>Ga0310916_10000340_pt1 | contig 25108 bp, 27 predicted proteins | sample GREbulkMGLF176_FD_203444 | JGI IMG/M metagenome (GOLD analysis project Ga0310916, IMG submission 203444) | Lab enrichment of tropical soil microbial communities from Luquillo Experimental Forest, Puerto Rico - GRE.bulkMG.LF176 | ecosystem: Environmental > Terrestrial > Soil > Tropical forest >...
ATTCAAGGAAGCGCAGACGGCTTGGGACGCCTACCGCGATCACCTCAATGAGAACGGATTGCTGCCGTCTTCCGAGTAGCGGCGCTGTTTGCAGGTCGCAGCGTGAAGGCGTTCTTCTCGATCAAGAAACTCCGGTCTCTTGGCACGCACCGTGGCGAAGCACCTCATGCAGATACTTTCGGTCTTGGAGCGCCGAGTAAATTCGGGTTCTGGTTTGGCCGGTTGAGTATGCATAACACAAACTCCACGCCATCCCAGTTACATTTGACCCGTAATTTAATTTCATCACGGCAGATTTTTGCTGTCAGTGATTGACGAACATAGGCCGCGTGCTTAAAAGCGCCAGGAAGTCATGCCGTGACGCAAAAGGCTTAAATCGGGAACGGCGGAAGATCAGACGGCAGGTCATCAGGGAACTGGTCGCCGCAATCAGGGCCGATGGATAGCAAGAAAAACGCCCATCCGATAACAGAAGGAAGGGTTGGTGCTACCGGATGGGGAAGCAGCGTAATCGTTCGTTTGCTCCGAAGAGATTATTGCCGAGCAAGAACGGTGTCTGTGATGTAGGTCACGGGATAGCACGCTGCGATGTACACCCAACTGCTGCCCTTTTCCGGCGAATGATCTTTCGCTTTTCGTTCACTGAACACACTTTGTTCAGTGGATATGTTTTCGGCATGACCCACGGATGACCCACGCACTCAATTTTTACTGAACAATTCACTGAACAATACCACCCAAAACAGCCCAAATTCACCCAAATAGTGCCAACCTAAGCCGCTGAAAACACAATAATAGGGTGGAGGTCATCCACCCTTTTAATGCGTGGGTCGCAGGTTCGATTCCTGCCGGGCTCACCACCGCGCACTGATTTTCCTCAGGCTTTCTGAACGTAGACTGCGGTCCCGTAAGCCAGTACCTCAGTCACTCCCTGCATCAACTCGGTGGCATCGTAGCGCATTCCGATCACCGCATTAGCGCCCAGTTCAGCGGCATGCTGCAGCATGAGATCGAAGGCGTGCTCGCGCGTCTGCTCACAAAGGTTGGTGAGCAGCGTAATATTGCCGCCGACAATGGTCTGAAGCGTTGCACCCAGCGTTCCCACGATGGAGCGGGAGCGAACGATAATGCCGCGAACCAATCCGAGGTTACGGACTATGGTGTAACCGTCGAGAGTGAAGGCAGTAGTAACCATGTTGTGAGATATGCCTACAGCGGAACCGTGTGGTACTGCGGTAGAAGAGGTGCTCATAACGATCTCCTGATGGGATTCTGGAGGCAGCATAACATGCAGGAACCAAGGAGATTATCGCGCAGTGTACCAGGGCCGCTTTTTCTGAACCAGAAACATGCGGGAGAAGACAAGCGCGGTGAGCAGGACCAAAGTGCGAAGCATCATCGGTTGCTCCTTCGAGAGTTGGTTCTGAGGCACGGTGGTGCGATGTCGCGGCCCAAACGATAAGATCGGCAGCAAACGCCCAAAACTTCAATTGCAGTAAGCTAAGAAGAAGCAAGCTCGTCGAGGAAAGAGTTGTCTGTGCCGTCAAAGAGTCGTCATGATGCTCTAGTGATGGTCATCTCCGTCGCCGTCGTTGCGGGAATGGCGGTGGCAACTTTGCTTCTTCTGTTATGGAAGACCCGGCCCTCCCTGGTCATATCGGGTGCCGGAATGCGTGCGGCGGTGGTGGTCTGTCCGCCATTTATGCTCGTGCCAATTATCGGGGCAGTCGACGACAGTCCCTTGTCGAATGTGATTCTTGGTGGGACGATCGTGCTCGGCAATGGCTCGCTGTACGCCGGGCTCGCGGCGTTCGCGTATTGGGCGATGGTTACGTTTGTGCCGAGACGACCACGTTATTGAATTGACCGGATGAATTGTGAGTTTGTTCGCTTGAAAGGGTCTTTTCGGCTCCGCTCCTCCAACGCGACGACTCGGTAGGCTCAGGATGACAAACCTGAGATTTGAATCACAGGGCCGGTTGCTGCTGGGTTATGCAGTGTAAGGCGCCCAAGCCCAGAATGAAGTCTCCGCAATAGATCCCAACAACCTTGTGGCCTGCAAGAGCGTCCGCGAGTATGTTCATGGCGACGCGGTCATTGGCGTCGTTGAACACAGGAACCAGCACCAGCCGATTCGCGATATAAAAATTCGCGTAGCTGGCAGGTAGGGGCTGGCCAGCGAAGTAAACGGGAGCCGGCATAGGCAGTTTGATCACTTTGAGCGGCTTACTGGACTGGTCTGTACTTTTCGTCAGTTTGAGGAAGTTTTCGCGCAGTGGTTCGTGGTTCGGGTCAGTTCGATCGGGCTCGTAAGCGGTGATAACGACGTTAGGCGCAATGAAGCGGGAGATGTCGTCGACGTGTCCGTGAGTGTCGTCCCCAACGATGCCGCGGTTGAGCCATATCACTTTGCGGGCTCCGAGATAATCGGCGAACAGCTGCTCGAGTTGGGCGCGAGTAGCTCCAGGGTTGCGCGCCTGCACGTCGCTCAGCAGGCACTCTTCGGTAGTTAGCAACGTGCCGTGGCCGTTAACGTCGATGCTGCCGCCTTCTAGCACTACCCGACTCAACTTGCCGTTGAGTTCGATTTCGGGCTGCCAAATTTCGGCTTCGGCAATACGGGCAATCTCGGAGGAGACGGGTGCGTCACGCTTCCAATCTGGGTACTTGGCCCAAGCATTGAAGCGCCAAGAAATAGCGCCGAGAGCGGCCTTGACGCCGCGGGCATTTCGCTTAACGAACGATGGCCCGGTGTCGCGAAGCCAGCCACGGTTGGTTGGCATGTGGCAGAACTTCACCTTGCGGGCAGGTGAGTCAGGTTCGAGCGCGGATTTGGGGAGCACCTCGGCTGTGACAAGAGTCTCGCGAGCAACCGATTCTGCCTTGGCGCTATTGACCAGGATGTTAACCAGTTCAACCCGCGCGAGATTACGGATGATCTCCGCGTACACCCAAGGGATGGGCGCGAACTTGCCAGGCCAGTCGGTGCGGTTATGTGGCCATGCAATCCAGGTGGCGGTGTGGGGCTCCCATTCGCCCGGCATGCGGTAGCCGAGCGAAGCAGGAGTTAGCGGCGCCTCTTTGGGTGTTTGCACCAAGGCTTATACCAGGAACCGCTGGGTAATGGGAGCGTAGGCGTCGATGCGACGATCGCGCCAAAACGGCCAATTGCGCCGCACATCTTCAATGTGCCGAACGTCGATTTCGGCGAGCAAAACGGCCTCACGGTCGTGCGGCGCTTGAGCGACGACCTGGCCGAAGGGATCAGCGATGAACGATCCTCCCCAAAATTCCAGTCCTTTGCCAGGAGCCTCGTCGCCGCGGATATTGCCGGTCTCGAATCCGACGCGGTTCACGGCTGCAACGTAGACCCCGTTGGCAATGGCATGCCCGCGCTGAATCGTGCGCCAGGCATCGTACTGCGATTCGCCGTATTGGGCCTTCTCATCGGGGTGCCAGCCGATGGCTGTCGGATAGAAGAGAACGTTTGCACCTTGTGCGGCGGTCAGTCGCGCGCCTTCGGGATACCACTGGTCCCAGCAGACCAGCGTGCCGAACTTGCCAAAGCTGCCTTCGAAGGCCCTGAAGCCGAGATCGCCGGGAGTGAAGTAGAACTTCTCGTAATAGAGGGGGTCGTCAGGAATGTGCATCTTGCGGTAGATGCCCTTGAGCTCGCCGTCGGGGCCGAGGATGGCGGCAGTATTGTGATAAACGCCGGGCGCGCGACGCTCAAAAAGGGAAGCGACCAGGGTAACTTTCAGCTCCCGAGTCAGCTTGCCCAGGCGCTCAGTGGCTGGGCCGGGAATGGGTTCGGCGAGTTCGAACAGCGCGGTGTCTTCGCGCTGGCAGAAGTATTGCGTCTGAAAGAGCTCGGGAAGGCAGATGAGTTCCGCGTGCTGTCGGGCCGCATCGCGCACCTGTTCAATTGCCCGGTGCATGTTCTGCTCGGGGTCGGGCGTACACGACATCTGGACAATACCAACGGTAAAATTGCGCTCCAAAATAATCTCCGTTGCTGGTCAAGTGAAAAGTAAGAATAGCATTCGCGAAAGCGGGGGGGGGGTATTGTTACGCGAAGATGAATGCGAAAGTCCCTCACGCTTGAGAAGCGTTGACGCTGACGGGGACGAGATTGTAGCTTCGACAGTTCGGCGTCAGCGCAGCGTTCAACCTGTAATCTGGTGCCGTCAATCATGAGGTGACTGTGACCGATCAGAATCTCCACGAACAAGCCAAAGAACGTGTACTGCATGATGGATTCAGTGACAGGCTGGTGCCGCTTGAGCCGCTAGATCTTAACACCATTAAGTCAGTGGACGACATGGTGCGCGCCATGGGGAATACATCATTCACTGGGCGTCAGGTTGGGCAGGGGGCGGATGTGCTCGAGGCCATGGCCCGCGATAAAGACTGCTTTATCGTGATGACGCTTGCGGGCGCAATGACGGCGGCCAAACAGGGCCTGGTCATCACCGAGTTGATCGATGTTGGGGTAGTGAAGGCGGTTATTTCCACCGGCGCATTGATGGCGCATGGCCTGGTGGAGGCTGCCGGGCGGTCGCACTTCAAGTATGACGAGGGGATGGACGACACCGAACTGTACGAAGCGGGCTACAACCGCGTGTACGACACGCTGGAACCAGAAAGCAATCTGGACTTTGTCGAGACAATCGTTGCCCGCATCCTGAAGGCGTGGGACCCGGCGGAAACGATGTGCTCTTACAAGCTGAATCATCTGATCGGAAAGTATCTGAGTGAAAACGTAAAGGAGCGCGGCATTCTCAAGTCAGCCTATGAAAAGAGTGTTCCAGTTTTTGTGCCGGCGTTCAGTGATTCGGAGATTGGTCTGGATTTTGCGGTGTACAACCGTGTACGCCGACGGAATAGCCAGCAGCCGCTTCGCTACGATCCGTTCGACGATCTGGAACACTATGCGGAAACTCTGCTGAAACAAAAACGACTCGGCATCTTCACCATCGGCGGTGGCGTGCCGCGGAATTGGGCGCAGCAGTTCGGCCCGTACATTGATCTCAGACATCGTCGAGGCGGAGAAGAGTTGATTCTGAAGCGCTTTCACTATGGCGTAAGAATCTGCCCTGAACCCGTGAACTGGGGAGGACTTTCCGGCTGCACCTACAGCGAGGCGGTTTCCTGGGGCAAGTTTGTGCCAATCGAGGAAGGCGGACGATTTGCGGAAGTACTGCTGGACGCTACAGTTGGATTGCCGTTGATTGCTGGAGCGGTGCTGGAGCGGATCAAGAAGTGACCGATCACTTGCGAGTTCACTTCGATACGTGATGCGTGACACTGACTTGTTGGACAGTTCTCACGCAACATTGCAGGGGAGGTGAGCCCATGACTTCGATGGCAGTTATCCAGGATTTTTTGGCTCAGAAGCGTATTGCCGTCGTTGGGTGTCGCGCGATCCAAAAGATTTTTCGCGAGGGCTGCTGCGCAGCATGCGCCAGCATGGATACGACGCGCTAGCTGTGAATCCAACCTTAACGTCAGCAGACGATGCGCCCGGCTACGCCCGGCTGGAAGATATCGCTCCGGCTGTGGATGGCGTGCTGGTGATGACCTCACCGGCGGTTACGGACCAAGTTGTTCAGGAGTGTGCGCGGCTCCATATTCCCCGGGTCTGGATGTATCGCGCAGGAGGGCAGGGGGCGGTCAGCTCGCAAGCTGTGGAGTTCTGCCGGGAACAGGGCATCGCGGTAGTGCCGGGCGAATGCCCGTATATGTTTCTCACCGCTGAGCACTGGTTTCACCGCTTGCACGGATTCATCAAGAAGATTACGGGAGCGTATCCTTCGTAGAAGTTCTGGGTTGGTAGGCGAATTGGGCAGTGTCCTCTAGCCTCCGGCTCCGGTTCAGGCCCGGCGAGGTCTAACGCCGGAGCCGGTGGCGGCTTCCGCGGAACTTTTCCGAGCGTTGAGAGCGGCCTTTGCGCTGCCGCCACACTCTCGAAAGGTCATATTCACTGCCTTCCGTTTGTATCTACGTTTCCAATCGAAGAAAAGTTCAGCGTAGGACTTGGTGATGTACTCGGCTGGCTTCACGCCCAGAGCCTTAGCAGTCCGGTCGATCCACTGGGGAGCGCCTTCAATCTCCGCGATGTCGCCGATGGGCGTGCGATCGAGAACGATGTGACCCTTGCCGTCGGTCCATTCGGATCGGAATTTTTCATAAACAAAGACAGGCTGGTATCCAAGGGCGCGAAGAATAGCATCCGTTTGCGGTCCCTCGGCAACATGGGTTTCGAGTTCGATGCGAGACTTGTGGCGTCCAATTGCAGCGCGAGCCTTGTGGGTGAGGACCCAGGCGCCGCCGTATTGTCGCAGCCGTAAGAGTTGTCCTTTACGCCGCAACGTGTGGCCGGGAAGATCGTAGAGGGTATTCAGTTCGTGTGTAGAGGGGGTAATGCAGTGAAAGCCACGCAGCTCTAGTTGTTCTTCTAAATGTTCCAGGTTGCGAACACTGAATTTGATTTCGACTTCTTTAGGAGGCGGCATGAGGGAAGTCTAGAACAATGCTGCGATGATAACGGCAGGACTGGGCCTACAGATAAACTAGCTCTGGCGTTCGACGACGAATTCCGGAATCCAGAGCAGCACCCGCTTGATTTCGGAGTCGGGGAAGGTACAGATCGCCTCGCGGGCTGCCTGGGTGAACTCCATGGCGCGATTGTAAGCAGCGTCAATTGAGCCGTATCGCTTGAGAATGGCGACGATATCGGCAGGAGTAGTTCCGTTGAAGCCGCCATCGCCCAGAACGGATTCTATGGTGCTGCGCTCGGCGGGAGTGCACCGCTCCAACGCGTGTAGAACCGCAAGAGTCGCTTTGCCTTCGCGGAGGTCACTGGCTACAGGTTTGCCCAACACCTCTTCCGAGGCGGTGAGGTCGAGGACGTCGTCAACGATCTGGAAAGCCATGCCGAGGTTTCGGCCATAGTCGGCTAGGCGAGCGAGATTGGCCTCCGAAGCGTTAGCGAGAATGCCGCCGAGCTTCATGCACACCGAGAATAAGCAGGCAGTCTTTCGGTAGATCAACTGAAAATGTTCGTCGATCGAAATGGCTTTCCCGAGTCGCTCGATTTGCAGCAACTCTCCCTCGACCATCGCCTGGGTGAGGTCGATGAGAGTATCCAGAATGGCGAAGTTGCGCTCCTGAACGGCGATTTTGAAGGACTGCATGTAGAGCCAGTCGCCAGCAAGCACGCATTTCGAATTGCCCCACTGCGTGTTGGCAGCCGGCCGGCCGCGCCGCGTCTTGGCCTCGTCGATGATGTCGTCGTGAACCAGTGTAGCGGTGTGAATGATCTCAACCACAGCCCCCAGTTTGATGGCGCCCTGGCCGGAGTAACTCATCAGCTTGCAGGAGAGTAGCAGCAGAGCGGGACGCAGTCGTTTTCCGCCGCCCGCGCGAAGGTATTCACCAATCTCGGTAATCGCCCGAACGCTGGACACGGTATCGCGGCCGAACTCCCGCTCAATGGCGGCGAGGTCATCGTGCAGGAGATCGAACACTTCCTTCGCGGTGCTGGTGACGGTCGGGTTCAAAGAGTGTCCGTTAATTAGAGCGGTAGTTGGTAAATTGCATGTCGATGCCGAAATCGGATTGCTTGAGCATGGCGATCACCTGCTGCAGCGTATCGCGATCTTTGCCGCTGATGCGGACGAAATCGCCCTGAATTGACGCTTGTACTTTAAGCTTCGAATTCTTTACCAGTTTTACGATTTCGCGTGCCTTTTCTACCGGGATGCCTTGCTGCAAGCTCACCTTCTGGCGAACGGTTGCACCAGCAGCGGGCTCAATGGTTCTATAGCTGAGCGCCTTAAGCGAGACGCCGCGCTTAATCAGCTTGCTTTGGAGTACATCGTTTACAGCTTTGAGTTTGTAATCGTCGGCAGAACTGAGGGTCAACCCTTCCCCAGCGTCAAGCTGGATATCAGACCTGGAGTCCTTCAGGTCATAGCGCGTGTGGATCTCCTTGAGTGCTTGCTGTACAGCATTGGAGACCTCTTGCAAGTCGACCTTGCTGACTATGTCGAACGAGTTCTCAGCCATAAACAGTTAGTGTAACAAGGCTTGCGAGATTGCCGAAACGTCAGGGATGAACTGTATCATGCGTTCAATCAGTGATGCGGAAGAAACGGCGGAAGTTCTGTGAGGTTTGTTGGCCAATTTGCTCTACGGAGATTCCGCGCAGCTCGCCGATTTGGCGCGCCACCTCGGTCACGAACGCCGGTTCATTGCGCTTGCCACGATGTGGAATTGGCGCAAGGTAGGGCGAATCGGTTTCGATGAACATGTGGTCCAGGGCTACGATGGCTGCCGCATCGCGAATGTTCTGAGCCTTGGGATAGGTAATGTTACCTGCAAACGACACGATAAAGCCGAGATCGAGTGAGGTTTTGGCTTGCTCTACGTTTCCGGTGAAACAGTGCATTACACCACCAAGCGCCGTCGAGGACCAATGCTCGCGAATGAGACGCAAGGTGTCGTCCCAGGCATCAATGCTGTTGTCAGAGGGACGGCAGTGAATAACGATCGGCAGTTTTGCGGCGCCGGCAAGTTCCATTTGCTGGATGAACACACGCTGCTGCACGTCGCGCGGGGAGTGGTCGTAATAGTAGTCGAGGCCGATCTCGCCCCAGGCGACGACCTTCGGGTGCTTGGAAAGTCGCGAGAGCTCGTCGAAATCTGCGGGTGTCGCCAGCGCAGCCTCATGGGGATGTATGCCGACCGTTGCGTATACACCCTCGTACTTTGCTGCTAGTTTGATTGCACAGTCGAAGGTGCCGGTGCCGGGCCCCTCACCATTACCGATTGCCAGCATCGTGGTTACGTCGGCCGCTTGAGCGCGGGCAAAGACGTCGGGACGATCACTATCGAACCTCTGGTTATCGGGATGGCAATGGGAATCGGTGTACATGGGGAAGCTGTCAGCTATCAGTTATCTGCCGTCAGTTAGGTTGTTTTTACTGAATGCCGACTGATAGCTGACGGTTCACCTCAATCTTGCGCCTAGGGGCACGTCCTCCAAAAATCCTGCCAGGACCGGCACGCCGTCGTCGCCGATTGATGCGGCGACAATCATTCCCTGCGACTCTAAACCGCGCAGGTTGCGCGGCGCGAGGTTAGCGACAATAACAACCTTGCGGCCGATGAGCTTTTCTGGCGCGTAAGCCTTGGCGATGCCGGCAACGATCTGGCGCGTCTCTGTACCGAGATCGACTTCGAGCCGTAACAGCTTGTCGGCCCCTTTCACCTTCTCTGCGACCTTAATCTGCCCGACCCGCAAGTCGACCTTAGCAAAGTCGTCAATGGTAATAGTGCTGGCACCTACGCCGGGCGAGGTGGCTGCAGCCGAAAGCGCGGCTCTTTGTGCAGTATCTTGTGTTGGGCTGGGCGGAGTCGACTCAGCCTCTATCGCAGTTGTGCTTGCTGTGGAACGCTCCTGTTCCATTTGCTGCATCCTTTCGACGGTGCTCTTGTCGGCGCGTGGGAATACGGCTTCCACTTTGCCGAGTTTGGTGTGCAAGGGAAGCTGTCCCCAGGCGAGATTTCTGAGATCGAGCTTGACGATATCGCCCAGGCCGAGTTGCTCCCAGATGCGTGCCGTGGACTCGGGAATGACCGGATGTACCAAGGCGGTCACGATGCGCAGAGCTTCAGCCGAGGTGTGCAGGATTGTAGCCAATCGGGCGCGCGAGTCCTGATCGTCCTTTTCAGCTACAGCCCAGGGTTCGTTGTCCACGATGTATTTGTTGACGGCAGCAACGAGACCCCACCCAGTCTCGAGAGCGCGGGAGAACTGAAACTGCTCAAAATGCGCGTGAAATTCGGAAATCGTTTTGCTTGCAAGCTCAGCGATTTCGTGGTCGGCGGGAATGCGGGCTCCTAGCGAAGGGTAGGGAATTTCGCCGTCGAAATAACGGGTGATCATGCTCAGCGTGCGGCTTGAGAGGTTGCCCAAGCCGTTGGCAAGATCCGAGTTGAAGCGCTGTACAAGCGCGTCGAAACTGAACGAGCCATCGCTGCCAAAGACGATTTCGCGCATGAGGAAATAGCGTAGAGTGTCAGCGCCAAGCGTATCGAGGATGGTTTCAGTGCGCACGATGTTGCCGCGAGACTTGGACATCTTGCTTTCTTCAAACAGCAGCCAACCATGCGCTACGATCGACTTCGGGAGCGGAATGTCCGCCGCGAGCAGAAATGCCGGCCAGTAAACGCAGTGAAAACGCACAATCTCCTTGCCAATCATGTGCACGTCGGCAGGCCAGTAACGGTCCAGCTTAGCCTTGTCTTTGGGATCGTCCGAACCAAAGCCAAGGGCGGTTATGTAATTGGCTAGCGCATCAAGCCAGACGTAGATCACGTGTTTTTCGTCGCCGGGTACCGGGATTCCCCAGGTGAATGTTGTACGGCTGACGGACAAGTCGCGCAGGCCGCCGCGCACGAAGGAGATCACTTCGTTGCGGCGCGTTTCCGGACGGACGAAGTCGGGATTTTCCGCGTAGAGCTTTAGCAGCGGCTCTTCCATCGCCGAGAGCTTGAAGAAATAGTTCTCCTCTTTAACCGTCTCGGTGGGTCGTCCGCACTCCGGACAGGGAGCACCGGGCTCGGCGACGTCAACGTAGAGCTCGTCATAAACACAGTACTGGCCGCTATAGGAGCCCTTGTAGATGTAACCGCGGTCTTGCAGGCGCTTGAAGAGCGCCTGCATGCCTTTGATGTGGCGCGGCTCGGTGGTGCGGATGAAGTCGTCGTAGCTGAGCTTCATCCGATCCCAAAGCTGGCGGAACTCGCTGGAAACTTTGTCGGCGAACTCTTTAGGCGTGCAACCGGCAGCTGTGGCCGAGCGTTCAATCTTTTGCCCGTGCTCGTCGGTGCCGGTGAGGAACCACGTGTCGTAACCCATCATGCGCTGGCGGCGCGCGATGGTGTCGCACACCACCGTCGTGTAGGCGTGCCCAATGTGTGGCCGGGCGTTCACATAATAGATGGGCGTCGTAATGTAAAACTTGCCAGAGTTATCCATTCTTCTTGTCCAGATATAAACGCAGCACTTCTTCCATCACGGTCTTGAGCGGGACCCGGTGCACGGTGGCGATGCGGCGGCAGTCCTCATACTCGGGTGCCGCATTCGAGTCAGCACCATTAAGGGATCCAATCTTGATGCGTATGTCACCCCAGGCGGTGCGCACCGTTTCGTGACGCCGCGCCAAGACATATCGCTCTTCACGCCGGGTGCGTACTCCGAGCGTGCTGGTCTCGGAAAACAGAATATCGCGGAGTCGTGCTTCGAGGCCTGGTGCAGCCAGTGCCGTGAGCAACGTTCCGGGGCGGCCTTTCTTCATCTGAGCGGCGGTGGTGAAGACATCAAGTGCGCCGGCGCAGAGCAGTAGGTCAACAACATAGCCGATGACTTGCGGATTGAGATCGTCGAGATTGGCCTCGAGAATGATGATTTCTTCCGTGGGTGGTTCGTGGCGCGAAGTTTGCGCAGGCTGCGGAGCATTGTTACTTTCGCCGATTACTAAACGCAGCACGTTGGAATGGCCGGCGAAATCCCTACTGCCTGCTCCGTATCCCACCTTGTCCGTCGTCATAAGTGGCCGGGGAACATACCGCGATACCAGAGTGCGGGCAATGGCTGCGCCAGTCGGCGTCACCAGCTCGTTCTGCACTTCACCCGAGTAGATGGGAACGCCCCTTAGCAATTCCAGGGTCGCCGGCGCCGGCACAGGCATAACTCCATGGGCGCAGTGCACGGTACCGCCGCCGACATTTAAAGGAGAAGCGAGTATCTGTTCGACCTTGAGCTCTTCTGCTCCGACCGCGGCGCACACGATGTCCACGATTGCATCGGCGGCGCCGACTTCGTGAAAGTGCACTTGTTCGATGTCGATGTCGTGAACCTTGGCCTCGGCTTCTGCAAGTACGGTGAATATGGCGGAGGAGGTTTTCTTGGCACTGTCGCCAATCGGAACAGCCGCAATGATCTTCAAAATGGAAGCTAAGGAGCGCGCATGCGAATGCTCGTGACGGGCCTTGTGCTCTTGTTTCTCCCTTTGTTCTGAGGGGAACTCTTCGCGCGGGAGGTCTTTTTGCCCATTGACCAGCACATCGATCTTGGTCGCGGAGAGTCCATTGCGAGTAACCCGGGAACGCTCCAGCGCGACCCCAACCTCAAGGGCTGAAACAGTTCCCTCGAAGAGCTCGAACGGCACGCCAGCGTCGACCAGAGCGCCGAGAAACATATCGCCGCTAATACCGGAAAAGCAATCGAGATAAGCAATGCGCATGGGATCCGTCCCCAGATATGACGCACGCGTACACGACGCGTGGTGGGAGCTTTCATCATAGGTACTTGCAGTGACCAGCGTCAAACCCGCATTAATGCTGGCGTTTGTTATAATCGGTTTTCTGCTCAGTGAGTTGCGCGTCATCATCCTGCCGTGCAATACCCGAATGAAATTGTTACCAAGCTGCTAGACACAGCGGAGTCATCTTGTACCTCGATCGACAAAAACAGCTGGCCGAGCATATGCGCCAATTCCTGCGCCAGAAATATCAGATTGAGTTGCAAAACGTCATTATCGACGCGCCGCCCAAGGTGGAGATGGGCGAGTTTGCCATGCCGCTGTCGTTTGAACTGGCGAAGCAGTTGCGTAAGGCTCCCCGCAAGATCGCCGAAGAGATCGTCGCCGAACTCCCCCTGCTGCAAGGTTTCGAGAAGTCCGAAGTTGCGGGCGCAGGGTATATCAATGTGCGTTTAAGGCGCGACGTGGCCGCGCGCGAACTCGCTGCGGGCGAGCAAGCCGTCCCTGATTATCGCGGGGAAGGCGCAGCCGACGTGAAGGGAAAGATCCTGGTCGAGCACACCAGTATCAATCCTAACAAAGCAGCGCACATCGGGCATTTGCGCAATGCGATCCTTGGTGACACGTTTGTCCGCCTGCTACGCGCGGCCGGGCACTCGGTAGATATCCAAAACTATATTGACAACACAGGCGTGCAGGTTGCCGACGTGGTGGTCGGCTTCGTGCACCTCGAGAAGCAATCCAAGGCACAGATTGAGGCACTGATCGATGCGACGCCACGGTTCGATTACTACTGCTGGGATTTGTACGCGAGGGTCTCCCAGTGGTACGAGCAGGATAGAGAGAACCTTAAACCAAGACTCGAAGTCCTGCATGCTATTGAACACGGCGGCAATGAATTGTCGGATATTGCCGCAATGGTCTCGACGGCCGTTTTACGACGGCATCTCCAGACGATGGATCGGCTGGACATTAAGTACGACTTCCTGCCGCGCGAAAGCGAAATCCTGCACCTGCACTTCTGGGACCTCGCCTTTCAGCAGCTCAAAGAAAAGGGCGTCTTGTACTTCGAGACCGAGGGCAAGAACAAAGGCTGCTGGGTCATGACCCGTCCCTCGCTTTCATCAAAGCCCGATGCGGTGCACAATAGCGGTGCAGCGCCGGAGGAAAGATCTGGTCCTGACGAGGACGCCAAGGTCATCGTTCGGTCGAACGGTACGGTCGGTTACGTCGGTAAAGATATTGCCTACCACCTCTGGAAGTTTGGTTTGCTGGGGCGCGACTTCGGCTACCAGAGGTTCTTTCGCTATCCGAATGGCCACGAGTGCTGGATTTCCGCAGAGCAGGGTGAAGCTGAGCACCCACATTTCGGCGGCGTAGAGGCCATTTACAACGTGATCGACTCGCGGCAGAGTGATCCTCAGAACACGGTAATGGAGGCCATCCGGCTGCTCGGCTATCCGGAAAAGGCTGCGCACTATACCCACTTTTCGTACGAAATGGTCGCGCTTACGCCACGCTGTGCGGTGGAGTTGGGCTACGAGGTCAGCGATGACGAGCGCGGCAAGGCATACATCGAGGTTTCAGGTCGCAAAGGTTTTGGAGTCAAAGCGGATGACCTGCTCGATGCGCTGATCGCAGCAGCGAAATCGGAGGTGGATAGCCGCCATCCTGAACTGCCAGAAAGCGAGCGACTGAAGATTAGTGAGCAGATCGCGATCGGCGCGATGCGCTATTTCATGCTGAAGTTCACCAAACCGTCGGTGATCGCGTTCGACTTCAAAGAGGCATTGGCATTCGAGGGCGAGACTGGACCGTATGCGCAGTATGCCGTGGTGCGGGCCAGCAACATCTTTCGAAAGGCTGAGGTTGAACCAGAACAGGCACTTGCCCAGAACATCGATTACGCGCGTTTCTTCGCCGACGAAAGCGGGACAGAAATCTGGGAGTTATGGTTGTTGGCGGGGAAGACCTCGGCTGTTATTGAGCAATGCATTGCCACTACTGAGCCCGCTTACGCGGCCAAGCATGCCTTTCAGTTGGCGCAGCAGTTCAACAACTTCTATCATCGCCACCACATCTTGCGTGAAGCCGACGAGCAGCGAAAGAAGTTCCTGCTGGCAACTGCGGCGGTCGTCCGTCGCGAGCTGATCGCATTACTCGCTGTAATGGGCATCCAATGTCCGCCGGTGATGTAAGGTGGTCATATGTTCATCCCGCAACCTATTGGTTACGTTCGCACTCCATATTCAGAACCCAGCCAGGTGCCCAAAGGACTCGGGGCGAAACATGAGGCTGAAGGAGAACTGGAAATTCTTCCCGAGTTCGAAGTGGGGCTCAGAGATATCGAGGGCTTCTCGCATCTCTATGTGATCTGGTGTTTCCATCGCGCCGACGGGTTTGAATTAGTCGGAAGACCTCCATGTGACGACCGCACCCATGGCGTCTTCGCCACCCGATCACCTTTTCGCCCCAACCCGATTGCCCTGACTGTAGTGGAATTGTTGGGCCGAGATGGCAATAAGCTTCGCGTCCGCGGCGTTGACATGCTGGACGGCACGCCGATTCTCGACATCAAACCTTACCTGTCGAATATTCCCGAGGAGAAATTAAGGCGGGGCTGGCTGGCGGAAGTTGAGGCGCGCAAGGCGGAGAAGTGAGCTTACCAACTGCTGTACGCAGTACCCTCGCTGGACTTCTGATCGCTCCCGCTATGCACGTCGATAATCCCGGGCTGTGATTGGTCGGGCGACATGATGCTGTCGTCGGTCACGGGTACCCAACTTTCGCGTGAGTTCGTGAACGGATCCATCGGCAGAGTCTTCAAGTAGCCGGCGTCAACCAGATCCTGCAGCGATTGCGGTGCCTTCTGCTTATCAAGGGTGTACTGATCGATTACCGAGCGCAAAGTGTACAGGTCATCGCGGAGAACAGTCTCGCGAGCATGCAGAATCGAAGTCTGATAGCGGGGAATGGCCACCGACATCAGTATCACGATGATGCTGATCACCACCATCAGCTCGATCAGCGTGAAGCCACGTTGTCGTGAACGTCTCATTCTTGTACTACCACGTCTTGTACTTCGTGCTGTCCAACCCTGTGCCTTCGGATTTGGTGTACACGTCGAAAACGTTCTGACCACCCCAGGAGTCTGACTCGGGATCGTCTTGCATTGAGCGGAGACCCCAATCTGTTTTGCCGGTCATCGGATCGACGGGAATGCGACGCAAGAAGCGCATTTTCTTGCCGTTGGAATCCACGCCTTTGACGAGCGTCTCCAAATCCGGCGGATAGCCTTGACTGTCCAGCTTAATCTGAAAGGCGCCACGGTCAGCGGCATCTTTGTAGCGATCGATTGCGTCTCGCACTTCCCACAAATCGCGGCGGAGCTCACGCTCTTTATTGCGCTGAATTGTGACCCGCACGACGGGCACCGCTACAGCAGTCAAGATCATGAGGATCGTCATCGCGACGATCAGCTCGATTACCGTAAAGCCTTTGGTTCTGGACACGCGAAACATCGGACTTCGCTCAGTGCACCGTCACAATGGCCTGCGAGCCGCCTGCCGGTATGTTTTGCATGCTGGTGTTCTTGAGCGAGGCCCGATTGATGCTCAGCGTCGCTTGCCCCGGCGCCTTCGCTTGGAAGGTGAGAGTGAATACCTGCCCATCACCTGAAATGCCAGCGCTGCCTGGAGGTCTGGAAGCCGTGAGTTGCAGAATTCCCATCATGCTGTCGTCGCGGTGCACAAGGGCGACGGCCTGGCCGTCCTGCGAAAGCATCGGTCCGTTGGACACATTCACCAACTGCAGGACTTTAGGGTTATACAAAATCTGCAGCGGCACAGAAAACACATTCTGCCCACCCGATAGGTTGACGTTAACTGTAAAGGTTGAGCCGACCGCCTGACTCAGAGATGGCGGATCGAAACTCAGCAGCGCGCTTCCCGCGGGAGCGGTTGCGGCTGACGGCTCTGGTGGGGTGGCACCCGGCTGCGCGGCACCAGGCGGCGGAGCCGGCGCAGTTGCCGGTTCATTCGCCGGTGTCGTGGTGCGATGCAAGGTGATCGCATTGGCTGTCCCGACATCGATGGCACGGGTATTGCTCTCAAACACGTCCTGCGCACGCACAATATGCGGGATTAGCATGAAAACCAGTTCATTGTCCTGGCGCTGCTTGTTCTCGGTGGAGAAGAAATATCGGAAGAAGGGAATCGAAGCCAGGCCTGGGATGCCATTGATGGAGCGGCTTTCGGTTTCCTCCAGAATGCCGCCCATGATATTAGCCTCTCCCTCGCGCATGCGAATTTCGTGCTCAATCTTTCGCTGACCGATGACTGGTTGTTGAATGCCGCCGATATTCTGAAAGGAATCGACGGCCGAGATGTCCATCGCCAGCTTCAGCGTAACCTGGTCGGTGCCGTGGACGTGCGGCGTGACGTCGATATTTACGCCGACATCGATGTAGTTGAATTGCGTATTCACCAGCGGGTTGATGCCGACACCGCCGATACCCGGCTGGAAAGACCCAGTAGCCACTGGTATGCGCTGTCCGATCTTTAGGGAGGCCTTTTGGCCATCAAGCGCCCGGATTTGCGGCTGCTGGAGGATCTTGGTGTTGCTGTCGTTGTACAGGAAGCTCGCAGTTGCCGGAGGGATGGTCACTTGGAAGTTCGTCGCATTCAGGTGCGCCAAACTGTTGAGATTGATCACCCCCGGCTGGCTTCCGGTCGTAGTGGTGACGGATCCATTGCCCGTCCCCACGTTCGAACCCGATGTCGATGTCTGGTTGATCGTATTGTCAATCACCGCCACCGAAACATTGGTTGGTGGCGTAATACCCAAGTCACGCAGTTTGTTGCGCTGCACCTGCATGATCACCACGTCCACTACGACTTCGGGACGGGACTTATCCAAGTCGTCGATCAGCTTCTCTGCCAGAGCGATCTGATCCGGGGTGCCGCGCACCACAATGGCTTGCTGCGAAGGGAATTGCTGCAAACGCTGAGTATCGAGCAGTGTGCGAAGTATGTTGACCAGGTCCTGCAATTCATTGGGCTGAGAAAGATTGGCCAGGTAAAAAGTACGGATGACGCTCTGCTCGAGTTCTTTGCGTTTTGCCGGTGTGTCGGCGGCTACGAAAATGGTATTAGGGGTGACTGGTCGCCAGAAGGTTTTCGACTCCAGCGCCGTGATTTCCAGCGCCTCATCCAGAGTTACGCCATTCAATTCAACGCGAACATTACGCGAAGTATAGTCCGGATCGAACAGGACATTGATGCCGGCCAGCTTGCCAATCGTTTCGTAAATCGTCTTCGAATCGGCGCTCAGCTTCAAAGTAATCGGGGTATTTGCGATCGGCGCAAGTTCTACCGGACCGCCAGCCTCTTCCATTCGCTTGTGCAGGGTCGATTTCGCTGCCTCGCCGGGAGGAGGATTAGGCTGCTGGGCCTGTTGCAGTGCGTGACGAACCTTATTGGCCTCCTGCTGGGCGATGAAGCTGGAAGGATCGATGGCTATCGCCTGCTCAAATTCGGTTAGGGCCTCCTGCAGTTTCCCGTCCTTTTCCAGCAGTTGACCTTTGTGAACGTGAGAGGCAGCGGCGAAGAATCTCACTCGCTCATAAGACGCACGATACGCAATATCGGTCGGTTTGAGCTCATAGGCCTGATGATACAAGTTGTAGGCCGCTTCGTAGTTGCCTCGAATCTCTGCATCCAAGCCCTGCTTGTACAACTGTTTGGCCTTATCGGAAGCTACTGCAGGCAAAGTGCCGAAGAGGAGCAGCAGCGCCAGGACACGGGTAAGCCGTTTCATCAGGTTCCTTATGACGATGTTGCCGGATTGCCACCTTAATCGACCTGAGTGGCGCTCCGGTACGAAAGTTCTGACTCACGCGGCATAGAAAACGTAAGCGCAGATCCGCGTCTGACCGGCGCGAGACCGTCACCAACTCTCCGCGTTCAGAATTGGCGCGATTATAGCATCCCCGTTACCTACAACCACGTGATAAACCATGTGTTAGCATACGACTTTCGTTCGGCTCTAGTAGCTCTTATGGCACGTCCGCAATCACCCGCCGGAGAGAAGGCGAACCAGGGAAAACGTGACCCCACAGCCAGCGGGCAGCGTGATGCTGCGGTCAATCGTGCGGCGTCCCACAACTACTTTCTCTTGGAAAAATTTGAGGCGGGCATTGCATTGCGGGGCACGGAGGTGAAGTCCATCCGTAGTGGCCGTGCCAACCTCAAAGACGCCTATGGGTTAATGAAAGACGGCGAACTCTGGCTGATCAATGCTCATATCGGGGAGTACACCCATGGAAACATCTTCAACCACGAGCCTTTGCGAACCCGAAAGCTGCTGGTGCATCGCAGTGAATTGAATAAGCTGATTGGCAAAACACAACAGAAGGGCCTCACCCTCATTCCCACTCGCCTGTACTTCCGCAACGGTAAAGTGAAAGTTGAAATGGCGCTTGCTAAGGGCAAACAAACATGGGACAAGCGCGAAACAGAACGGCGCAGAACTGCCGATCGTGAGGCGCGAGAGGCCATGGCTCGCAGCCGAAAATCTTGACTTTAGTTTTGGACCGAAATCATGAACATCACTCTTACGACTTCTACGCCTTCGCAAATCGAAACTGAATGCCTCGTCGTCACTGTTATCGATGCCTCGGAAAGGTCAGAAAACGGCGAAAAAGAAGAACCGAAGCCGCAGTTACTGACCGATGACAACGCGGTGTTTCAAGCTGCTGCCGACCTGATCGCTTCCGCTGAGGTTACGGGCAAGGCAATGGAAACCACGCTGTTGCACAAACCGTCTGGACTGAAAGCAAAACGCCTGCTTCTGGTGGGCGCTGGAAAATCCAAGAACTTTGGGCCATCCGAATTGCGGAAAGTTGCCGGCACCGCATTACGCAGCGTCAAAGGCAAGGACCTGAGGAGCTTCGCGATCGTTGTGCCTCTGCTCGGCAGCCTCGCTTCGGAAGAAGCCGTGAAGGCGATTGTGGAAGGCGCCTATGCCGGGAGTTTTGATCCCGACTACTACAAGAGTGACCGCAAAGAGCAGAAGATCGACGAGCTGACCATCATTGCCCGGGAATCGGCAGACAAGAAATCGCTCCTAGCAGCAATCGATGTTGGCAAGACGATCGGAGAGGCGCAAAACTTCACGCGCGACCTGGTCAATGAGCCCAGCAACCGTATGACGCCCACTATTTTGGCTGAGCGGGCAAAGAAAATGTGCGATGAAGTAGGTCTTAAGTGCGAAATCTACGGCCCAGACAAGATCAAAGAGCTGAAGATGGGCGCATTCTGGAGCGTTGCCCAGGGGTCGGTCGAAGAGCCTCGGCTGATCGTAATGCACTACGAGCCTTTGGGAGCGCCGGAGAAGCCGTTTCTGGGCCTCGTAGGGAAGGGAATCACTTTCGATAGCGGCGGCATTTCCATTAAGCCGTCGGATGGCATGGAAAAAATGAAGTACGACATGGCCGGCGGCGCCGCCATGATCGGGGCGATGCGTGCGATCGCGCAACTTAAGCCGAACCTGCGTGTCATCGGCATCGTGTGCGCCACCGAGAACATGCCTTCCGGCGCCGCGCAAAAGCCCGGTGACGTGCAGATCGCCATGTCCGGTAAGTCGATTGAGATCATTAACACCGACGCAGAAGGCCGGTTGGTGCTGGCCGACGGACTGCATTATGCGCGGCAGCAAGGCGCAACTCATCTCATCGACGCGGCGACACTCACCGGCGCTGTAGTTGTCGCGCTGGGAATGATCAACGTAGGAGTTTTCGCTAACGACGACGAGTTTTATCAGCGCTTCAACAACGCTCTGAAGGCGTCCGGTGAAAAGATGTGGCGCCTGCCGGTCGAAGACGAATATCGTGAAATGATCAAGTCATCGATTGCGGATATCGTCAACAGCGGTGGACGCTGGGGCGGTGCAGTTACGGCTGCGATGTTCCTCAAGGAGTTCGTGGGCGACACCCCCTGGATCCACCTCGACATCGCTGGGACGGCATGGATCGAAGAGGCCAAACCGTGGATCGCCAAGGGGCCATCCGGTGTTCCGGTGCGATCGCTGGTGGAGTTTGTACGGGAATTTGCAACAGAGAACAGCTAGGGCCGGCTAAGAAGACTTTGCGACGGCTGGCGCGGCTCCTCCCGTCTTCAGCTTGACCGCGATTTCGATAAAGGCCAGCGCTGCCCGGCTCAGCGCCTTGTCCGTGCGAAACACCAGCGCGAGGTCACGCTGCAGAACGCCATCCGAGACTTTCAGTGCACAAAGGACTTTAGCCTTCACGTCCTCCGCGACGTTGGATTTCGGGATGAAACCAACACCCACGTTGGCGGCAACAAAGCGCTTCAGCAGCTCGCTGGAATCCAGTTCCATCGAAATATTGGGTTTCAGGTGGCGCTCGTGAAATAAGGACTCCAAAGCATCTCGCGTTCGGCCCAGCTTAGGTAAGAGCAATGGATACTGAGCCACATCTGCGATTGTCACTTCGCTCTGTCGCGCGAGCGGATGGTTGGTAGGCGTGATCACAACCAGCTCGTCCCGGTGAATCGGCACTACCGTGTAGCGTTTGTCTTTAATCGGCATCGAAACCACCCCGAAGTCGCTGGAATTCTCGATAATGGCTTCCAGAATCCTCTGGTGCTCCGAGCGTTTCACGCCAACGGCGACATTGGGATACTGCCGTTTGAATTCGGCAAAGACCTCGGGCAGGATGTGCAGGCAGGTGCCTTCATTGGCTGAGACTACGATTTCCCCTTTTGGAACACGATGCATTTCCGCCAGGGAAATGAGCATGATGCGCCGCTGTTCAATGGTCTCTTCGGCGTATTTCTGAAAAACTTTTCCAGCCGCGGTCAAGGCTACCCGGCCCCCACTGCGATCGAGTAGCTTGGCACCAACTTCCTCTTCAAGCGAACGAATTTGTGACGAGATCGCCGGTTGCGTGCGGAAGCGCCGCTCAGCTGCGCGCGAGAAACTGCTGAGTCGTGCGACCTCAAGGAACGTCTCGATTTGATCGAAGTCCATGGCTAGAGGCGCTCGCCTATCATCATACGGATTTATCCGACGGATAAAATCATTGTATGCCCTGCCGCTGGCGCAGCAGCGTATCCTAGCCTGGACACCCACGGGAGCACCTATATGAGCGGAGCGAAAGCCGATCCGAAAGCTGTCCTGGAGTTTGCCAAGCACAACAGTGTTCAAATGCTGGATCTTCGCTTCACTGACTTGCCCGGCCTCTGGCATCACGTCTCGTTCCCGATCTCGCAGCTTACCGAGGCTTCTTTCGAAGAGGGCTTCGGCATGGATGGCTCTTCGATCCGCGGCTGGGCCGCTATCCACGAGAGCGACATGCTGCTCATCCCGGATGCATCGCGGTATCTGATCGATCCATTTACTGAAGTCCCCACCTTGGTCATGGTTTGTGATGTGCTCGATCCCGTTACCAAGCAACGCTATGATCGCGATCCGCGTTACATCGCCAAAAAAGCGGAAATCTACTTGGCCTCCACCGGTGTCGCAGACACCGCGAACTTTGGTGCGGAAGCGGAGTTCTTCATCTTCGACAACGTGCGTTTTGATCAGAACGAGCACGAAGGCTATTACTTTGTCGATGCAGAAGAGGGTCGCTGGAACTCGGGCCGCGCAGAAGGCAACCTCGGCTACAGACCACGCTACAAAGAGGGATATTTTCCGGTTCCTCCAACCGATCATTATCAGGACCTGCGGTCGGAGATGGTTCTGGCGATGCAGAGCTGCGGGCTCGAAGTGGAATGCCACCACCATGAGGTCGCTACTGGAGGCCAAACCGAGATTGACTTGCGGTTTGATTCGCTGCTGCGCTCCGCTGACACCATGATGATTTACAAGTACGTAGTGCGCAACGTGGCCAACCAGGCCGGCAAGACCGTCACGTTTATGCCCAAGCCGCTCTTCCAGGACAACGGCAGCGGAATGCACACCCACCAATCACTTTGGAAAAATGGCCAGCCGCTGTTCGCCGGCGACGGCTATGCCGGCTTGTCGCAGTTGGCTCTCTGGTATATCGGTGGCCTGATCAAGCATGGTCCGGCGCTCTCCGCAATCATTGCGCCTACAACGAACTCGTACAAACGCCTGGTTCCCGGCTTCGAGGCTCCGGTAAACCTTGCATACTCCCGCCGCAATCGGTCGGCGGCGGTGCGTATTCCCATGTATTCGGCTTCGCCAAAAGCTAAGCGTGTAGAGTTCCGGCCGCCCGACCCGAGCTGCAATCCCTATCTCGCCTTCGCCGCGATGCTCATGGCAGGCATCGACGGTGTTGAGAACCACATCGAGCCGGGTCTTCCGCTCGACAAGGACATCTACGACTTGGGTCCAGAGGAGCTGACGAAAGTGCCCTCCATGCCCGGCTCGCTCGAAACTGCGCTCGATGCACTTGCTCGCGATTGTCAATTTCTTATGAAAGGCGACGTATTCACTGAAGAGTTACTGAGCACCTATATTGACTACAAGCGCGAAAAGGAAGTCGATGCCCTGCGCCTTAGACCGCATCCTTATGAGTTTCAAATGTATTATGACGTGTAAAATGCCAGCTCAGCCGCCTGTTGGTCGGGCTTTCACTAGAATGGAGCACCCGAAATAAGAAGCGCGCCACCCAGCTACAAAAACGGCAGGTTCTTAGGAACCCGCCACTGGCGGTGAGAATAACGCCATCGGCTCGATGAATCTCGCTTTCGTCTTACCCATTAGATTGACGCTTCGGATTTGTGCAGCAGACCCTTGTGATTCTCGTGGCTTACCCGCAATAATGGTAGTTCTCGCGTCAAAAGCTGTTTCTGAGTTTCTTGTAAGTAGTCGTCAAATGCTATTTTGGAGCCATCATGCGCAAACTCGCATACGCAACCATCCTCTTCTGCCTCACTGTTTCCGGGGTAGCGCAACAGCCCTCGGCACCTGTAACTGCGCATTCCCAACCTGCGACTCAGGCACCTGAGTCGCCCGAAAAGATATGGTCGGAGCTAATGCAGGGCAACAAGCGCTTCGTTACTGGCAGCTTAAAATCTCAAGCTGTGGTGCGTTTGCGCCAGTCGCTGACGAACTCCCAGCACCCAAAAGTCATGGTGTTAAGTTGTTCCGACAGTCGAGTGCCGCCTGAGCTGGTCTTTGACCAGACCTTGGGCGACCTCTTTGTGGTGCGAGCGGCGGGAAACATTGCTGGTCCCTTGGGACTCGCCAGTCTGGAGTATGCCTTTGATCATTTGGGCAGTACTGTTCTGGTGGTAATGGGACATACGAAGTGTGGCGCTGTGACCGCTGCATGTTCGGGCGAAAAGATGCCGACACCGAACCTCCAGGCCATGGTGGACCAGATCAATCCGGCGGTTATGAAGGCGAAACGGTCCGCGACGGGAGACGCGCTGATTGAAGCCGCAGTGAAGGAAAATGTGCATGAGAGCGCTATGGATGTATTGGCTCATAGCGACCTTCTCCGAACTGCCAAGGAACAAGGTCGGTTGACGGTAATCGAGGCGGAATATCAATTGGACACCGGAGCGGTGATCCGGCTGGATAAGGGTACCCAGTAGGGCCGATGCCGAAAGGCGATCATTCACGCAAAAATCGAAGACTGCTCAGATAAAAGAGAGGACTAACAGATGACACTTGAGAATATCCTCAATGAACTCCATAGCCAGCGAACCCGTATTGACCACGCCATTGCTGCCCTCAAAGGAACCGCACTTGATAGCCACCCGTCAAAGAGTGGGGGCTTGAAACGCCGTCAGATGAGCGCTGCAGCACGTGCCAGAATCGGTGCTGCGAAGAAGGCCTGGTGGGCGAAGCAGAAACGCAAGTCTGGTGCCGCGAAGACCAAGCCGACATTAATCCATACCGCCAAGCGCAAGCCGATGAGTTCTGCGGCACGAAAGAAGCTCTCGACATTAATGAAAGCCAGGTGGGCCAAGAGGAAGAAAGCGGCCTGAGTTCTCCTCAAGGGCAATCATGCTGACTGACGGATATACATTAGGAAAGTCGGTTCAGGCGCAGATCGAGCTGGCGAGCCTCCAGACCGGCCTCGCCATAGTACTTCCGATACAGTTCCAGAAGCCTGAACCCATCCTCCTAAGCAGCAAAACTACCATGACTCCGGCTTGTCCAGCTAGGTGACACTGCCTTCTACCATGTACATCGTTATCATCGGCTCCTGTGAGTCGTCGGTAATCACCAGCATCTCTCCAGCGAGTTCGCAGATATAGGTTCCGGGCTTGGCAATCTAGTCATGCTCCAGATTTCGCCAGTGGCCGCGCATTGTATAGCCGTGAACGATGCCGACGTGGTAGTGAGTTCCCACCCTGCGACCGGGCATCCCTCTTAGAGCTACGCTGGATCCACCCGATGTAACGTTGAAGCGACAGGGGTTGACCGCAGAAACAACCAATGATTCCGTTCTTGACTAGGCTGCCTGGAATGGAACAGGTCTTCCGTCGTTCTTAGTAGGGACTTCTTATAATAGTTCAGCAACTCGAAGGAAGCGGCAGACTTACTGCTTGTCTTACACTCATACATACCATTCTGCAACAGGTACTCATCCGGTTTCTTCGGGAAACCAACCTTGTTTATGTCGATCTTCCAAGTGCCGTCGAAGGCGCTGTGCGCCATCGCCAGTGTAGGTATCAGCAGAGCCGCAAGCGCGAACAGAAGGAACCACTTTCTCATCACACAACCTCCGTCTGTCTGAGTTGCGGTCGACAATTATACCGGAATCTCGGCTCTAG
>Ga0310916_10000349_pt1 | contig 24903 bp, 25 predicted proteins | sample GREbulkMGLF176_FD_203444 | JGI IMG/M metagenome (GOLD analysis project Ga0310916, IMG submission 203444) | Lab enrichment of tropical soil microbial communities from Luquillo Experimental Forest, Puerto Rico - GRE.bulkMG.LF176 | ecosystem: Environmental > Terrestrial > Soil > Tropical forest >...
ATTCTCCAATGGCGGCTTGAACAGAATGTCCGCGCGATCATGTGCCATCTTCGTGAGCGAATCGCCACTGACCGTGGCAGCTCGGAGTAGAACGGCGACAATTGGAGGAAATTTTCGGCGCCGGCCCAAAAACCGCCAGGCTTGAAACTTGTTGCACTCTTCGAAAGATACCAAGGCCGGGTCGCTCGCGACGTCGACCGCAATGATCGTGCCCCGCCGAGCACCCGGTACGTCCACCGGCAGCCAATTCATGACGCCGCCGTCGACATGAACATCTCCCCGCATAATCACCGGAGGTAGTAACCCGGGAATAGATATACTCGCGTGCAAGGCATCAACGAGCGGTCCATCGCGATGAACCGCCAGCGTGCCTGTGGTTAAGTTAGTTGAAACACAGAAGAAGGGCCGCCACAGTTCCTCGATGCAAAGGCCACCGAAATTTTGATCAAGCAGGCGGGCAACCTTTCTGCCCTTGATTAAGGAAAGGAACGGCAACGTGTAATCATTGACCGGGTTCGTATTCACAAATGAACGCTGCAGTCGCTCTTTGATCTCTGCGTCATCCCATTCCAGGGCGACCGCGGCACCGACAATTGATCCCATGCTGCAGCCGCCGATCAGGTCAATTGGAATATGCGCTTCGCGTAATGCCCGAATGACTCCAAGATGAGCAAAACCACGGGCGCCGCCGGCGCTCAAGACGAGCGTATTTGCTGTTCCACGCAGAAATCGGGCTAGCCGCGCTGTATCATTCACGTTTCCGGTGCGAACGTGACAAATGAGGTCGATTGGCAGGTGTGTGCGCCAGTGCACAGGGGGGCGCAATCCGCTCCGCCAGTTGTCATGAAGCAATACGAGATCAGCCGGCCGGCGGAGCGTTTGAATTTGGTCGGTGAGCCAGGGTGGTATTGCGAAGTCCGAGGTCGCTGATGCAATGAAGAGGACGCGATCCGCTTGACGAAGACAGAGGTTCGTCCACTGCTGATTTGCAGGTTCGGCGCAATAGAGAGTTATGTCATTCCCGGCTTCTGTAGCATTGAACCAACCGGTTGAGCGCTCCGCCGAAGTGCAATCGAGGAGGATCGCGCGTTGGCCGTCACTGGAAAGCTTTTTATGAAGATCGTTGGCAACTCTACGATGATCGACATCAAGGGCGAGAGGAAGCACGGCCACCGTCCGGACCGGCAATGTCGTACTGTTGTGGGGATGCGTCGTCTTTCTTAGCCGCCGCACCAACAACGATATGAGGGCGTGTATCGACCTGGGATCCCGCAGGAGCAGATCTTCGTAACTCGCCTTGTCGACCTTCAGTAATTCGGTGTCGCGAAGCGCCTCAACCGTCGCCGACCTAACACCGCCGTCGAGAAGCCCCATCTCTCCGACGGTTTCTCCTGCGGCGATTCCCGCGACCAAAACATCGTGGCCATCGCTGCCACGTACAACGACGCCCAGACATCCACTTACCACGATATAAAGCGAGTCAGCCACTTCGTTTTCGCGAAACAGAATTTGACCGCCCGCAAGGAACATTCGCCGGAGTCCAGCGCCGAGTGCAGAAAGCGAAAGTTCATCAAGAGCGCTTGAGCGGGACGCAGTAGTGAGCGTCTCAGTGACGCTGCGCTCAACAAATGTTTGGTTCTCGAACATGTTAGCCATCGCGCCAACACAGAAATACGATCAGAGCGGCGAAAGATTTATTCCCCACGCTTCAAAACCAATCCTCATGAGATTGTGATCTGCATTGTGGCGGCGACCATTAGCCGCCGGAAATAATCGCAGCCGGTTTGCAGTCTTCCACTGGTAGATCGGCAATACCGCTCTGCATTTAGTCGGGCGCGGCAGGCAATCCGTTTACAAAACACATGGGTTGCCAAATAGGCATAAGGCTCATGCCATGAAGAAATATGCGGCTCCACTTACCCTTGGTTTGGCTTGCATTGCTTACGCCTTCGTTGTGGTTTGTGCGTTCTACTTCGCTGCTCAAGCACAGGGCGCGACTGACGCGCTATACCGGCTGCCTTATGCAAAGAGTCGATACGCTCAATCAAAAGAACGAAGCACCGAAACATACATTCGGTGCGCTGACACTCCAGGTCAATAGATCCATAAAATCAGGACAAACGGTAACCCTGCACACGCAAACGGGGCGTGGAGGCGGATGCCTCACTTACATTGGTCCGAGTGGAGATCAGGGCGGCTTTGTTTCCTGGAGCGTCAATTGTTATCGCGGCACACTTTGTGGACCATCAATTGGCAAGCGTGCCCGACCGAGTTCCAGAAGTTATTTTAGGTGAGCAATCCAATTGATGTTTAACGGGTTTCCGCTAGGGCCAGCGCGGTCACGTCAGGCGGCATTTTCATTCCGCTGCGGCGCGATCCGCTGCGGTGCTAACAGCCTCAAGCTTGCGCTTCACCTCTGCGGGACTCTCACAGACATACACAGGCTGGCTCATTGTAATGAGCGTGGTCGGGCACGCGCCGACGTTAGGTGAGTCGATAATGGCGACAATTTGAGACGGCGCGATGTACACCGTGGTGCCATGTGGCCCGACGAGTGCGACGAAGGTCAGAACCGTCGGGAGAACCGCCGTCATATCTTGTTGCCCTTACCGCGCCTTTATGCGGATGACCGCTGGCATCAACTTCTGCTGCGGATTTCCAATTGGTTGCAAGAAGAGCCACTCGAAGTAGGTCGAAGCGCTGTGTTCTTGGCGTGACCGTTTTGGCAGATCCGCCGCTAAGGCATCGCGGCATTTCCTTGAACAGTAGTGCCGCTGGCTGAACCACCCGCACCGATGGGCGATTAGTCCAACACCGCGATTGCACTGAGGATTTGAACATTTCATGACTCTTTCCTCGCGCGATCTTTGATGACGGGCATCACTATAACTGCTCTTCCGGAAGGCACTTCGTATCGCAATAGATCAGGCGCGTTTGTGAATAACGCACGTAGCCTTTCTCGATAATGCTGCCGCACAGTGCGCAGTGTCCGTCGGTGCGCGGGACGCGGTCATTCACGAGAACGAACCTGGTTCGGTGCAGAAATCCGCCCCTGGTGAAAGTCAGTTTGCCGTTCACATCCACCTCCATCGGTCCGCGGTTGCTTGACCCGCTCGTCGAGCGCTATCCTCGATGCACATGAGGGCGACAGGTGAAGCAGTAAGATCCAAAAGCAAGAGTTGGTGATCCTTGCATCAACCCGCCGCATGCCGCTTCCAATGCCTGATCTGATACTTCGACCAGGAGATCCATGTCGTCGCTCTGTTACAGATCGATTTCGTCGCGTGTCATGTCAGAGTCCATCTCAGTCAACTTTCTGATTCAAGACTCATCGCTGCCGTTTGGTCGGGCCAGTGGCCCCGGACCATCCTCGTATCGACCAACCAAGGAGGCCGGGGCCATGGCGCGGCAGGGCTCCCTGCTTCGCAACTACCATTGAGCAGATCGTCAGATTGGTCGGTTATTCCCGTTGGGGTGGTCGCAAGATAAATTGGTCGATCAAACAGTTGTGAAGCGCTCAGACTGGAACAAATTTTTTGTGATCACGAAATCTTAGTGCGTCATATTCAGCGTGTGAACTTAGCCGGGGAACGGCACGGGGAATAGATCGCTTGCCGCTCCGATCATGATTGTGCGTGATCTGGGAGCATTCGTTTTTTCGGATCGCTCAGCGGCCAACTTAACCCATTGGTCGCTTTCATCCACAGCAACAACAGGAGAGCGATCATGAGCTTCTTTCTGTTCGTATTGGAGATTTTCCTCGTTTTGGAAATTTTCCTCGTTGTAGTCGGAATTGCTCTCGCGCTGCCGTGGTCCGAACTGCGAGTTAGCCGCACTCGAGTGATTCACGACGAGCGTAAGCAGGAAGATCCTCCGCGCTCCTAGCGGAGTGGCGAATTTCAACCTGTGGAGCGCGCCGCGCTCAAGCGACCAGCATGGATGAGGCAATTAGCGGGGCGGCGGTGCAGAAATCGGGAGGACGCATGAGTGTAGCGATGGATTCGCATCCAGGGAAAACTCTCCCGAAGCCGATGTCCCGGACGTTCGGGCCAGCGATCCCGGAGGTAAAGGGCGTCAACCTGGCTCTCCAGGGCGGCAGCGCTCATGGCGCGTTCACTTGGGGTGTACTCGACCGGCTCCTCGAAGACCCGCGCATCGAGGTGGAGGGAGTGAGCGCGACGAGTGCCGGCGCAATGAACGCGGCGGTGATGGCTCATGGGCTGACCACCGGCGGGCGAACGGGCGCACGCGAGGCGCTGGAAGAATTCTGGCACGGCGTCGCGCGGGTCAGTGCCCCGTCTGGCGCGCTGCAGTTGTTCGAGATCATGTCGCGATTCCTGTCGCCCTATCAGCTTAATCCGTTCAACTACAACCCGCTGCGCCAGCTCATCGGACAAATCATCGATTTCGAGCGGCTGAGGCAAGGTTCGGCGATCAAGCTGTTCTTGTCTGCGACCAACGTGCGCACGGGCAAGATCAAGGTCTTTACCGATAGGGAGATCACCGCAGATTGTGTGCTCGCATCGGCCTGTCTGCCGTTCCTTTATCAAGCCGTCGAAATTGACGGCGAGCACTATTGGGACGGAGGCTATATGGGAAACCCGGCATTGTTCCCGCTGATCTATTCGTGCCAGTCGCGCGACATTCTCATTGTACACGTCAATCCGATCGAGCGACCGGACACACCGACAAGCGCCTGCGACATCATAAACCGGGTCAATGAGATCAGCTTGAATTCCTCGCTAATGCGAGAGATGCGAGCCGTTGCTTTCGTGACAAAACTGATCGACGACGGAAAACTGAGCCAAGGCGCCGCAAAGCGCGTGCTCGTTCATTCTGTTTGCGCCGACGACGTCATGCGCGGGCTTGGGGCCGCGAGCAAACTCAACGCCGATGGTGGGTTCCTCAGGCAACTGCGCGCGCTAGGGCGGGAGCGAGCGCAAGCATGGATAGACCGCCATTTTGATGACCTGGGTTCCCAATCCACGATCGACATTCATGCTGCTTACCTTTGAGAAGCGAGAGCCGCCGCCTTGTGCGTCACAGCAAACTCGCCCGCTCATGTCTGCTCACCCTGCGCTTCCTAAATCGACTGAGCAGAAGAAAATTTCCGCTTTAGTGATGACGTACGACGCGTGTCAGCCGCAGGCACCGACGCCTAGAGACTGCAAAGCACGGACGATTATTCCCGCCGGATGCGAGGCCCTTTATGGCTGGGCGGGAATAAATCTTGCCGAGTTCCAGTCGCTTGTAGGAATCCACAATGGGTTCAAAAACGATAAAATTGTGGAGGAAAATATGCGGCGGCCTCGAGCAGCTAATGCAAGAAGCACCTCCAAAATCACCGCACAATCGCCCGGAAAGAGGATCTACGTTTTCCGCTGCGAGGGGAGCGGCCTTTACGCATTCACAGCTGATCGCGAAGGGCGCATGCTACCTTCGCAGATATACCCTCAGATCACTTGGCGATTTGAGCAAGCATTGACGCTCCGGCTCAATGGGAATTCGTCGCGCGACCAGATCCTGAGAGCAACGCTTGATAGCGTTAGAAAGTGCGGCTTTCACCTAATTCATGCGGCGCTCTACGGAGAACTTCTGGGCTTCAGCACGCTAGATCCAGGGACGGTTCATTGATCCCTGTCTGTGAGTCGCGATGCCGTCTAGACCGAACTCATGTGCGGGCAGCATGGCCAGTCCTAGCGTCGTGTCGAAAAAGAGATTTGGAATACTACAGGTTTATTTCCGAGCGTCTGCGATCACGACTTTTCATCTGCTGGCTGTGCCGCGGCGCTGGCGATCTAGGCGATCCGTTTCGTCGAGTAAGCGATGGTTTCGGCCTTGTTCGTGCCGAGCGGAGCCAGATTTCGGCGGCCCATTGTTGTTCGACCAGAGCCTGTGCTCCGGTGGACCTAAACTTAAACTTTGGTTTAGCGGCAAAGGCTCCACAACGTGGTGGCTGTCACAGGTGCCACTATCCCAATTTGGGCAACTCCAACTACGTGCCAATGAAAGCTAAACGCGAAGGGCCATAACGCGGGAATAAAACTAGCTAGACCGCAATCCCTACCACGGAAGGGATCGTCGAACGATGACCAAATCGCCAACACGCGAATTCGTCGCCACAGTGGAGCGAACAACCGCAACCGCGCCACGTTTACGATTGCGACGGCGAGTTCGTCATCGCACGGCATTGGATCGCGCCAGAGGCGACGCCATTTCCGGGAAAAACGGGGTTGCCATGAATCACCTTGTCACCCTCAGCTTTGTGCTCTTGCTTGCCGCCCTTTTGGTCGCGCTGGACGGTAGCCTTGCACTTAGAGCAATAGACCGGCTAGCGCAGTCCGAGGGTTATACCGACATCCGAAACGTGATGACTGTCACGAACGCCACTATCCGGGTCTGAGGTTTTATCCCAAAAATTCCAGCCCCGTGAGCCTCCTGCCGATGCTCGGCAATCGCATTCAGGAAATTCGCGAGTGCTACCAGCAAGCTGCGCACTGTGTGCAGCAAGCAGTGGCCCAAAATGATCCAAAGCTAAAAAAGCAGTTTTTGGAGCTTACGCGGCGCTGGTTGTTATTGGCGCGCAGTTACGATGAATCCGATAAGTCTAATTTGGGCACTCCCTAGCGCCAGATGTTCTTGAATCTTCCTGGCGCAAGCTCAGGGTAGCAGGCCCCTACAGCAAAGCCGCCAGCTCCTGATCAAGACTGGCGGCTTTGCCTTTTCGCCCTGAACGATGTGTTGAGACGACGGAAAAATCCACATCGACAAGGCTGTCAAGACCGGAGGGGAGATCACCAGCGGTCCGACTAGACAAGATACGTTCGACGACGGAACCACACGCGCAAGTAATCGACGTATAATGCGCGGGCGCATTGGCTCGTTCAAAAATTTGGCCCCGAATTTCAGTCCGGGGCCGCTGCAATGAATCGAGCTTACCGGTGTCGATGCCTAATCACCGGAGCCGTGGTTCCTGCATACGCAGGCGCACCATCGGGACCACGAACAAGGACCTGGTCGCCGTTAAGGCTGCTGGCTTCGAAATTGCCGTTTTGCGCCATCGCCAGTGAAGTTCCACTCGCGACGATCGCGGCAACAATCGTCAAAGTTTTCATGGCAGTGAAGAGTCGCATTTTTATCTCCTTTTGCACATCGGGTTCAGTTACCCGATCGCTCGATAAGATCGACAAACGGTCGCGTTATTCCCGGCACGGCGAAAGTTGGTGCGTCACTTCAGATCACTTTCTCATCACCAGTTAGTGTGAAGCCTGTCGGCGAAGGCGGGCCTGTCGTATTCGGCTATCCACAAGCTTAGATTCGGGGCGATGCCGCATCCGCCGTCAGTCAAAGCGGGAGCGCGAGCGGGCTTCTGTTACCCGAGAGAGTGCAAGATCGGCTGAGGGGGATGAAATGGCAAAAACGCCGCGCCTGGCTGCTGCGGCGCTTTTATTTAATGACCCACGATGTTCCCTGCGAGCAGTTCACACTCCACTCCACGAAGCCGCCCAGGTCGCCGCTAGGGCCGTTAGGGGTGAGACAACCGCCGCCGCGAATGCTGGGATCGGTGTGAAGGATGATCTTCTGTCCGGATTTGATTGACTTGTTGGCCTCAATCGCCAGCGCATCTACGGTGTGCTCCAGCGCACCCACTTTCTGGTCGAGTGCATCGATTTGCTTGAGAAGGCACTCTGAATCGCAAAACTTTGTCGCGTCTTGTGCATGCGCGGCGGAATGCATTGCGGAAACGACAATCGCAAAAACGGATCCAATTGCGATGCAAGCCAGCAAAAATTTCTTCATGGCGGGCTCCGCCCTTTCTCTTTTGGATCACAGCATCAACCATGCTTTCCCTCGACGAAACGTATTCGAGGGTTACGGATATTGATCTTTCGTAAGCCGGAAATATTCCCGGCAATCGCAATTGAGTTATTCAAGAAAGCGTGACGGAATTCGGCAGTCTAATCCAGTCCTCTGCGCTCGCTAACGGCCATTGCTGCGGCACTCAATGAGCGCGGCATTACTAGGGCGCGGACGCGCCTGGACTACCGTTCAGGTTGATCGGGTGCTCGATCGTATCGCGGCCGCCGAAGCTCGATAGCGCCAGAAAACAAGATTCCGCGAATCAACCAACGCGGGGACCCCCAAATTGCGGGGCCGCGCGCAGCCCACGTACTGAATCCGACAATGAACAATACCAGCGCCGCGAACAGGCCGACATTCAACACCGCATCAACCATGCTTTCCCTCCACGATACGTATTCGAGGGTTGCGGATATTGATCTTTCCTAGGCCGGAAACATTCCCGGCAATCGCAATTGAGTTATTCAAGAAAGCGTGACGGAATTTTCGGCAAATGTAATCCAGTCCTCTGTGCGTCACGGAAAGTGTCGCGATGACGCCGCCGCATTATTCGCGATTTTTCTGCGAAACGTCGGACTGGGTCCGGTACATACGGCCGGGCGACCGCTAATAAAACATGGATGTCGCGGAAAATTTCTCCTTCTCCCAGGTATTTTCCCATTAAAAATCGAAAATCACTTCCAAAAAATCTCACAAAAAATTTTACAGTCCTGCGTTCTCAATTTGTTATTGCCTTGGGTCCACGGCTACTGGATTCCTCGATCTTCCGTTTCTACAAAACCAGCGTTGTTCCGGGATCCCATGTGTCCGACATTTCGGGTCGGGCCGATGTCCGCTTTACCCCCAAAAGCGGACATTAGGACTGAGCCGCGAAATGTCCGTTTTGTGCCAAAAGCAGACATCAACGCGCGTTACTGTCGACGACGTTTTCTCCTCACCTTAGCATTATGGTGTCATCACAACCGCTCGGCAGGCGACCGGCAACTTGGCCAAGGTGAGCGGCGGCTTCGGCTTGGGTGGCACTTTCGGCGGTGGAGGGTGCAGGATGGACGGCCTGAACCACGAATCGAGGGCATGACCGCAGCCGTCCCCAGCCGGCACCGGCGGCTGTCCCTTGCACTCGCGATAGTCTGGACAGGCGAGGCGGATGTGAAAATGTTCGGAATGTCCCCACCACGGTCGTACCTTGGCGAGCCAGCGCCGGTCTGTTCCGGCCTCGCTGCACATCTCCTTCTTGATCGCGGCGTTCACGAAAATGCGCGTGACGCTTGGGTCTTCGGCGGCAGTCTTCACAACCTCCGTGTAGGCCGACGTCCACACTTTGTGATCGACATCGAGCCCATCCGGCGCAACCATGTTCACGGCCGGATCCATTTCGCGCTCTTCGCGCGACAGCACGTGATCGGGCATCGGCTTGAACCAGATGTCGACGTCGAGACCGATCTGGTGGCTGGAGTGCCCGTTGATCATTGGTCCGCCCCGCGGTTGCGCCATGTCGCCGATTAAAAGACCGTTCCAGCCGACCTTTTTGGAATTTTCTCCAAGCCGCGTGATGAACTTGACGAGCCGAGGCGTTCCCCAATTGCGGTCGCGCGAGAGCCGCATCACCTGCCAAGTCGGCCCTGTGATCGGCAGCGTGACGGCGCCGGCAAGGCACCCGTTCGCGTAGGAACCGATTGGGCGGACCGGACCGGGCAGCGGTGTCACTTTGCGAGCGAACAGTTCTTTTGCTGGAAGATTTGGCGCATTGGAATTGGCGAGCGGCGGCAGCGGTTGGGGATTGAGCGTCCCAGACGGCGTGTTGTCGATCGTGCTTGCGGCCCGTGAAGCGTCCGTCCTGCCCGCATTCCGCGCAAGTAATGGCCCGATGCCAGCCAGCAAAATGATTAAAAGGAATCGAGCCACAGTGAACATCCAGCCAAGCTCACCTTTCAGTCGCATCTGTCGATGAACGATTTTAGCGGACTGACGCGCGACGGCCGGCTTGTCGAAGTCATCCGAATCGTCAAGTCGAAGCGACTCTTTGGGACTAGGATGAATACGTGCAGAAATTGCGACGAAGAGTCCAAACTTCCGAGGCTGAGACCGAGGTTTTGGTCGCGCCTGGCCCACGCTGATAGCCAGTCGTATTGCGAGAAAAGCGTAAGACTGACAGGCGCGCGGGCTCATGTGTAGCGCTCGCGTTCTCATAGAGTTCGCGTTTTTGATCCAACGCAAATTCTGTTGCTGATTGGCGTTCTATATGTACCGACAGTGTTGGTCTTTGCGCAACTAGGGTCAAGACATGTGCCTACCAGCTTCCCGGAGACATTTGCTGAGTCCTGTATTTGTCGCTTTTCTGGTGGGGATACTCGCTTTTCCAGCGAGCGCGCAGACCGGCTCGGACTCCAACACGCTAAGCAACGTTACCGCCGGCGACCAGGCCCAGTCCGACTCAATGGGTGGACCGACCAGCTCTAATTCGGTAACTCCAAAAACTGACGCCAATACGACTACGCCGAACACGCAGATCAATTCTACGCCCGCGAAAGCCGAATCTGAGCCTGGGGGCTCGCGGCCTCAATCCAATCGGGGACCTAAAAAGACTGGCTCAGCAATCCTTATCAACATCAACAAAGCCAAACAAAAAATGACGGTCTTTGTAGATGGGATAGAAAAATATCACTGGCCGGTATCAACTGGTCGAGCCGGATATTCTACTCCGTCAGGAACTTATACTGCGACCTCTATGAACGAAATCTGGTATAGCAAGGAATGGGACAACTCCCCGATGCCGCATTCCATTTTCTTTATCAAGGATGGTCATGCCATCCACGGCAGCTATGAGGTGAAGAATCTCGGCAAACCTGTCTCGCATGGCTGCGTGCGCATCTCGCCCGAGAATGCCACGACGCTTTATGCGCTGGTGAAGCAGAACGGCTTAGCGAATACGCAGGTGGTGCTGACCGGCGTTACTAAGGGCGGCGACTCTAAGTTCGCGAGGGCACCCGCTCAGGCTCAGGCTCACTCTCACTCTCAGGCTCAGGCAGATCCCGGCTCGAGCTTTTCACCATTTGGCGCTCCCAATTATTATAACTATTACAACGGAGCTCAAGGTTACTACCGATGGCCGTCGGCCAACTCGCGCTGGTGAAGGTCGGAGCGAACCCGCAGCCGCTTATCGTCAGCGCCGACGAGATGATCGGCGCGTGATGTCACGCAGCTACCAGCTAATATCCGCCCCAATAATAGGGAGGCGGTGGCGGAATCCGATTGCCTTTGGCGGTCATGCACTGAGCGTACACGGTGTCATATCTCGCTTGCAGTGAGCCCCCAGCGGCGGCAGCATTCCCTGATCCCACTGCACTGCCTGCAACTAAACCAGTACCCGCGCCAACTGCCGCGCCGGTCCCCACATGTCCGGCCGCTGATCCGAGCGCAGCACCTGCCAGAGCACCAAGTGCGGTGCCAACGACAGCGCTACCAACGGCAGCGTCATTCGCCGCTTGGCCCGGGGATTGGTACCCTATCGCCTGCTGAGCGGAAGTTTGGCAGTACTGATCGTCTCCTTGGAAAGACTCGTAGGACTTGTGCGGGCCGGGCATTGCCGCGAACGATGGAGCGGCCGGGCCGTTATAGGCGCATCCCCCAAACGTGAGACAAAAAGCGCCCACCAACGCGAGAGCAAGAGATTCTTTGAACACTACCAACCCCCGACTTATGCCCCCAACGACATAGCAATTCGATTCCGGATGAATCGTGGCGAGATTCGGAATATTGAAAACTTAATTGACTAATAATTTTCTTACCATCGGAGGTGGAAATCAGTGCCGCTTCCCGCCGCCCTGGAGCAACAGATCACTGATCACCGTTCACTGAGCCGCTATCAGCTTCACTGGCAGGCTGGCAAATTGTCGGAGGCTGTTGCTGAGCTTGCGCTGCGGTTCGCCGACGATGTCGATCCGCTTAACCCGCGCCGCGAGCGCCGCCATGAGCCTCTCGGCCTCGAGGCGCGCCAGCATCTGGCCGACGCACAAATGAATGCCGGCACCGAAGGCAACGTGACCGGCGGCCCGGCGGGTGACGTCGAAGCACTCGGGTTCGTCCCAGCGGTGCGGATCGCGGTTAGCGGAGGCCAGGAACAGTAGTATCTTCGCATCCTGCGGGATTTCGATCCCGCCGATGTCGACCGCGCGGGATGTGGTGCGGAAGAACGTCTGGATCGGCGACTCCCAGCGCAGCACTTCGTCGAAGGCCGGCCGTACCAACGCTGGCTTCTCGCGCAGCGCCTCCCATTGCGCAGGGTTGGTGGCGAAGGCATAGAGCGCGTTGCCGATGCCGACAATAGTGGTGTCGAGTCCGGCCGAGAGCAGCGAGCGCACCAACAGCGGCGCCTCCTCCGCCGTGATCTCGCCGGTGTCGACCGCAGCCCAGATGATCGCGCCGAGTCCTGCGGGCGACAACGCCTCTCGGGCGCACTGGGCGTTGATCCAGGGCACGACCTTCGCCGCCTCGGCCATGGCCGCCTCGAAATGGGAGTTGCGCGGACCAAAGGCATTGAAGACCATGGCGCCGTAGGGCAGCAGGTTTTCCACGCCCTCCCGGCCAAGGCCGACCGCCTTGGGAAACACGCTCAGCGGATAGGCTTCGGCGATGTCCGCGATCGCATCGACTTGCCGGCGGGCGACGAGGTCATCCGCGAGCTTCTCGGCCGCTTCTTTGAAGCCTGCGCGCAGGCCCGCCATCGGCTTTGCCGACAGCGCCCGGTTCATCACCGTACGGCTGCGCGTATGCAGTGGCGGATCGGCCTCGAGGATTAGGCTTGGCGGCCGCCATGGCTTGGTGCGGCGGAAATCGTCGATGCCGACGCCAGCCGCGGAGCTGAAGGTCTGCCAGTCGCTCAGGGCCGCTTGCACTTCGGCATGGCGCGCGCACGCCCACAGCCCATAGCGCTCGAGCCACACCACCGGCCCGGCTTCGCGCAATTCCGCATAAAACGGATAGGGCGCGGCGAGGAAATGGTCGGCGAAAGGATCGAGGGACGAAACCGAAAAGGTGGGCATCGCAAATCCTCGATGATGGACGCAGCGACCCCGGGCAACTTACCACGTTCGTCATGACGCCGAAGAGCGCACTTTTCATGTCCGGCACAATTGCTTGCCAAGCCGCGCGACGTCTCGTCTGGGTAGGAAGCGGATATTCTCGGAGATTTGCGCGATGTCTGCTTTACCCCCGAAAGCGGACATCGCTGAGCACGATCGCCACGTCCGCTTTGTGCCAAAAGCGGACATTAGCAAAGGCGTTCCAGGCGGCGTCAACGACGTCCAGCTCGCCGGCTTGTGGCTGCCAGAAATTTTGGCTGGAAAATTTCCAAAAAAGCCTGGGATGCAGGTATCAACGATCTTTCGGCAAGCCGAAGGATACCGATACGACGCGTCATTGCCGGGCGCAGAGGCTTCACCGTGATCGAGGATCCATTCGATGGCGGAACAGCTGAGGCAGGAACAATGGCGATGCCAAGCCCGCGTGACACGAAATCAAATAGCGAACCGAACTGGTTAGTAATGATACTGTGGTTGAACATGACGCCACGATCGCTCGCAGCGACATCCAGCGTGCGTCGCAATCCCGAATCACTGGGCATCGAAATCATGGGTTCGTCACCGATGTCTTTGAAGGACACAAACGACAGCGCGCCTAACCGATGACGCTTCGGCATCACCACATAGCAAGCTTCGTGAACGATTGATTCTGCTAAAACTCCCTCGGCAAGGTCCATCGCATTGCCAATACCGAAATCCGCTATGCCGCTACGAACGTCTTCATGCACCGCGCTCGTCAGGCCCTCCCTGATTTGAACATGCATTTTGGGGTTTTTCTTGCGGAATACGACGAGAGCTGCGGGAAGAACACGATGCGAAATCGACATCAAGCTGGAAATGATAAGTTGACCTCGCATATGGCCGTCGAGCTCACGGATTTTTTGCGACTGCTGCAATAGTTCGCCGAGCAGCCGTTCAGCTGCGGGAATAAATTCACGCCCGGCTTCAGTCTGCGACACACTCCGCGCGCTTCGCACAAAGAGCCTTACGCCTAGCCTCCCTTCAGCTTGCTGAATGATGCGACTGAGCCCTGGTTGCGACACACGCAGATATGACGCTGCCGCTATGAAACTACCAAATCTTGCGAGTGTAACGACTGCCCGAAGATGCTTCATTGATAAATTCGGCACCCCTTGCAGATCAGTCATCGAAGCTCCAATGCGAGAATAGCATTGAAAAGCGTAATCTATATCAAATTGACATAACGGGTCAAAGCAGAGAATAGTACTTGAGGCCCGATCTTCCGGGGTTTGCATTACGCTCTGACCTAGGCGGAGGTTTTCAATGCAAAATGATCGTAAGGAAGTAAGAATGTATTCGGACTTCAAGAGTCCGTATGCATTCCTAGCATTCGACCCGGCCTTCGCGCTTGAGACGAAATATCGGGTCAGGGTCAAGTGGAAGCCGTTTCAGCTGAGGCTGAAAGGCAAAGGCGAACGCAGTCAGTATTCCGAATACAAGGTAAAATACTCGTACATGGACGCGCGGCGCTGGGCCAACATGCGGGGTGGTCTGATGATCCGTGGCCCGCTGGAGATCTTCGATACCACTCCTGCGCTGATCGGGGGGCTTTACGCAGAAAAGCACGGAAAGCTTCGCGAATACGGTAACAAAGTCTTCGAATTATTCTTCAAGCGCGAACTCGCGGCAGATGAGCCCGAAGCAATCGCACCAGTGATAGAAAACATAGGTCTCTCCGCTCAGGACTATCGTGTGTATCTCGCAAGCGATGGTCGCGCGGAGTACGAGCGAGCCCAGGATGACGCCGTCATTGATCAGGTATTTGGCGTGCCAATGTTCTTCTTCGAGCAAGAGCCGTTTTGGGGCTACGACCGCATGGGGCTTTTGGAGCACAGGCTGATTGAGGCCGGTCTAAAGCTTGAGCAATCATTAAAACAGGCAGTCTGAAAACCCGATGCTTGACCTTTATTTCTGGACCACACCCAACGGATACAAGGTCACGATCCTGCTCGAAGAACTTGGCCTGCAATACAATGTTGTGCCGGTCCATATCGGCAAAGGCGAGCAGTTCAAGCCCGACTTTCTAAAAATCAGTCCGAACAACAAAATTCCGGCCCTTGTCGACCATCAATCGCCTGATGGCAAACCGATCGCGCTTTTCGAGTCCGGTGCCATCATGATGTACCTCGCCGAAATATCGGGATGGCGGTTTATGCCCATCGATCTCCGCCAGCGCTACCAAGTCACTCAGTCGCTCATGTTCCAAATGGGTAACCTCGGCCCGATGCTCGGGCAAGCGCATCATTTCCGTCGTTACGCAAAGGAGCAGATCGCTTACGCAATCAAGCGCTACACCAGTGAAGCGACGAGACTTTATCGTGTGCTCGACAAGCGTTTAGCCGAAACAGAATTTCTCGCCGGCGACTACTCTATCGCCGATATGGCGGTCTATCCTTGGCTGCGTCCCCATAAGTGGCAAGGACAGGACATCTCGACATGGCCGAACTTGCAACGCTGGTACAACGCAGTGCGCGCTCGTCCCGGTGTTCAGAGAGGCTTAGCAGTGATGAGTGAACAACTCGGCACAAGCACAAAGAAGCTCTCAAGCGAAGCCTGGAACGTTTTGCTCGGCGACAAGCAATTCAAGGCGCTGTGAGCGCAGACTGAGCGCAGACTGGTGACGACATGCCGCAAAACCTACCAATGCTGACCGGCTATCGCATCCTCGACATCAGTCAGTTCGTGGCCGGACCGACATGCACGCGCATCCTCGCAGAGCTTGGGGCAGAGGTAATCAAACTCGAATTAGCCCCGTTCGGAGATCGGGGCCGCTTTTCTGGCGACAAGCCACGCGATCCGGCACTAAAGAAATCGTCCCAAAGTACTTATTACTTCCAACATAACCACTCAAAAAAATCATTCGCAGTCGATATCAAGCAGGATCGCGGCCGTGAACTTGTTCACACGCTGATTCCGCAGATCGATGTCGTGGTTGAGAATTTTGCTCCTGGTGTGATGGAGCGTGCGAAGCTCGACTATGACAAATTGTCGTCGCTCAATCCAAGACTAATCATGTGCTCGGTCTCACTGGCGGGCCAATCCGGCCCACTCAGGGATAAGCCAGGGTTCGACTATATGGGAGCGGCTTACGCAGGCATTAGCGACGCCATCGGCGAACCAGACAGAGGACCAGCTCAATTACCGATCGCGATCGGCGATAGTGCTACCGGCGTGACCGCAGCAATGGCTATCGGCTTTGCCCTGCTGCATCGCGAACGAACTGGCGAAGGCCAATACATCGATTGTTCGTTGTTAGACACGTATTTCAACATGCACGAGGTAAACGTCCCGAAGTGTTCATTGCGAGGCAAGCAATTTCAACCGCCGCGCATGGGTTCGCTTCATCCTGACGGCGGTCCCACAGGCGTTTTTCGTTGCCGCAACAATGAATTTATCTCGATCATGGTGATGCCGTACCAATGGCCGCAGATGATTAAGGCGATGAACATGCCAGAGTTGGCCGAGGACATTCGCTTTCGGGAGCCACGATCGCGACGCGACAATAACAAGGCACTCCAGACCATCATCGAGGCTTGGCTGGCACAATTCGAAAACCGCGAGCAAGCCATGGCCGTGCTCGAGGCGGAGCGGGTGCCCTGCGCTCCAGTATTTTCGTTGCATGAGACGATCGCGCACCCGCATTTGAGGGAACGCGGTACGGTGCGCCGTGTGGCCGACCCTGAAATCGGCGAGTTTGATATCCCTGGTTTGGCCGCTAAATTTTCCCGCTGGGCCCCCCGAGGGGACGTCAAGGCGGATCGCTTAGGAGAACACAATGAACAAATACTGCGCGATATGCTGAAGCTTAGCGACGCAGAAATTCGCCAGCTCTACCTTGATAAGACTATCGTCCGAGATCCACTGCTTGAGCGGGAGAACACGTAAGGGCACATGTCTGCTATGGGTCAAAAGCGGACATCGCATTAGGTCCGCGTCATGTCCGCTTTACCCCCCAAAAGCGGACATTGCTGAGCGCAACTGGGATGTCCGCTTTGTGCCAAAAGCAGACATTGCGTGTTCTATTCGATCACCTCGTCGGCGCGCGAGCGGCGTCGGCGTCAGCTTGAGCGACCGGGGTCATTATCAATAAGCGGTGCGGGCACCTTGCCCGGCACGACGGCACCGCCAGTGAATGGAAGTGACATTGGAGCCGCAAGCGGAACGGTTCCGATGCCGACGTTCCCGACGTGTTTCAACCAGGGGCAAGGCAGTCTGGTCGAATGTCCAGTGGAGAGCCTTAGGGATAGGTATTCACGACGGCTTCGCCGCTATTGGGGTTGGATCGGAAGCTGATCCGACGACTGGGCTGCGGAGGAAGAGGCGGTGATCGCCATGCAGCTCGAGCGGGTGCCGTCTCTGCCGCAATGAGTCTAAATCAACAAGCACCTGCGGTCCGCGGGCTCTTCTTGCGGTAAGCTCAGATGCTGAATCATCAACATAGCGTAAAGTCGCGGCAATGTCCGCTAATGGCACAAAGCGGACATCAAACTGTTGTCCGGCAATGTCTGCTTTTGGGGTAAAGCAGACATTGGAAATTCACTCTTTCATGTCCGCTTATGACCCAAGCGGATATTCCGAACTGAGCTTCTAGATTTTTGCGAAGGAGCCAAGCGTCTGCCGGCTTATTCATTTCGATCCAAAGTACACATCGACGGTCATTCCAGCGATCAGTGGGCCGGGTTCGTTCAAATCAACCATCACTTCGTTAACACTAAAATCAGTGAGATTGCGCGATCCGGGTGAGGCAAGCCGCGCAGGTTGGACCAGCGGTGCAATGGCGGCAACTTTGCCGGCGAAGGTCTGGCCCGGAAACCCTTCGGCGCGGACAATCACCGCCTCGCCGACCTTGATCTTGCCGGTATTGTGCTCATCGAGCTCGGCGCGCACTCGCAATTGCGACAGATCGCCCAAGAGCAACAGCGGTTGCGGCAATGATGGCGCAGCCACTTCACCGGCTTTCACATCGACTTTTAGCACCGTGCCCGCGATCGGCGCACGAATTGTCATTTTTGCCAGCTCCGCGAGCGCGACCCGAAGTTCGGTCCTGGCAACATTGAGTTGACCTTCGAGTTGTGTCGGCAACGGCGTTCCGGATTGTCCCTCGATCTTACGAAGCTGTGAACGCTCCCGTTCCAGATTGTCCTGCGCGCGTATCCATGCGGTGCGAGCGGAGGTAATAGTCGCGTCAGAACCGCTGCCGCTTCGCTTGACGTGGATGGCTTTGTCGAACGTGTTACGTGCGTCCACTACTGTCGCTTCGGCATCGGCCACGGCGTCCTCGGCATCGCGGCGATTAGCTGCTTTCCCGGCGGACTTTTCGTTGCGCGCTTTTTCGCGCATAGCGACTTGGGCTTCCGCCGATGCCACGCGCCCCTGGGCGTCTTCATCGTCGAGCCGAAGGAGCGGTTCATCGGTCGCCACTTCGTCGTTGATTTTGACCAAGACCTCGCTAACGCGGCCGACGACCGACGCTGCGATCTTGATTTGTCCCGATCTTGGCTCGACCACACCCGGCGCAACGGCCGCCCACACCCGACCCGCTTCCTTACCGTCGACGCGGCTTTGCGCTTTAACCGGCAGCTGCATGGCCCAAATCAGGATCGGGATGGCGCACCAATAAAGTCCGGCGGGTAAATCCCTCTTTGTAGTCACGATCATTGTCCTTTCCGGCAGGGTCATAGCTGTGTGGGTGTGCCACCATTGCGGGTCTTGCGAATAATGCGTCCATCCTCGATGTGAATGATGCGATGCGCAAAGGGCAAGATTCGAGGATCATGCGTAACCACGAGCACGCCGCGCGTCTCCTGCCGGGCAATGTTGGCGAGGATCGACATCACAGCATGCCCATTCTCGCTGTCGAGTGCCGCAGTCGGCTCGTCGGCCAGAATTGCCGGCACGTCGCCGATGATGGCGCGGGCGATTGCGACACGCTGCTGCTCGCCGCTCGATAGTTGGAGCGGATAGGAACGGGTTTTGTGCGAGAGCCCGACGGTCGCTAGCGCCTCTTTCGCCCGCTCGATAACGCGCCGCGAATAATCGCCGCGCACATCCAGAGCAAGGCGAACGTTATCCATCGCGGTCAGCGTCGGAAACAGATGATAGGACTGAAAGACAAAGCCGATATGGTCGCGCCGTAGCGCCGTCAATTGTTCCGGCGCGAGCCCCGCGGTGGCATGGCCACAGACGCGGACGGACCCCATATTTGGCGACAGCATGCAGCCAAGCACGGACAACAGCGTTGTCTTGCCGCTTCCGGAAGGTCCCATCAGCATCACCAGCTCTCCACCGTTGAGCGATAGGCTCACACCCCGCAGCGCCTGCACCTTTCCGGCGCCCTGGCCAAGAAATTTGACGACGTCGGTCGCTTCCACCACCGGATCGCTCATTGGGTGAACACCACTGCAGGATCCGTGCGCATGATGTGGACGATGGCCGCGATCGCCGAAACCACACACATCGCAACGGTCAACAAGAACAGGCTTATCATCAAACCAGCAGGAATAAGCACGGGGAGAGCGGAATCTGCGGTGGCTTTGACGATGACCTTGCCGATTACGGCAGCAACGCCAAAGCCAATGGCTGCGCTCATGAGCGCCTGGATAATAATGACAGTGTAGACGTATCGGCTGGATGAGCCGATCGCGCGCAGCGTCGCGAACTCGTTGGAGAATTCCTTGGTGCTGGCATAGAGCGTCTGGGCGACAATGACGATGCCGACGATCATGCCGAGGAGGGCGCCGGCGAACAGCGCAGCGCCGGCGCCGGTTCCAAACAGCCAGAACGAGCGGCTGCGACTGCGAAACGCATCCGGCGCCAAAGCTTCGGCTTTAGCAAGTGTTTGGTTCAGGTGCGTGCGCACGCTTTCGGCATCGGCGCCGCCTTGGAGACGCACCAGCAGATAAGTGGCCTTCTTTCCGGAGATGCCGGCATAGTTCCGTGCCCGATCGAGCGGTGTGAAGACAAAAGGCGTGGTCGTGAACGAGCGAATGCCCTGGGTGACCAAGTGGATCTTCGCCTTCAGATCCCCGATCTCGACGGTGTCGCCAAGCCCGCTGGTTCCGAGCCGTTCAAAATAGGACCGATCGACTGCTACGGCGTCGGGAATGGAGAGGTTATGGAGATCGCCGCCGACGATGTTCCAGGGCTGCAGGCCGAGCTCATTGCGATCCGAACCGATCAGCAGCACCGGTGTCGTCCCGCCGCTCGGAATGTGCCATTGCGCAAAGCTGACCAGTACCGGCACCGCTTCGGCTACACCAGGGACCGACAGCGCGCGAAATCGTTCGCGCTCGTCGAGCAGCGCCGGATCCTCGAAGCATTTGGTGCCGAGCGGCATGATCCAGAGATCGGCCGGCGCGTGGTCGATCATGGTTGTAACCATGGTGCGGAAACTGACAAACAGCCCCATTTGCACGGTCACCAGCACCATAGAAAAGACGATGCCGGTGATGGTGGCGGCAAGGCGCAGCCGGTCGTGAAAAAGATTGCGCGCGGCGAGCTTGAAAAACAGCGGCGTGATCTTGCGACCGGTCAAGAGCGATACTGCAAATGCGGCCACGCGCCACAGATAAATGAACGTCCTCGCGGTAAATTCGCTAAGGCGGCGTAGGCCGCCGCGCAGTCCCTGGCGTGAAACCGAGATGAATTCCACCCGCGTCATACCGTTTCCCGACTGCCGGCGCGGGTCCCATACGATAGGTTTTGGGCGGCAATTAGGGTCTTAAACAGCCCCCATAACGAGCCGCAGGTTCATTGAATTCTGTGCAACCGCTTAGACTGCTCACCAATGAAGCTAGGTGGACTGAGCTTGCGCGGAGTGCGTAGACGTTACCGCTCAAGTTTAACGGTGACGGCCTCAGTGCGGAACGCATGTGGGTCCGCATGAACAGCTCGTGTGGGTCGTCATGGGCAGGATGGAATTCCGCATCGACGAGGGGCGCCGCGTGCTCGAAGCCGGCGGTGTTGCGACGATCCCCGGCATGGAACACGAGGGCTGGTGCCACGAGGACACCGAGATAATCGATGTATTCGCACCGCTGCGCGAGGATTTTTTGGCCGGTGGCGGGCCGACTTGGTTAAGTGAGAAAAGCTGAAGGGTTCGCGCCTCTAATCCGAATGTCCGCTTTACCCCAAAAGCGGACATCGTTCAGCACGGTGGCAATGTCCGCTTTGTGCCAAAAGCGGACTCATGCAGTGCAGCAATTAGCTTTACCCCTTTAAAGCAGACATTCATTGGCGCGTTAGGCACGTCCGCTACGCTAACCCGCGTCGTTATGGGTTTTGGTCAAACCGGTGGGCGGGCCGTCTATCGCGGTCCAGCCGCCATCCACCAAGAGCGCGGTGCCGGTGATGTAGCTCGCCGCATCCGACGCCAGGAAAGCGACCGCCGTGGCCACTTCGTCCGGTCTTGCCCATCGATTGAATACGGTATGCGCGGCGAGCGCCTTCCAGATTTCCGGACGGGCTTTGAGCGGCTCGACCAAGGCGGTCTCGACGATGCTCGGCACTACGGCGTTTACCCTGACGCCGAAGGCGCCGACTTCGGAAGCGAGCCCGCGCACCATCTGGATGATGCCAGCCTTGGTGGCGCCGTAGATGGAGAGCCCCGGCTCGAGCGTAGTGGCGCGGACTGAGGAGCTGGCGATCAAGCTGCCGCCGCCCTGCCGCGTCATCAGGCGGCCGAAGGCGCGCAGAAACAGAAAGGTGCCGCGCAGATTTAGATCGGCCACGAGGTCATATTCGTCGTTCGTGTAGTCGAGCATCAGTTTGCGCACATGGACCGCCGGCGTCGTCACCGCAATATCGAGGCGCTTGTGCGTGCTTGCGACTGCCGTGGCGAGCGCGTTGACGGCGTCGCCATCGCCGGCGTCCAGCACGTGGACGGTGCCGCTGCCGATTTCCGCCGCGGTGGCTTCTACGCCGCTCTTGTTCTTGTCGGCGCAGATGACGGTTGCGCCTAGCGCCGCCAATGCTTCGGCGCAGGCCTTGCCGATGCCGGATGCAGCACCCAATACCAACGCGGTCTTGCCATTGAGCTGAAACCGGCTCCGGTAGACTTGGACACGCTCTTCGGCCATGGCGCGCACCGCTCAGCCGGTACGGCCCTGATCCGCCATCTCCTGGAATTTCTTCACATTGTCGGCGCCAGCATAAGCCGCGATCCGCTCATAGGCCGGTCCCATCAGGGCACGGAACGGCGCCAGATCGGGCCGCGTCACTGCCATGCCGGCGGCTTCGATCTTTTTAATCTGGTCGTCCTCCTGGTTAGCGATCAGCTTGCGCATGAACTCGCCGGCGGACGCGCTCTCCTCGCGGAAGATCGCTTGCTGGCCGGGAGTAAGCCGGGCCCAGGCTGCCCCGCTCACGGTATGAATCATGTTGTTGTAGATGTGCCGGGTGACCGCCAGGTACTTCTGCACCTCATAGAACTTGTTGAAATAGATGACTGCGATCGGATTTTCTTCGCCGTCGACAACCTTCTGCGACAACGCCAGATACAGTTCCGGAAACGCGATCGCCTGCACGGTGGCGCCGAGCGCCTCCATCGAGGCCTGAATCTGCAGTTCCGGGGGCGTGCGCAGCTTCAAGCCCTTGACGTCTCCGGGCGCGTTGATCGGACGCACATTGTTGGTGACGTTGCGGAAGCCGTACTCCCAGTTACGTAACAGGATGAAGCCCTGCTTTTCGGCGAGCGGCGCCAGCCACGCCATGGCCGGCCCGTCGAGCACACGAAAAGCATGCTGCGGACTGTCCCAGATGAACGGCAACATCACCGCGGCGAATGCGGTGTCGTATTTGTCCAACTGGCCCTGTGTCGGTAGCCCCATGTCGATGGTGCCGAGCTTGATCTGCTGCGCCTGCTCCGGCGGGCCGCCGAGTACGTTGTTAGGAAAAATGTTGATCTTGATCTCGCCGTCGGTACGGCTGGCGACGCGCTCCGCGAATTGCTTGGCAGCGACATTGGAGGGATGATCTTCGGCGCCGAAATGAGCAAAACGCATGGTGAGCGGCGCGGCACGCGACGACACATATGGCGCCGACACCGACAATGCGGCGCCGGCCCCGACCTTGAGAATAGTCCTGCGGTTCATGCTTGCCACGACGTCCTCCCGTTTTTTCTATACCCGAAAGCCGAAGTAGCGGGGCAGCGCCAGCGCCACCCAAGGCAAGTACGCGACCAGCAATAGCCCCAAGAGCACAACGATCAGGTATGGCAGCATGGCACGCGAAGCCCGTTCCACGTCGCAGCGCATAATAGCACAACAGACGTAGAAGCCGACGCCGGCAAGCGGCATAAAGCCACCGATACCCATGGCGATGATCAGCACCAGCGCGTAGTGCATTTCGCTCAGGCCCAGTCGGCCGGCAATCGGGATCAAAAGCGGCGCCACCACGTTGAGCGAGGGCAAGCCTTCCAGCAGCACGCCGACGATGACGAGCAGCAAGATCGAGCCGACCATGAAGATTTCGGTGCTGCCGCCGATCGTGTGCAACAGCGCCACCAGCCGCTGCGGCAGATAAGCCACCGTCAGCGTCCAGGAAAAGCCAGACGCGGCGGCGAAGATGAACAAGAGCACTCCGGTGAGCGCCGTGGTGTCGAGAATCGTGCGCGCCAAAGCCGCCAGGTTCATCTCGCGGTATAACAAAATCGCGAGCGCCAACCCGTAGAGTACAGCGAACGCTGCGACCTCGGTCGGAGTGGCGACGCCGAACAGAATGCCGCCGAGCAACATCGCCGGCATCAAAAGCGGCAGAATCGCGCCGAGGCCGGCCCGCGTCATTTGCGACCATGACGCGCGCGGTTCGCGCGGAGTGCCGACGCGGCGGGCGCGAGAATAGATCAGCATCATTAGGCACAGCGCCATCAGCGCCGCCGGCAGCAGGCCGCCGATGAACATGGCGCCCACCGACACACTAGTGATCGAACCAACGATCAGCATGGCGATGCTTGGCGGCACGGTTTCGCCCATGATCGCCGCCGCCGCGAGCACGGCCGCGCCCTCGGCCGCACCGTGACGCTCGCGCAATTGGTCGCGCATCACGGTGCCGACGGCGGCCACGTCAGCAGGCTTCGAGCCCGATAGTCCTGAAACGACATACATGCTGGCGACGGTGACCTGGAGGAGCCCGCCGCGCCAATGGCCGACCAGAGTATGAATGAAGCGTACCAGTCGCACGCTGATGCCGCCGCGCTCCATGATCAGTCCGGCGAGGATGAAGAAAGGGATCGCCAGCAGAATGAAATTGCCGGTGCCGTTCACCATCGTCTGCGAGAGGATGACAAAGGGTCCTGCATCGGCTGCCCACAGATAGGCCGCGGTGGCGAGGATAAGTACGAAGCCGACAGGGACGCCGGCGAAAATCGCGGTAAAAAACAGCGACAACGCCACGATGATCGCCGCATCGACGCCGAGATAAGGCAGCCAGTACGTGCGCGTCGCCGTCAGTGCCGCCATCACGGCGACGAAGATGACACCCACCGTCCATGCTATGCGTCGGCTGTGGCGAACGAGATTGTCGAACGCGAAAAGCGCCAACAGCGCCATACCGACCGGCAAAGGCAAGGCGATCAGCGCCGCAGGAAGCTGTAACACCGGGGTGCGTTCGCCCCAGCTTGAGGCGATGAATTGCAGCGAGGTAAAACCGACCAGTCCGACCACGAAGAGCACGATGATGTCGGCGAGCACCAAGCAGGCACGCTCGAGCGCTGGCGCGGCGCGGTCGAGTAGGACGCGGACGACGGTGTGGTCGCGGCGACGGTAGGCGACCGCCCCGCCGATGAAAGCCAGGATCGACAGCGACAACCTCGCCGCTTCGTCGGACCATAGAAATGAGCGCTGCAGATAGACCCGGGCGAAGACGTTGGCGAGCACGAGCAAAAGTTCGCCGAGCAGCGTAAACACGATGAGAGCTTCGGCGAAGCCCTCGACGGCGCGCATCG
>Ga0310916_10000354_pt1 | contig 24813 bp, 19 predicted proteins | sample GREbulkMGLF176_FD_203444 | JGI IMG/M metagenome (GOLD analysis project Ga0310916, IMG submission 203444) | Lab enrichment of tropical soil microbial communities from Luquillo Experimental Forest, Puerto Rico - GRE.bulkMG.LF176 | ecosystem: Environmental > Terrestrial > Soil > Tropical forest >...
CCAAACGTTCCCGAGATTCGTTCAGGAGATACAAGGTAGAAACAACCGATAACAATGATCCCCACAGCCAGGAGAGCCGCCAAAATGAGCGGAATAGCGTTGTGCATAAAATGTCTCATTTCTAGAGAATCTAGCAACGCTAGATATGATGCAGAGCATTTGGGAAAGATTCACAGTCCGACCGGAAATTCTAGCGGCGCTATACTTCCTATCGATGGCAACGAAGCTGGCAACGAACCGAATTGCGGAACGAAAACTGCGTGACAAGCAGGCCCGCCGGGCACAGATCATCAGTGCCGCCCGGCGAATCGCGGAGCTTGAAGGGTGGTCCAATGTGACCGTTCGGCGGCTATCCGACGAAATTTCATACAGCCAACCCGTCTTGTACGCTCATTTTGGAAGCCGCGAAGGAATTCTCGCCGCGATTGCTATCGAGGGTTTCCAGGAGATGGGCCTTACTTTGGAGAAGGCGCGCAAACGGGTTAAACATGGAAATCCGGTCGAATCGGTGGCGGCCGCATATCTGGAGTTCGCCGCGTCTTCACCGGCACTGTATGAAGTGATGTTTTCGCTAAGCCTGAGCGTAGCATTCGATGACGCGGCCACTCCTCCGGAGCTGCGTTTCGCGTTTTCCCAACTCCTGGAGTTGTTTCAGGGGCAGGGCTCGAAGTCAGAGGTTCTATCGGAACTGTTTTGGGCAAGCCTCCATGGTATCGCCGAGCTGACAAGAACCAAGCGATTTCCGCGCAGCCGTCAGAAAGAGCGCGTGAGGGCGCTCGTCGAGCTCTTCACTTTCCCAAGATGAAGCGGCACAGGTGGTGAAAGCGCGATGACTGTAATAGGCGCGCTCTCGTCTTTGCGCGAGCCAGGCGAGATGAGTCCTCACAAACGCCCATCTGTTTACGAGATCGAAGGCACGCAACCAAGAGAGGTTAACTTGCCTCGGCGGGGCCGGCGCCACCGCTCCCAACTGTTGCAACTGCGCCAGTGTGAATAGCCCATTTCGGATGAGCACTTGGCCGGCGGGCGTGGTTGCCCGCCGAACCTGTGGCACCCAGCGTGTATTGGCACTTCGGCCATCCGTCCTTACTCAGCCGTGGGCGGCTTATTAGCCGGTGCGGCGTCCGCCGGTTTACTGCGAACCACTGTCGCCTTCGAATTCAAATTCGCGGGCACCTCGACTTTCAGGTCCTGCTGGTGGGTCTGCAAAACCTGGATGAGTTGGGCCTCGCGCTGCTGCTGGGTTGGGTCGGCAACGACCCGTGCACTGGTTGATTGTCCCTTAGCGGCTGTGCCCGGAGCGCGCTTTTCAGCGGTGACCTCTGGCGAAACCTCCAAGCGGACTCTTTCCTTCGGCGGTGCCGGCGGCAAGCTACGCATAGCGGCTTGGAATTTGGCCTTCGCCGCCGGATCGCTAATATTGGTGGACAAGTCTGCCGATTCTCGCTCTGTTTCCCGGGCTTTCGGAGGAGCCTCTTGAGGAACAGCCCGCTTTTGTTTCGCGCTGTGGGCAAGAGTGAATTCCACCGTAAATTCGCCATCCACACCAAACGGAGTGGTTGCATTTTGTGGCCGGATCTTGACCACCAACCAGTCTTTCGAATGCACGAAGGATACTCGTGACACGTTCGACTTATCCCAGGCCCAAGTCTGTACATCGCTGAGCCTAGGATCCATGACTGCCCCTTTTACCTTTGGTATCTGCACGAAGTAGTCGCCGCCGGGGCTGTCCCACATGTGCAACCCGGTCGAGGCACACCCGCCTTCGTTGCCGTAGTTTCGCAGGAAATAGGCCCAATGCTGCTGTATCTTGTTTCCCTTTACAGTGTCCGAGGCACGCACTGCCATTGCGTAGATCGGATGGAGTTCGCTCTGGCCTCCATGTTCTGCGTCGAGGCCGAACAGGCCAGTCACCACCCCATATAAGCCATGCTGTCCACCGAACATAGCATGCAAGTCGTCAGTGCTATGGATCGCCTTAGCGGAAAGAGCACCCCCGGACAAAATGTAGCCTTGGGCGCGTTGCCACCAGGTACTGCCTAAGTGGTTGATGCTTTCCGTTGGACCCATTTCCATATGAATCGTGATAGCAGGCTGAGAGGGCTGACCTTGATCGCCGCTGCGGGTTAGTCCCGCCTCGCGCTGCGGCTTGAGGTCGAAGTTGTAGTCATCGTCCCAGAGCGCATTGTCCCCGAGATGAGTGCCGGAAATGCTCTCAAACCAGACCGGACCTTGATAGGTTGCGATCATCCAGTTGAGATGACCTTGCAAAGGCCAGCCGTTACAGATCGCACCTAGCGCCCAGTGAATGTCGGTCGTGGGATCCTGAGATGTGCATCGCTCGCCCAGCTTGGTGTAATCGACCGACTTGCTGTCTGGAAAGGCCGGCGAACACAGCTTTGGGAAATCCGGTTGTTCGCCCTTGTGTTGCAACTGAGAAAACCACTGGGCATTCAGCGGCAGGCCATTAAAATCCTCATGGTTGATGTCCCACACCAGGTCAAAAGGCTTGCAACCCGGCGAATAGGCTACCGGTCGCGTGACCGGAGCGCCAGGCAGAACTGTCACCTCGACCCAGGCAGGACCAACGTTTTTGCACTGGTCGCGCTCGCCGTTATCGTGTTTCCAGTAGCCATTGTCCGAATAATCGTTGTCCTCATAGCCAAGAGTCAGGAAGCCAATTGACTCTCCTGGATTGGGAATCGGCACGTGAAATGGCTGGCAGCTCATCAGGCTGCCAATTCTACGCACCGAGCTTCCTGTGACCATCTGGATGTAAGCTGTGCCAGCGTACATGGTTGGAGAGTCGGTTCCTTGCGGCCACAGATATTCGTCCCAACTTGCACCACTTCGACCGGTTTGCGCGCAACCACCCGCCTTAAACCAAACCCGGTCGCCTGGCTTGAAGCCGATCATGGTGTAGTCGGTCGTCCTTTGCCAGACATTTGGCCGGTCGATTCGCCACACCTTTCCGGCCACACCCCCGATCGTGACGTCCCTGACGGACACGATGTCGGAAACGGGTACACCAACTTTTTGCGGTGCCGGTCTCTGTGAAACCACACACCTCAAGTCGCCGTCAACATTCGAGATGTTTTTGCAACTCGTAGCGTCCACCAGCGAAGTCTTCTTCTCATTCCCAAAGAAATCAATGCACTGCGCGACCAGTGTTGTGCCTTCCATGGAGGCGCCTTTGCAGCGCTGGTGATAAGGGCCGGGCGGAACCTGTGGTGGTGACGCCTGTGCCGCTATTGTGACCAGGAGCAAACAACCTAAGGGAGCAACCAAGCGGGCTGGTTTCACTACCAAATCGTGGATGCTGCGGCAGACATCAAAGTGATGCCACGGAAGACTCGGCGTTGGTGCAAAAGTTGTAGGCATGGCTCGGAATAGTACTGCTATTTGGTGATCGATTCCATGTCACTAAGGTGATGGGTCAGCACTCCCGCGAGAATGCGACAGCCTGAACAAATGTTGCCGCGCCGCGCCTTCTTTTTAGTGACCGTCGAGGCATCCCTTTTGGCCGCTGCTGTTTGGGTAGCCTGTCTGGTTGCTGTAGGCGTTATTGGACCATTCGCCCTGAAGTTTCCAGATAGTGCCACCGGGGAACCTAACGTAGGGAACGTGGAAGGTCCAGGCGCATTTGTCGCCGTTCTCCTGTCCCTGGGAGTCGTACCAGGCACCCGGGCTGGCGGGATCAGTGCGCGCCTCGGATAACTCGTGTGCACTCACGTTGGCCAATGCGGCCAAGCCTTGGGAGTGGGTCGTCTGCGTGTCCTGTGGGTCGCAGCCGGCATCACCATCCAAGTTGAAGAAGAAGGCGAACTCCACCCGTTGTCCGCTGCATGTACCGGAGCTATGCCAGGCGCAGAAGCCCGCATTTCCTCGTGGAAGATCGGTATAAACCGGGTAATAGCCGTTGCCGCTCTTGTCGAGAGGCACGATCCCACTGGTGATCTCCTTACAGACCTCGCTTAAAATCGGGCCCGTATTGTTGCCGCCGGTAGCTACGGTACCATCGACCGCGTGCAGACTTGAGCTGGTCGTCGCACCCACCTGCCCGTTCGAGCCGGTATATTCGTCGCTCGTCTTGGAGTAATTCGAACCGGTGAAACCTGAATAGAAACTGTCGATTCCGGTCATCTTGTCACCGCTATAGCTCGGCCAACTTGTTCCCCAGAAGATTGGGTAAATGTTGGCGGTTGGCATGATCACGCCGCCGTGATATGTCATGTTCGGGCTGTGGCGCCCTGACTGCTGGATCCTCTGCAGATTCTCGGGCGTTCCCTTCGCCCAGTGGATGCCGCGCATCGGCGGAGCGGCACCGGCTCCATTTGAACCGGTTTGGACTTGTGCATCTTGGCCGAAAGCAAGCATGGACACCATGCCTGCGGTGACTGCAATGAGCAGCTTTCTCACGTTTCCTCCAAAGGTACCTTTTGCCTGAATTGAATTAAGGACCCGAACAGGGTGGGTCTCATCAAGCCGTAACAACAATCAGAATCGAGTGTCTTGCGCATCTCTACGTTCAAAATCGAACTATAGCCCCTGCGCCGGTTGAAATGGTAGAGGTCTAGAGTGCCAGAGAAATTCGTGCTGTATCGCGTGGTGTCACATCCGCGTCCATGCAAAATCCTGAAGACGCGGCAACTTTTCTTGGAAACAAATACCGGAATTTGAACGCAGAAATAGAGTGTTGCGCCTATCTTGGGACCGGCTACCGAATAGAGTTTTGGCCCGGAATCTAACAAGACCTAACTGAAACATTACTACCATGACATTCTTCGAGCTTTATATCGAGAGGCCATGTGTGACCCGCGTGGCCGCCAAGGCTAGGCAATTGTCGCTCCTCGTTCTTTTGGTGATGGCTGGCATCTGCACGTCTGCCACGCCTCAGTCGGGGGTGGTTTATCTGCCCCGAATGTCAGAAGAAACTCTTGTATCGTTTGCGGGGCCGGATTCTTGGCCCGGCAAGCTGGATGCACTTTCTGTGTTTGATGTGAAGCAAGGAAACATCGCTGGGGGAAGCTGGTGAGAAGGCGAAAGAGCCCAAGTGAGGCAGCTATCGAGCAGGACAGGAAAAGACTAATTCAAGCTGCATCGGACAGGGTGTATGCCAGCGAGTTAGGCACCTGCTTCGCAGAACTCAGGAAACAATTGAGCGATCTGCGTGACCAACAGGCATGGCTCATAGATCGGCTTATGGAACAGGGACTTGACGATGCCAGCCGCTGCGAAATTCTTAACCACTATGACGAACTCCTTCACCAGTACCTCGCACTATCGGAACAATCCGGCAAACTCTCTGCCTCTGTCACCGCAGAGATCACAGCCGAAATGCAACGGCAGTGCCCGCACAGCCGCGGTCACCGATCAGGTGGGCTGTGCGCTTTTTGCGGAAAGACGTTATGTTCGATGTTTGACTACCGATAAAGTGCACGCCCTTCAAGGGAAGGGTCAAGTTGAGACAGACCCGCCCTGTTATCACCGACGCAATCAGAAACGCGTAGCGGCTCGATGATGGCAAGAAAGCGGCATTACAACACCCCACACCGACAGTCGATGTGAGGGCACGGGCTGATATGACATTGAATCACGACACCTAAGTGCGTCTTGATGATTCCGAATTCAGGCTCTGTTGGGCGAGAATCACCTGTTTTCCGGGGCAAATATTCCAAGACGCATGGAGCACTCCTGTTCTTTTCCATCATTGCCATCTCCGTGGCTGCGACGTTGAACTGGAGGAACAGTGTCTGGGGTTATTGGATCAGCTTCGCTACTGTCGGCATCGCAGACACCATGGCGGGTTGAGCCCGCGGCAGGCGAGAGGATAAGGGCTCACTAGGGAACAACCTCGCCTAAATCTGCCTATTTGTAACCACGAAAACGTTTGGGAAGCCGTTGAAAGCATTGATTTGTGGGTTCCTGGTTGAAAATCAGTAGGTTCTGGGTCCGACTCTGAGCGCGCTCACCAAAGCCGCTATTTACGCGGTTCCAGATTTCCAGGTTTCGATTCGGAGCACAAATTACAGAACAAGTCTTCACAGCTGCAGCAGCATCTCTCACGAAACCAGACACTGGGAACAGACATGTCAAAGAAGGCGCAGTTCGGCTTTATGGGAGTGCAGAGGCCCAAGACACCCGTAGTGGGACGTCAGCTACTACAGGTGGCAATTCTCTTTCGTTGACTCTCCCGCTTACGGACCCTATTATGAAGCAACTCGAATCGCGTTTCGCAGGGGAATGGCCGAACAGATCATCTCGTATTACCGCATCTTGGAAAAACTGGGTGGAGGCGGCATGGGAGTGGTGTATAAGGCCGAAGACACCCGGTTGCGCCGCTTTGTAGCCTTGAAGTTCCTGCCCGATGAAGTAGCCAAAGACCCGGCGGCGCTCAGCCGCTTTCAACGCGAGGCACAAGCGGCGTCGGCGTTGAACCATCCCAACATCTGCACCATTTATGACATCGGGCAAGAAGACGGCCGCGCATTTATCGCGATGGAGTACCTCGAGGGCGTCACCCTGAAACACATGATCGAGGGGCATGCGCTGAAGACAGCGCAGTTACTCGACTTGGGGATCCAGATTGCCGATGCGCTGGATGGGGCGCACTCGAGCGGGATCGTGCACCGCGACATTAAACCGGCAAACATCTTCGTGACCCAGCGCGGACAGGCGAAGGTGCTCGATTTCGGACTGGCAAAGCTGAATCGGCAGAAACACACGGTGAGCAGCGATGGGGCAGAGACGGATTTGCCCACCGCGTTCAGCATGGATCAGCTCACCACGCCGGGCACGGCAATGGGGACGATCGGATACATGTCGCCGGAGCAGGCGCGCGGCGAGCTGCTCGACCATCGCAGCGACCTGTTTTCGTTTGGCGTGGTGTTATACGAAATGGCGACCGGCAAGCAGCCATTTACGGGCGCGACATCGGCGGTGGTATTTGAGGCGATCCTAAACAAAGTGCCGATTCCGCCGGTGCAGTTGAATCCGGGATTGCCGGCGCAGATCGAGCCGATCCTCAATAAGGCGCTGGAGAAGGACCGCGACCTGCGCTGCCAGAGCGCGGCTGAGTTGCGGGCGGACCTGAAGCGGTTGAAGCGCGACACGGATTCAGTGAAGTCCCATGCGGCTTCGGTGTCGCAGGTGTCGACGCCGGCGGGACCGCCGGCCGCATCCGTCGCGGCGCCTCTGAAAGAGAGCAAAATTGGTGTGCCCTCGTGGGTGTGGGCGGCAGGGCTAATGGTTGCAGCAGCGGCGATCGGGGTTTTTGTGGGCAAGAAGCTCTGGCAGTCGTCAGGGCCGAGCGCGCCGCTGTATCACGAGATTACGTTCCGGCGTGGGGCGATCGTGTCGGCGCGGTTCGCCCCGGATGGACAGACGATCTACTACAGCGCGGCGTGGCAGGGTAATCCGGTGGAGACGTTCTCGGCGCGGCAGGGGATGGTAGAGTCGCGCTCGCTCGGGTTGCCGCGATCTGAGCTGATGGCGATCTCAGAGAAAGGCGAGATGGCGCTGCTACTGGATGTTCATCCGGCAGGAACCTGGGTGAATGTGGGCATGCTAGCGCGGGCACCAATCGCCGGCGGGGCGCCGCGCCCGGTGCTCGAAGACGTAGAGTGGGCTGACTGGGGGCCGGACAGCACCAACTTCGCCGTGATCCGCAACGTGAATGGACGCGACCGGCTGGAATATCCCATCGGTAAGGTGCTTTATGAAACCACCGGCGGCTGGATTAGCTACCCGCGGGTTTCGCCAGACGGCAAGTACGTCGCTTTCTTCGACCACCAGAACCAGGGCGACGACGCCGGAGCGCTGGCGGTGGTGGATACATCCGGCAACAAAAAGACGCTTACGCGGCAGTGGTACGGAACGGAAGGATTGGCGTGGACACCAGACGGCTCCGAGATCTGGATCACGGCCAGCGAACTTGGGCTGTTTCATTACATTTCGGCGGTCACGTTGTCGAAGGAACAGCGACTGGTGACGCGCGTTCCCGGCTCGCTGGTGATATTCGACATCGGGAAAGATGGCCATGTGCTGCTGGCGCGCGAAGACCGGCGGCGCGAAGCGATGGGGCTGGCCCCAGGATCGAGCAAGGAACGCGACCTCTCGTGGCTGGATTACTCGTATCCGGCGGATCTTTCGGCGGATGGGATGACCTTGTTGTTCGATGAGGAAGGCATCGGCGGCGGTGTGCGGTACGGCGACGTAGCGGACCTGACGTACGCGGTGTATATCCGGGACACCGATGGCTCGCCAGCGGTGCGCCTTGGAGAAGGCGGAGCCGCAGCACTATCGCCCGACAAGAAGTGGGTCATAATTTATACGCCGACCTCTCCGGCACAACTACGATTGTTGCCGACAGGCGCGGGCGAGACGAAGTCGCTGACGAATGATGCGATAGCCCATCAGTACGCGCGCTGGTGTCCGGACGGCAAGCACTTCGTCTTCAGCGGCAACGAACAGGGCAAGGGTGTGAGGTTTTTTCTTCAGGACACATCGGGCAGTCCGCCCAAGCCTTTTTCTCCGGAGGGCGTAGACGCCCTGAATTTTGCGGTGTCGCCGGATGGCCAGACGGTGGCAGGAGTCGGCCCCGACCGGAAGGGCTACCTCTATTCCGTGTCCGGCGGCGATCCGAAGGTTGTGACCGGCATGGAGGCCGGCGATCTTCCCGTGAACTTCAGCAGCGACGGGCATTCGGTTTACCTTTACCACACCGGGGAGATACCAGCGAAGGTGTACAAGATCGAACTTGGATCGGGGAAGAAGTCGGTGTGGAAGGAAATCGCGCCGCTGGATCCCACGGGAATCTCGACCATCGCGCCGGTGTTGATGACACCCGATGGAAAGTCCTACGTGTACGGGTTCCATCGCACGGTGGGAGACTTGTATTTGGTGGAGGGGCTGAAGTAGGCAGCTATTGCCTCAGTCCATCGGCAATATCTTTTGCAGCAGCAGGAGGGTGGCGCCTTGGCGCAAATGTGAAGAAACCCACTTGCCGTTTTTGCGCGCCTTTGCGCCGCAAGGCTCTCTGCCGCGGATCCCAGGACGTACCCTCGGTGCCAGCAAGCTGTCGCGCGGCCTAAGGTCAAGTGCTGGGATTCCGCATGAACATTAACGAGGTTCTTCTCGGCAACTTAAGCAAGAGCGCAGCCAGATTGAGGCTGCGATACAAGCCCTAGAGGGTACAAGCCGCCGACGCGGACCTTCAGGAAGCAAACGCCGCCCAATGTCGGCAGCGGCTCGAAAGCGCATCTCGGGATCACTGGGATCGCCGGTTCTGGCTTGGCAGTCAACCGTTTGCTATTGCTTTCCCGAGAGGTTGGATTTCGTACTTGATACGTTGGGATCTAGCACATATACCGTCTGATCGGCGGTGGCAATTAGCAACTGCCTGCCATCACCGCTAAACTCGGACACGACCACTGGAGATCCGAACACATACTGGGCCCTTGTCTCGAAGGTCGACAAGTCGTACAGCGACAATCGTTCCGACAGCGAATCTTCGTCGATGAGCAACAGGTCGCCGCTAAAGTGGAAACTGTGCCCGGGAAAACTAGCTAACCGTTTTCCTTCCAAGGAATAGACGGAAACCCGGTTTTGATTATCAGCGATAATCAGGCGCGATCCGACCACGCGGATGGACTCTGGGCGGAAGGAATCCTTACCGGTGTCGAGCACGGTAGTGGACTGCACCTTACCGTTCTCCAAATCGATTACCTGCAGGAACGCGATTCCTTCTTTATCGTGATAAGCCTTCAGCTTCGCGGCAGCGTCGGGATCGTCCTTGACCAGCGAACTGAAGACCTTCGATGCGGCCCGCCAGTACAGCACGAGAGCGTGCGACTCGGAGGTGATCGATTCGTAGATTCCAAGGTTGGAAAATTGTTTGCTCCAGAAGAGCTTGCCGTCGCGGACATCATGGATTTCGATGGTGACGTTCCCGTTCCAATCCTTTTCATGCTCAGGGATGTTCTCCACCAGATACTTCCCCGATTGCCAGGCCCAAACCTTGTCTTCTAGCGTTCGTTTGGACTCGAAGTGCGGAGTGGGCAGCGACAGCTCGCCGACCGTTCGATGTGAATCCGGCACCCTGTAAAAGTCCGCGTATAAGGCGCCAGGATAAAAATAGGTCCCGCCAAAACCCATCAGCCGATATACCTGTTGGCCGGTCTGGAGGTTCCAAACAGCGCCACGGGTGCGTTGCGACATCGCCAGCCAGGCCAGGTCGGGAGAAGCCCCGCCCGCTGTAAGACGGGCCAAAGGGGCCTGCGGCAGTTGAGCCTGTTCGACTGTCTTGTTAGTGGCTAGATCGAACTTCGCGATAGCTCCGTCGACCAACTCGGTGATGCAGACGTTGTCCCAGACGTCGAGGCCAGTATTTCTGCTGGCCAGGACGATCTCCTTGCGGGTGATATCCATAAGACCGACAGGGTTCTTTTTCAAGGGGCGCAGCACAATGTAATTGCCGCGCGCCACCGAATTCGGTGTGGCATTGCCAATGTGCAGGTCGTCGGCGACCGTTTCGCCGGAAGGAAACTTGACCACACGCGCGTTGCCCGAATAGCTGTCCTTTATACCGATAAACCGGTTGTCACCGAGAAACGTGAATACATTTTGTTCCATCAGGTTCTTGATGCCGTTGGACAGCGATATCGTTGAGCGGCTGGAAAGATCGACGCCGACGTAATTCGAGAGCGCATGAGCGAGCAAGTAGCGGCCATTCGGAGAAAAGCGGATCGGTAGCTCACGCTCCCATCTTTTTTCCGCTCCGTAAACTAAGTTCAATGACTCCCAGTATCCGCCCGTCATAATTCCCGGGCTCCACCAGATGTTGCGGCGCCACACTTCGGTTCCCGTGGCTGTGTCGTAAACGACAAGGTCGAGGCGGAAAGTATCGGTGGAACCCGAATCAATGATGCAGGCTAAGTTTTTGCCGTCGGGGGAAAGGGAAGGATTCAGGCAGCCCTTGCCAACGTGAATCTCGTGTACTTCCGTGCGTTGCTGCGAGGCAATGTTCCACTTCTCGACACGCGGCGACTCGTCGAATCCACCGATGGAGTAAACGATCGACTGGGAGTCGGGAGTGAACATCGCAGGCTTGGCGTCCCATGCCAAGATGTGAAAGATCGATTTCAGCGGCTCGCGGGTAAGTACGAACATCCCGCTGTCGTCCTGCGCCAAAACATATTTCCCGTCGGGACTGATGCGGATCGCATTGATCGCAGGAGGGAGACGCTGGGTCAGTGCGCGTTTGCGGATAAGGCCGGGGATGATCTCGGCATTGCGCGAGGGCGTGAAATTGATGACCGAATCTCTCCAGGCAATGTAGCCTGTAGCCGCGCCCGGACGTGGCTGCACGCACGATGCGGGCATTAGGGTTGGGTTTTGCAGCATTTCGCGAAGGCGCTTGGAGTCCTCGCTGGTCTTGCCGAACAAGTCGGACCAGAAACCGCCGACGTTTCCTTTCGTTTCTGCAAGACGATCGAAGTAAGCCGCAGCCGAGTGTGAGTCATATCCGCCACGGGTTACAAGGTAGACCGAGATCGCGTCCGCCTGTACCTGAGTGGCCTGTTCAATCTTCTCTGCACGTCGAACGTTACCGCCGGATGCCTGCACCCTCCGCCGGTTGCTTAAGTACTCGTTCCACTTGTCTACGACGTCTTTCTGGTCGCCGACCTGTTTCACCCCGAGAACCACCATAAAGCCATCGCTGATAGCAATGGCGGTGTGCTGGGAGACAAGATGTCCCATTTCGTGGGCAAGCACGTACGCCAGTTCATCTTCATTTTGAGTCAGGGCAATTAGTTTTCGGCTCACGTACAAGCGTCCGCCGAGTGTGCTGAACGCATTTGCCGTGGGCAGTTCCACGAGCGCCACCTGAAACTTGGGCTGGCCGGGTGGCAGAACCTCGGCCAAGTGGTCGACCATCGCCTGCAATCGTGCGGTCACGACCGGATCAGTTTCGATAACCAGCTCCTGGCGCAAGCTGGCGTCGATAGCGTCCCCAAGATAGACCTGTTGCTGTGCATTAAAGATGTTCACACCGGGTACTACCTGATGGGTATCGGGGGCCGGGCAGGGGTTCTGAGGCCAGATCGGCGTTTGCAGAGAGAATGCGAGTCCGATCGTCTGAACTGCAAGGCGCAAACCTTTCATAACGCCCTCCAACAGCAGTTTTTAGAAACGCTGGACCGAATGGATGCCAATTAGGCCGTCATTATGCCACAAGTTAAAAGTTGGGGGGCGGCATTTTCTTGTGTGCGACAAATGTCGATTCTGATGGCGGGTTGCCGGTGCTGTTTGGAATCGATGAAGCGAGCCGACTTACGACGACACAAGTAAACACAAGGTTACGCTGTGGAGAAAGCCGCCCAATGTGCCGGGCGGCTTCTTCCTTGTAGCTGAGAACTGTTCTTGGGTTACTTGGCTGGCTTGACGGTTACTTCCTTCGGAAAATAGAGTCTTCATAACTGCTGAGAGTGGAAGCGTTTGCAGATCACCAGCGGAAGTAACGTGTTGCACTACGTCATCGTGCGGCAGCTCGGCGCCGGGGGGATGGGCGTGGTGTATGAAGCGGAGGACACCAAGCTGGGTCGCCGGGTGGCACTCAAGTTTTTGGGTGCCGAAGCAGAGCAAGATCCAGTGACGCTGGAGAGATTCAAACTGGAGGCGCGGTCCGCGTCGGCGCTCAACCATCCGAATATTTGCACGGTCTACGCGATCGAAGAGTGCGATGGCCAGTGGTTTATCGCAATGGAGCTGCTGGAGGGCGAAAGCCTGAGCAAGAAGATCAAGGGAGTCCCGCTGCCGACCGACAAGCTTCTCGACATCGGCATACAGGTGACTGACGCGCTGGATGTGGCGCACGCAAAGGGAATCGTGCATCGCGACCTGAAGCCGGACAACATCTTCATCACAAATCGCTCGCAGGCGAAGATCCTGGATTTCGGGCTAGCCAAGCTGGCTCGCGACCGACGCACAACCATGGAGACGGTTGGAGCCGACGCCACCACTATGGCAGGTCCTCAACTGACCTCACCGGGCACAGCGGTTGGGACCGTTGCCTACATGTCGCCCGAACAGGCGCGTGGAGAGGAACTGGATGCACGGAGCGACCTGTTCTCGATTGGAGCAGTCTTGTATGAGATGGCTACCGGCAAGCTGCCGTTCGGCGGCAAGACTTCTGCAGTCATCTTTCAAGGGATTCTCAGTGGTACTCCGGTCCGACCTGTCGAGCTGAATGCCGCGCTTCCACCACGGTTGGACGAGGTCATCGAGAAGGCTTTGGAGAAAGACCTCGATCTCCGTTATCAGACGGCAGCCGAGATGCGCGGCGATTTGAAACGGCTGAAGCGTGACAGTGATGGCAGCCGCTCCCCAACACCGGCTATGCAGATTGCGCAAGTGCCCGCTGCCAGCAGCTCGGGTCTTGTAACAGCCACCAGCACAACCGCGTCAAGATCCAGCAGTCATGTGCTGATCGAGGACGCTAAGCAGCACATGGGAAGAGCGGGAATCGTTTTGGCCGTACTTGCTGCGATTCTCGGAGCCGCTGGGTTTGGTGTCTACTCGCTGTTGACGCGTCGCAATTCGGGGATGATGCCGTTCCAGAACATGAGCATCAAGAAGATCACCTACACCGGGAAAGCGGTGCGGAGCACGATCTCGGCGGACGGCAAGTATGTAGTGGATGTGTATGAGGACGCCCATGGGTTACAGGGGCTTTCGATGCGACACATCGTAACCGGCAGCGTCGCTCCCATCCTGCCGCCGACAGAAGCACGGTATATAGGACTCACCTTCACCCCGGATGGAAATTATCTCTACTTCGTGCGCGTCGAACCGCAGCGGCCCTCGGTCGGAATTCTGTACCAGATTCCGGTGCTTGGTGGGAACCCGCAGAAGCTGGTTGACGACGTCGACAGTGCAGTCACCTTCTCGCCCGATGGCCAACAGATGGCGTTTGTGCGCGACAGCTCGTCCGAAGCGAATTCCAAGCTGATCATTGCCCATGCCGATGGCAGCAATGAGCGTGTGTTGGCGACGCTGCCAATTCCCGGGTATTCCGATCCCAACTGGTCTCCTGACGGCAATTCCATTGCCGCTACTGTCCTCGAATTCGGAGGCAAGAATCTGGGACGAGCTGTCGCTCTCGATGTCAAAGATGGCAAAGAGAAGACGCTTTATGCGTCAGCGGCACAGCTACTCAAGCCGGTGTGGTCACCCGACGGGCGCTATGTATTTGTGAACTACCGTGATGCCACCACCCGTTGGCAAGGACAACTCGGGATGGTTGCTGTCGGCAGCGGGGCATTCCGCCGCATCACCAATGACCTCAACAATTACAGTGACCGCTCCCTGGCCATCACACGGGACGGCAAAGAATTGGTTGCTATCCAGGGACAGCCAGACATTGGCCTATACGTGATGCCAGCGCCACCACAGGCCGCAGGACAGTCTCCAGGCCCGATAGCGGATACCCGGGGCGCTATATGTGTCGACTGGCTGAAGGACGGGCGTTTGCTCCTTTCCGACTCCGAGGGTCGCGTTGCCACCATCGACGCGGATGGCAGCAACCGTAATGACATCTTCCAGACGCCGATCGTTGCCATGTCGCTTTGCCGTCAAACCGATCAGATTCTATTGTCGATGCCCGAGAAAGGTACCGCGAGCATCGGCATTTATCGCATGGACGTCGCCAATCCCAGACCTTTGGCCGTGACCCACGGCAAACTGGACGAGAATGTTGCCTGTTCGCCGGACGGCAAGTTCCTCGTTTACACATCGTTAATCAATGGGAAGCAGTTGGCGATGCGGGCGCCGATTGACGGTGGCGAGCCCAGGCAGCTGTTGGATGATTTTGTCCTGTCACTGGCGATCTCGCCCGATGGGCAACAGATTGCACTCACCACCGTCCAAGGAGCGGGCGCACAGGCCACCGGCGTGATTAAGGTCATTCCTTCCTCCGGGGGGGCGCCAATTAAGTCGATTCCGGCTTTCAAAGCACTGACGGGCGAGCTGGCCTACTCCGCCGATGGTAAAGCGGTTTACTACCCGGTCACCGAAAAGGGCGTTGCGAACCTGTTCCGGCAATCTTTGGTCGGCGGAGCGCCAACACGAGTGACGGACTTCAGGGATTTGGGGATTTACGGATATGCGTTCGACTGGACCAACAATAGGCTGGCGATTACACGCGGCAAACTCAACAGCGATGTCGTCGTAATAACCGAACAGGCAGCGCAATAAATTGTCATAACCTGGACTCCAAGCAGAATCGCTGAACTAACCCCAAGAACAGCTCCCAGCTACTTGCGGCCTCATTTCCCAACGTCACATCAGACCAACTGAGTGGCGAGCTCACCTTTACCACACGATGCGATTGGTGCGGAGGCGGAATAGTGGCTCGCCTGAAGCTCACCAACGGGCCCTACACCGGTTGGCACCGTGGGCGAGCCCGGCGACGACGCGATCTGCTGGAGTTGCTGGATCGACGCAACCCCGCCATCGCTGAACTGAGCCAGGCTATCGAGCAAGAAGTCGAGAAGCGTCCTCCGGCCCAGCGCTTGATGACCCATCCTGGGGTTGGTGCGCTCACGGCACTGCCCGAAGCAGCTAAGATACACCCATGTCCGCCTCTAAGTCGGCTCCCACCGAGCGCTTCTCCGACCGCGTCGATGACTACGTCAAATATCGTCCGCGCTACTCGCCCGAGGTCGTGACGGCTCTCCGCCAAGCCTGCGATCTGAATGCCAAGCATCTCGTTATTGATGTTGGCTGTGGTACCGGAATGCTGGCCAAGATCTTCCTGGAAAACGGCAATCGCGTAATTGGGGTCGAGCCCAATGTCAATATGCGACGAGCCGGGAAACAATATCTGGCTTGCTTCGAGGAATTCGCCATGGTCGACGGCTCAGCGGAGGCGACTTCCCTTCCCGATTGCTGCGCCGATTTCGTCATCGCCGCGCAGGCGTTCCACTGGTTTCAGCCCGACGCCACTCGCCGCGAATTCCGCCGCATCGTGAAGCCCGGCGCATGGGTGGTGCTGATCTGGCATGATCGCGACACGGAGTCCACGTCGTTTTTGGGCGCTTACGAGGCATTCTTGCAGCAATACTCCACCGACTACTCCACCGTCGCGCACAACAAAGTCGCGAACTACTCGGCGCTCGAACGTTTTTACTCGCCCGATCAAATGCACGCGATCGTGCAGCAGACCCATCAGCAGTTTGATTTCGAGGGTCTGCGCGGCAGGCTCTTATCCTCCTCGTACGCTCCTCGCGAAGGCCCTGCGGCCGAGACCATGCTGCGCGCTTTGCCTGCGCTGTTTGACCGCTGCGCCGTAAACGGACAGGTTTCATTCGACTACTACACCCGTATCTACTACGGACACTTGTCGCAATGAGCGCCGCCGATCAGCCGTCTACGGATCGGGCTGTGCTGAGTGCCGAGAATCTCAGCCGGATCGTCGGCAGCAAGACAATTCTCAGCGCGGTGTCCTTCGATGTGTGCGCCGGCGAGTTGCTGGGAATCGTCGGCCCCAGCGGCTCCGGCAAGAGCTCGCTACTACGCTTATTAAACCGGCTCGATGAGCCAACCAGCGGTACCGTCTTCCTCGACGGCCAGGACTATCGCCAGATCCCGCCGCGCCAGCTGCGTCGCCGCGTCGGCATGGTTACGCAGCGTCCATTCCTCTTTCCCGGAGATGTCGCTGACAATCTTCGCTTCGGCCCCGCACAGCGAGGAGAGTCTCTGCCTGATTCCGAAATCACGAGCCTGCTCGACCGCGTCGGTCTTCCAGGATATGCCAACAGCGACGCAGCGGTATTGTCCGGAGGAGAGCAGCAACGTGTCTCATTGGCTCGCACCCTCGCCAATCAACCCGAAGTTCTGCTCCTGGACGAGCCTACTTCGGCTCTCGACGAGGAATCCAAACACGGAATTGAAAGTCTGATCGCTGGTTTGGTACGCGATCACCGTTTGGCTTGCGTCATGGTCACGCACGATCGCGACCAGGCGCGCCGCATTTGTCAACGCGTCGTCCTTGTCGAAGCCGGTCGGCTGCTACAAACCGGCACCGTACTGGAGGTGCTCGGTGCTTAAATCGCTCTTCTCTTCGGAAATCGCCCTCGGACTCGCGCAGGCGGCCATCGCTTCCCTGCTGGCGCTGATCGTGGTCTTTCTGGCGCGCCGAAAGAACATCCACCTGGAGAAAGACGCCTCCATCGCGCTGTTGCGAGGCATTGTCCAGATTATCGCCGTAGGCTCAATCCTCGCCCTCCTGCTGCGGGCGCCCCGCTGGACCAGCGTCCTTCTTCTGGCAGGCATGGTGCTTGCTGCCGGCTCAATCTCTGCTAAACGTGCCAAGAACATTCCCGGGGCCGGCAAGGTCTCCACTTATTCCATCGCTGCCGGCGCCGGCCTCGTTACTGCGATTATGACGTGGGCAGGCGTTATCGACACAGCCATCACTTCACTGATTCCTGTCGGCAGCATGATCATCGCCAACGCCATGAATACCAACGGACTCGCCCTGAACCGCTTTCGCTCTGAAGTCCTCGCCCACACCGGCGAAATCGAAACCGCTCTCGCGCTCGGTGCTACCCCACAGGCCACCGTCCGTCCTTACGCCCAGTCCAGCATCCACTCCTCGCTGATACCCGCCATCGATAACCTGCGCTCGCTGGGAATCGTCTGGATCCCCGGTCTCATGACCGGCATGTTGCTCTCGGGCGCGAAGCCCATGTACGCGGCGATTTACCAATTCGTCGTGATTGCCATGATCCTGGCGTCCTCAGGCCTGACTTCCCTGCTGAGCACAACAATGATCCAGGCCCACGCGTTTTCCAGCGCAGACCAGTTGCTCCTTAAGGGAAGTGAGTAGAACGGTTTCAGTTCTAGTGCAAAAGACTATGGGTGGAGGACGCCTCCGGGCGCCCACTATCGGCACTTGTTCTGTCGCGCCGCTTTAGCGTCTGAGGTAACTGAATCTGATTTACTTCAGCGGCTGAAGCCGAGCCTGCCGCATGTTGCTATCTGCACGCCTGAAGGCGTGCTCTAGCTTGCCTACACAACTCGGAAACTGAGTCGACCGGTTGCCCTACTTCATCGAACTCCGCACGTCGGTGATGTAGTGGTCGAAGGCATCCACGCGAATCAGTCCTCGGCGCGGAAATTCCAAGTCGATAATCACATAGACTGAAACCGAAAGAATCAGCGCATAGCCCACAATGTGTAGCCAGCTTCGATTTGCCGAGCCGCCCATTTCAAAGCCCGCCGCGAGCGCCGATACCAAAGCAACGGCCGCAAGCAAGGCGAAAATAACCGCGGGAGGATGATTTTCTGTCGCCGCGATGCGCGTAGTGGTTATGTCGATCATTGCATTCAGCGCCGGCAGAAGCAGCATGGTGGCCGCTGCATTGTTCGAACGCGCTGCCGCCGCGACCGATTTCTGCCAAAGCTCGTTTTGCAGTGCCTGTGATTTGGCGATGTCCTGCTGGGCTTTCGCTCGGTCCCTAAGAGCCCGATAAGTCTCGATCCGGCTGTCCACGTAACGCCGGAACAGGTCCCGGATCTCCGCCTGCGCGTCCGCTGGCAGCAGATCCACACGCAGGTAGGCGGTGCCGATATCGTTGGCTTCTTCGACGATCAAGTGCCGGCGCCCCTCAAAGCGCTCCGCAGCACCTGAAAACGTAAAGGCCACCAGCAGCCCGAGCAGCGTAAACATCGCGCCTTCAATTATCCCCAGACCCTGCTTGGCACCCTCGGCGACTTTTGTGCGACGGCCCAGCCGCAAGCCAATTTCCAGGCACACCAGCATCCCGAGAAACAGCAATCCGACGAAGAGGACGGCATACTGCTCTTGAACGGTCATGATGCAGGTAGTCTAGCTGAGCGTAGCGCTACACTTCCAACGTGTATCGGTTCGCCGCCAGGCGGTACATCCGCCGCCATACCAGCCGGTTGATCGTCACCACCACCATTGCCATCACGATCGTCGAGGCTAGCAGGAGGTCAAAATTCCCTCCATCCGTGGCGCCCGAGATGGTCGCGCCCAGCCCGACCGTGGTGTAGGTGTGGTCCTTGAAGCGGAAGTACTCGGCCACGATACTGGCGTTCCACGCACCACCTGAAGCCGTCACCAGCCCGGTCACAAGGTAAGGAAAGATGCCGGGCAGAATCACCGTTCGCCAGCGCTGGCGGGAGTTGAAACGAAACAGCGTCGCCGCCTCGCGCAGGTCGGTGGGAATCGCCATCGCTCCGGCAATCACGTTGAACAGGATGTACCATTGCGTTCCCAAAAGCAGCAGCACAATTGACCCAATTCCTAACCCGCCGCCGATCCGGATCAACAACAGCAGCACGATGGGAAACAGCGCAGTCGCCGGCACCGAGGCCGCGATCTGGGCCAATGGCTGCGCAATGCGCGCCAGCTTGGGATTAAATCCGATCGCCACTCCCACAGGAATCGTCCATAAGGCGCCAATCACCAACGCCACCACCACCCTCAAGAAAGTGGCCGCGGCACCACGCATAATTTCTTCATACTCGGGGCGCGTAAGCTGACCCAACATACCGCCTGCGCGAAGCATCGCATACAACACGACACACACTGCCAGCGCAGCCATAGCGCGCCCTCCCCAAATCTTCCACGCCGGCGGAGTCAGGTTCCTCGCCGCATGGTGCTGGCGCGCAAAGTGCATCGCCATCCGCTCGCGCAATGGCCGTGAAACTCGCTTGCGAAATTTTGCCAGCAGGCGTGAGCCCGAGATCAGATCGAGGAACCAAGACTGCGGCGCATTGGCACTCTCCACCTGCTCGATCTTGAACTTCTCCGCCCAGGCAATCACCGGACGCCACATAACCTGGTCCATCAGAACAATCACCAGGATCATGGTCGCGACCCCCCAAAGGATCGAGCGCGTGTCGCCTGCGCTGGCCGCGGTTTGCAGATACGAACCCAATCCCGGCAGGCGAAAATCCTTGTCACCCAGCACGAACATCTCGCACGCCATCAGGAAGAACCATCCGCCCGCGACCGACATCATAGAGTTCCACACGAGTCCGATCGCGGCATACGGCAGCTCGAGATTCGTAAAGCGCTGATACCAGTTGAAGTGATAAATCTTCGCTGCCTCGCGCATATCGCGCGGAATACTCTTCAGCGACAAGTAGAAGCTGAAGGCCATGTTCCAAACCTGGCCGGTGAAGATCAGCAGAATGGCCCCCATCTCCACTCCAAGCTGATGCCGCGGAAACAGCGCTACCATCGCCAGCATGACGCCCGGCAGAAAGCTCAATACAGGAATCGACTGCAGAATGTCGAGCAGCGGAATCATGAAACGTTCCGCTCGAGCGTTATACGCTGCCACGTACCCGTAAACCAGCGTGAACCCCAGCGACAGCACGTACGCCGCGGTGATCCGCATCAGCGAATACGCCGCGTACACCGGCAGCATGTAGGGGCTGCGCGAGATTTCGACCCGCGGATTGAACGGCCCGAACCAGCTTCGTGCGAGTACCACCACGAAGTAGAACAGCGAGAGTCCCAGGCAGAAAATGAAAAGATCTGTAAGCAGCGACCAGGTCTGCGCCGGCAACAACGACCAGGGTCCCTTGCCCAGGATGCGAATTGGCTGGCTGGTTGAGCCCTCCATTACCGAGCGCTTTCCACCGGAGCCGCGTCAGCTGCCTCACTGTGGTAGAGCCGCCCAGTGGCGGAATCGTAGTTGAAGATTTCTCCGTAGCGCCCCCAGTTCAGCGCGGTATCGAACTGGCGCTCCACTTCATCGGCGCTGAAGTGCTCATCCAGAATGTCGCGGAAAAATTCTTCCCCAATCGCGTGGTCCCGCTTCGCGTGCAGCGTGTTCTCGATTAGCCGCAAAATCGCCACATTCTTCAGCGCTGCGTCGCGGAACATCCCTTTCTGGGTCTGAATGTCCGCCTCGCCGAATTGGCGGCCCTCCGGCGTGATTTCCACATCGCCTTCATTGACCACAGCGAATCCCAGCATCACCGACGCATCCACAATGGGCAGAAGATCGTCCACATCCATCGCCAGTTCATCGGCCAGCTTGTACAAGTCGTCGCGCCCGCCGCGATCGGCCAGTAACTCCATGAAACCAGCAATTCCACCCGGCCTGGCATGCGGCAGCATCTGGAACTTCGTTCTTTCCCGTCCCTTACCGTCGCCTGCTGCCTTCGCCATCGGCCCATGCGGTGAACTGATCTCCTCTGTCGGCTTCGTCAGCGCCTTGTAAATGAAATCGACGTACGCCAAAAACCGCGGCGATTTCCGGTCGCGATACTGCGGAATATCAATCTCGAAGTCTGCCCGTATGCGCGCCGGATTGCGTCCCAGCACAATCACCCGATCCGCCAGCAGCACGGCTTCCTCAATATTGTGGGTCACAATAAAGATGCAGCGCGTCGGCATCTTCTGGTTGATCCACAACTCCAAAAGCTCGGAGCGCAGGTTCTCGGCCGTGAGCACATCCAGCGCCGAAAACGGCTCGTCCATGAACAGGACCTCGGGCTCAACCACCAACGCACGCGCAAACCCCACGCGCTGCTTCATGCCTCCCGACAGCTCTTTCGGATATGCCGTTTCAAACCCGTCCAGCCCGACGGTATCGATCATCCGCAGGGCGCGCTTGTGTCGCTCGATCGCCCCCACACCCCGCGCCACGAGCGGAGCCTCCACGTTCTCCAGCACCGTGAGCCAGGGAAACAGCGCGAAGCTCTGGAAGACGATGGCACAGTTCGGAATCTGCCCATCCAGCGGCTGCCCGTGCCACAACACCTGCCCGGAGGAAGGCTTTGACAACCCTGTAAGTATTCGTAAAAACGTGGATTTGCCCGATCCGGAAGGCCCCAACAGGGCGATAATCTTCCCTGGGGTTACCGCCACATCGATGGGCGCTATGACCTGGATGCGGTTGCCGTCAGGCTGCGAGTAATACTTCTCCACGCCTTGGGCTTCGATGATTGCGTGTGACAAACCTCAATCTCCAGTCCGAGTTACCGATTTAGTCTATGACCTCACCGACGTAGCGACAATCGCTTCCTTTGCGCCGATGTAAAAGAACGATGAATTTGCGTCTCTCCTGCTTACCACGCGCCTTGTTTGCGTCCGAACCACCAGATCAATCCCAGTGTCGCCGTACTCTGGTCTTTGCTGAATACGTTGTGCTGGCTGGTCAGGAACACCGGCTGGTTGGACCAATCGTACCGGTACTCGGTTTTCACCTGCAGGCCTTCGGCGACATTGTAGGTGTAGGTGACGGTAAACTCCTTTAAAGCCTCGGTCAGGTTGCTGAACAGACCTCCAGTAAAGAACGAGCCTTGGTCCTGCAGGTATTCGCTCCGGCCGGCGAGAAACGATTTGGGTGTCAACTGATAGTCAACGTAGGCCGCGCCCCCCCAGGTGTGGGCAGGTGCTGAGTTCTGTCCGGGAGCCGCGCTGGCCCACATCCGGTTTACAACGTAATCGCCCTCAAGAGCGAAGGTCCATTTGGGAGTGGCTTGCCAGTTCACATAGCTGTCGAAGATGTGCAGCTTGCCGTTGGGAGCCGGCACAATCGGTACAAAGCAAAGGCCTGGCTGCAAAGGTACGGGCGGGCAATTTGTAGTGCCGACGGAATCTGGATTGTCCTGTCCAAAGTAGTAGTTCGTGGTCCAGGTAACTTTCTTATTGGGTGCAATTACCACTCCGAACATTTCATCTTTGAAGCCGTTAGTGGGCTCGGTTTGGTTTGTCCCGTTGACCAGCCAGTAGTTGATGCCCAACTTGTTGTTGACCTGATATTTCACGCGGAACCCCATGTGATAGAACGGCAGAAAATTGAACCAGTACGCGCGAGAGTAGTTCATCTGGTCTTTGGTGTAATTGCCTTCGTATCCTAGAGAGCTGGCCCACTTCCCGAAATCCACCGACAAGCCGCTCCCCACGGGGAAGATGTAGGTTCCAAACGCCTGGAAGATATTGCGATAGATGTCCGGCCTGTGTTCGTTGCTGGGACTCCCCTGAAGCGTCGCGGTCGCCTGTCCGAATTGAAGGTCAAGGCGCGTGCCCCAGCGGCGGCCGGACGATGGATCAGCCGCTCGCTCAAATACGACCGCCGCCTGGTTCAGGCTGAAGGCATTGCTGAGCACGTCGTAGGCGCGCAAGGCGTTGGCCCGGCCAACCGGATCGTTGAAGTTGTAGGAATAGTATGCATCCACCATTACGTTGGTGGTGGTTCCTTTCAGGTAATCGAGGATTCCACGGTCTTCTGCTGAGAGTACGAGCGAATTCGCCGGTGGTGGAGCCGGCGTCGGCTGCTGATTCTGCGCTGAGCTGAAGGAGTCAGTCGCGCGGCCTCCGCCTGGCTCGTAAACGTCGGCCACCAGATGGGGCGCGGTGTTGCTGATGGCTGCTTTCGCGGCGTCGGAACCGGAGAGCGCCGCCTTCATAACCGCCATTTGGGCTTTGAGCTCAGACACTTCGGCCTGCAGCTCGGCAACGGCGGACTGCAGCGGTTCGACCTTTTGGTCGGCCGCAATCAGAGGGGATGAGCCAGGGTAGGGTTGCTGTGTTATCGCGTACGAACTGAACAAGAAAAAGAAGACAAGGAGAGCAAGTATTGCCCGAAGGGTCTGCAAAAATGATTTCGACAGCATAGACGATCAGCCTCCTGCTGCCGACTACTGTACGCCCCCGAAATCAATTCGAGGCCTGAGAATTTATTGTCGGCGACGTGGGCTCAGCGCGTGGCTTGTCGGTCATTTCGATTTTGATGCTGTTAGCTCTCTGGCTACTCTGGTCTGATAATCCGCCAACTGGTCGTCGGCAAAAGCGAGCTGCCGTGCTTGCTGTGCCAATTGCCCGTAATAGGCCGCGGTGGGGGTGTTCCGGTAGGCGTCCACGCGGAGCGGATGAACCCGATAGTTCGCCTCCATATCGAGGTTCTGTTGCTCCTTCTGCCGGTGCCGCTGAGCTTCCCGGCGGAAGAATTCGGCGAGTTGACGATGTTCCTCCGGAGTAGTGGCCGTGCTGAGCAAGCGATTCGCTTCCCGGGAGCTCAAGTAGTGCTTAGAACCATTTGCGGCCGGGCTGGCCGCTGAAACCTGTGCCGCACCGCTGGCACACATTGCAATTCCAACCAGGATTGCGAACATTTCGGTCTTCATATGCCCTCCCACTCCGGAGCAAAGCACGTGACTTGCTGCCCTGAGTTGCACACTGCGGCGTTCGCATTGATCTCCAGCTTGCTTGCTGCCTGAGGATTCTTCACGTTTGGCACGTCTTTCTCGTACATGTACCAGGACTCAGTTGCGGTGTGGCATTTACTGTCGAACTTGTCGCCACCTGTCGTACCAACCCCAGAGCTGAATAGCCCGCGACAGTTTCAGTCTGCTTGGGGACAGCAACGCGGCGCTGGAACCATGCCTGCCAGCGCAAAACTAGATGTGAAACCAATCCACCAAGACTTGTGACGAAGAACGTGGCGAACATTGATTCACCTTTCCCTGTAAATCAGGAACCGCAATTCAATTCGATCAGCAGCTGGATAAGGCCTGAATATCGATCGCATAAATTTTTCGTAAGCAATCTCGCTTAACAGATCGTCACCCAGGTTGCTGTAATCGAAAGCAAGAACAACTAATTCGCAGAGTTGCGCATCGCAAGGCTGTGGTCTGCAGTCTTTTCTAATCCAAGAATGAGCCTGAAGGGGAAGGGTGCAGGCGGCGAGGAAGGCTCCTTTCGGAAATAGGTTTTTAGAATATATAGCAGTAGCCGGGCGGTGGGAATGTGGGAATCGCGCA
>Ga0310916_10000359_pt1 | contig 24651 bp, 23 predicted proteins | sample GREbulkMGLF176_FD_203444 | JGI IMG/M metagenome (GOLD analysis project Ga0310916, IMG submission 203444) | Lab enrichment of tropical soil microbial communities from Luquillo Experimental Forest, Puerto Rico - GRE.bulkMG.LF176 | ecosystem: Environmental > Terrestrial > Soil > Tropical forest >...
CCGGGCTTTATCGCAGGGCGCATGATCATGGTGGTATGGACTCCGCGGGGCGACGCCCGGCACATCATTTCGATGAGGAAATGCAATGCGAAAGAGCAAGCGCAGTATCGGCAGCGATTTACGGAAGGTTGACGCGCATGTGGTCGCTCCGCACGAATACGAAGACGCGCCGGAACTGACCGACGAGCAGTTGGCAAAGGCTGTATTGTCGATCGGGGGCAAGCGGCGAGGTCGTCCGCTTTCAGAACGGCCGAAGCGGGCGGTCAAACTGCGGCTCGATGCTGATGTCATCAACGCATATCGGGAGACCGGGCAAGGTTGGCAGATGCGCGCCAACGCCGATCTGCGCCGTGCCCGCAAACTCGACACGCCGCAACGCCAGAAGGCGACGCGTTAAGGCAATCCGCTTCCGATGCGAGAAGGTACGGCGGACGGCAGTTAGCCCCTTAGTATCGTGGGACCCCTTTTTCATTTTCAGGTCAAAACGCTTTCAATCACCAAGGCCTAAGCGGCTTTCTCTTGTAGTTAACTGATTGGGATCGCACCCGCGATCATGTGCGGATCGCGGGCGGCGCCCTCGGGCGTCGGAAGACGTTTTCCATGGTGCGGCTGGCCCCGATTTCCGGCACCTGACTCCGTATAGGTGCAAATAGGCTTCGGGCTGCACCAGCCCCAGAGAGGAGCCACGGACAGCCTGATCACCGGTGGATCACATCCCCGGCAGCGGCATGATTTCGAGAATTTCCACCCATGCTCCTGGCATCTGAACATGTGGGTGGTCCCGGCCAAACAGTTTTGCAGCCGCGTCATGTGTTTCGGCTTGCACGATAGAATAGCCGCCGATGTTGTTCTTCGCATCTGAAATGCCTGAGGCATCCGCGCGCTTCGTTTTGCCCAGTGGGGCCCCGCCCTCCAGAATGGATGCTTTGTTATCATTCATCCACTTCATCCACGCCTCCATTCCCTTGCTCCGCTGCTCCGGGGTGGAGTTTTTCATCATCCTTTCAAAGTCGGCCCCGGAGGCCATATAGATCGCCATGAATTTTTTCATTTTCGCTCCAACATGCAAAAGTGCCGGCCCACTCCACTGTGGTGGCTCGGTCAAGTTAAACCGCATCCTGGCTGGTTGCCAAGAGTACATTCCGGCGCGACAACGGCGGCGGGTTTCGTGGCGGCGACCCGCGCAGATTTGTGAGGGCGCCGGGACGGAATAAACCGCGCTGCGCGATCGCCTGAGCCGGCGGGTTGTACATCCGCGTTGCCGCGCGCCGGCGATCGAGCCGACTGCCGTATTGGCGCCGTCTCATTCGGGGAACCCGACGGCATGGAAGCGCCCGATGACCGACGGCAACCACTCCCAAGGGCCGCTTTCGCGCAGGAGGCGAAAGCCAAGATTGTTGGGCGGCTTGCCGACTGCGCAGCCGCCGAAGCGAGGGTCCCGAATGAAGTCGGTCATATACGTTCGGTGCCGCCCCTCGACGACGCGGACGCCGCAATTGACGATCGACGCCCCATCGTTGATCGAGATCGAATCGTAATGGACCAAACACGTGTTAGTCCACTCCGAGACGTTCCCGGCGAAGTCGAGCACACCGTTCTCGTTGGCGCCGAAGCTGCCGACAGGGCGAGGATGGCCGGCTATCGCTTCGTCGCGATCGGCCTCGATCTCATAACGCCTGAGCCACCCCTCGGCCTGGTCGACAGTGCCGTCAGGGAGCACCTCGTCACGAAATCGGCTGCCCGCGGCGAAGACCCATTCCTCATCGGTGGGCAGACGATATGTCGCGCCCAACCGGCGCGACAGCCAGGCCGCGTACGCAGTGGCATCGCGCCAGCTAATCTTGACCGCCGGTCGGTCGACATCCCCGGCGAGGGATGGAACAGCGAGGCATCTATGATCGAGAACGCAGCGCTGATACTCCGCCCCCGTCACTTGGTGCATCATGATGGTCAACGCTCCATCCAAGCGAACCATCCGCGCCGGGGCATTCACGGGCTTTCCGTCGCGAGTGAAATCGCCTGCAAGGCGGTAGTGAAATGGATGGGATTGGAGCGTGACCATGGCCGGTGCCTCGATTTCGGCACCGGCACCGGCGCGGGGCGCCAAAATCACGAATACCAGGAGACCGGCGACGGCAGTCGCGCGGCTGGAATTGAGGCTGGGCCAACCTCGCACGCTAGGCCTCCAACCAGAGTCGGCTCAAAACCGGCAGTCCCACATTGGCATCAATGGTGGCGATACAACGCCTGCGGTGACGCCTACTGCGCGCCGCGCGGCTCCAACGAAATTGGCGCCGGCGGCTTCACCTGCGTCATGAGGTCGTCATTCCAGGGACCTTCCACCTTGAAATGGGCGGTGGCACCGAGCTCGACGGCTTCGATCAGGTTATGGGTCAGGTAAGCATAAATGCCGGGCTGGTGGAACGTGTAGAGCACCGCTCCCGCCGAACCGCCGCGGATGAGCCAGGTCTCCAAGTCGGTTTCGGGAGGATTGGAAAATTTGCCCGTCTCCCAGACATAGTCGCCGTGACCGCCGATCAGATGGGGGCGGGAATCGCGGTTCGCCTCGGAATGGACGATCAGCACCGTCTCACCGACCTTGGCCGTCAGCGCATTCTTGCCCGTCAGCGCGCCTACCTTGCCGTTGAAGACTACGTGGGTCGGAATGAGCCTGCGCATCACCTCCACGGTGTCCGCATATGCCTCAGCAGCCGAATCGTATGACCTGAACTTGCCCTGAGAGTCGCGCGGAACATAGAAGTCGCTCTCGCCGACGTAGTAGACGCGGTCGTAGTGCAGCGGATTGCCCTTGCGATTCCAGAGCCCACCGCGCGGCAGCACCATGATCGCGCCGCTCATGCCCGACACGACATACCACGGGATCATCGCGCCGCCGGGCGCACAGTGATAGATGAAGACGCCGGGTCGAGTGGCCTTAAAGCGGAGCACCACCTGCTCACCGGGATTGACCAGCGTGAGCGAGCCGCCGCCGAGGGCCGCCTGTCGCAGCGTGAAGGTCGATATTGTGCACTAAAACGTTCGTGCTCGGATTGACCAGCGTAACTTCGACGTAATCGCCCTCGTGGACGACCATCATCGGTCCGGGGATCGTTCCGTTGAAGGTCATCGCCTGTATGGTGGTACCCTCGTCGTCGATGACAACCCGCTTTTCCTCGACCACGAGCTTGAACTCCATGACCTTGGGGGCCTGTGTGGTTGCCTGTTCGTGTGGATGTACGAAGGGCGGAGCGACGAGCGAGACGCGTTCGCGCGGCAGATCGAGTTCTCCGCATAACGCGGATGAGGCGAAGAAAAATGCCGCGAGCACAGCAACTAGTGACGCGGCTGCAAAATGTCGTGCCCTGCGATCGAGGTTCACCAGCTTCTGAAAGCGATCAACGTGCCGACGCTCGTCATGCAGGGCGACGACAACCGGGTCGTACCCTGCAAGGACGCCGTTCAGGCCAAGCTGCTCAAGAACAGCACACTCGAGGTCTATCCCGGATATCCGCATGGCATGTGCACGACAAATGCAGACCTGATCAATTCCGACCTGTTTGCTCTCATACATTCGTGATCGCCATTGCCGAACCGGCCTGAGACACTTTCAGCAACCACCTTGTTTTCGAGGCGGTCGAGTCGTTCGCGGCCTCGGCGATGAGCCGGAGTTGAGGCGCCCCGCCTAAGCCCGAGGCGACAACCTACCATATAGCGAATTGCAGTTGTTGTGCATTGCAACAATTTCAGTAGCGCAACTTCCGGTTTGGGTGATTTTCTCCCCTTAACGCGCCGCTGCCGCAAATACACGCGGCGACCGGTTCGGTCAGTAAGCAGACGCCGAAAGACGCGCCGCGCAGCGAATCGGCGCTCGTTGCGCGGGCATCGACGTGAACCGCCGTAGATGAGCAGATCGCGGCAGCCATGGCCGTGAATACGCCCCAACACCTGAAACTTGTGGTCGGAACGGACGTTTTCCCTTGAAGCCTCAGGAGACCGCCGATGCCGGTCTACAGGTTCGAGTTGAGGGACGGAACATCCGGGATCAGAGACGATCGAGCGATTGCGACTGGACTATCCGTTATGGGCCGCGCGCCGCATGCCGATCGAGCAGCAACAGCGACGACAACGCCCTCCGCGGCTTGATCAGATCGGCCAGCGTATATCCGTCCAAGACAGCGAGAAACGCCTGAATCGCATCGTGCAGCACGCCGCGCAACACGCAGACGCGCTCGATCGGGCAATAATCGCGCTGCCCCAGACAGCCGATAACATCGAGCTTGTCCTCGGTCTCGCGCACCACTTGGCCGATATTGATGTCGCGCGGCGGGCGACGCAGGCGAATGCCGCCGCCACGACCGCGCACGGTATCGAGATAGCCCTTCTGACTGAGATCGTTCGCGACCTTCATCAAATGCTGCTTTGAGATGTCGAAGCTTTCCGCAATATCGCTGATCGTTACGAGCTTGCCGTCCGCGATCGCGACGTGAATGAGGACGCGCAGAGCATAATCGGTATGAAGCGTCAGCCGCATTTTCTTCTCCGCGAGGCCGGGTCCGGCCGCCGATAGCGCCGATCCGGGCACGTAGCAGAACTCCACCGTCAGTTACAAGCGCAACTATCTACATTTGGCGCGTCCCAAGCAAATAATTTTGCCGTTAAGAATGGCCCGAAGCTATCTCGTGCTCGCCGCAGACAAAGAGAGTAGCACCGCGATATCGTCAGATGAGGCACCCCGGGTATATTCGTCTCGTCTAGCCAAGACGAAGGAGGGGGATTCCGTGTCGACGATAGCGCCCGTGGAACAAGAAGGCGGTTATTTCCCACATTGGAAGGAGAAAGCCGGCGGCGTGATCATGCCGGAAGAGCGGCTACCATGGGGCCAGACTGTAATCTCAGGCCTCCAGCACAGCGTAGCGATGGCAGGCGCAACGATCATCGCGCCGCTGATCATGGGTTTTGATCCCAACCTCGCGCTATTTTTCTCGGGTGTCGGCACCCTAATCTTCTTCGTGATGGTCGGCGGGCGTGTACCGAGCTACCTCGGGTCGAGCTTCTCGTTCATTGCTGTCGTGATTGCTACCAGCGGTTATTCCGGCCATGGGCCGAACCCAGGAATCGATATCGCACAAGGCGGCATCGTTGCCGCTGGCGTGCTCTACGCCATCATCGCATTAATTGTCATGGCGACTGGGACCGGGTGGGTCGAACGCTTGATGCCACCGGTTGTGACTGGCGCGGTCGTCGCTGTCATTGGTCTTAATCTTGCTCCGGTAGCAGTCAAGGCGGTGAGCGGTAGTCAGTTTGACGCCTGGATCGGGCTGATCACCGTCCTGATTATCGGCTTGATCGCGGTCTCCACGACGGGGTTATGGCGACGACTGCCCATTATCCTCGGCGCCATCGCCGGCTATCTCGTCTATCTGCTGCTGGCGAATGGGCTGGGATGGGGAAAGCCGATCGATTTCAGCGCGCTCGCTGCGGCATCATGGATAGGAATGCCGAAATTCACATCTCCCAGCTTTCACGCCAACGCGATGTTTTTGATTGCGCCTGTTGCGATCATTTTGGTGGCTGAGAATCTCGGGCACATCAAGGCAATCGGGGCGATGACCGGCCGCAGCCTTGATGCTTATCTGGGGCGCGCATTTCTGGGCGACAGTCTGGCGACGATCGTTTCCGCCTTCGGCGGCGGCACCGGGGTGACGACCTATGCTGAAAACATTGGCGTCATGGCGGCGACCAGGGTCTACTCGACTGTACTCTTTGTGATCGCCGCCATCGTAGCTATTCTCCTGGGTTTTTCGCCCAAGTTCGGCGCTCTGATCCTGTCAATTCCCGGCCCTGTAATTGGCGGTCTCTCAATCGTATTATTCGGCCTGATCGCTGCCATGGCGGGCCGAATCTGGGTGGAGAACCGAGTCGATTTTGCCAACCCGAGGAACCTGATCACAGTCGCGGCGGCGCTCACCGCTGGTGCTGGGGACCTGACGCTCAAGTTCGGCGACTTCACGATGGGTGGCATTGGCACCGCGACGTTCGGCGCCATCATCCTGTACCAGGTCCTGGCTTGGGACCGGTCGAAAGAATAGTTGCGCGTCCTGAACGGCCTGCAGCAGCCCGTTTGCCCGATTCCACGCAGAAATTGCGAGGGGACCGCATGGGAAGTCAAACGACTCTCATGCCCAGTTGCTCACTCCATCGAGCGCAAGCCTAACCCGTCCTCACCAGTCTCCTGTTTTGATCGGATGGACGCCCTCCTTTTCCTCTCTGCACCCCTTCGACCCAAGACCCAGATTGCAAATCCAGCGCCCGCCGCCAACAAGAAACCCGGCAAGCTATTCTTGATGGACAGCACTATTCCAACTCCGAATGCGCAGCCGACGCTCAGGCCGACAAGATAGGCCCGGTCCCATTTGCGTCCCTTCCTTGCCGCTACGGCAGTCCGTTCGAGCCCTCGCAGCACGACAGCGGCCCAAGCTGCGATCAAGATCGCGCCGAGAAATGTCTCCACATCCATTCCAGGCCTGCCCTGCCTATGATGGCGTTCAGCCTGTACTTCGCAGCCATCCCCACCATGACTGCGCGGTGGCGGCCTTCTCCCGCTGATCTGTGAGAGCCCGCTGTGAGGCTTCCGCTTGGCGTTGCCATGCGTCCCGTTGCTCTCGCAAGTCGTCTCGCTGCCCGCGCATGTCGTCGAATATCGTCCTGAGGTCGCTGATCCGCTGTTCGAGCAGGGAAGCGCGCGCGTTTGCCTCCACCAGAGCCGCGTCCCCCCCGGTTACGGCTCGTTCCCCCGTTCCGTTCCCCGTATCGTTCTCGTCTGTAAGGGGAGGGTAGATCCGGTGCAGTTCGCACGGCTCGATGGCCCATTGGCCGAACTCATCCCGCCCGGCGCTGATCCTGCCCGCTTTGATGCTCCGCAGGATGGAGGTTTTCGACATCCCGACTGCCTTCGCGGCTTGCCCCAAGGTGTAACCCATCCGTTGCGCTCCGTTCCGTGAACTGATCCACGTAACGGTACGGGCGGAACGGTTGACGGAGGGTTAACCATTTTTCCCGCATTGCGAGCGCGTGCGCCGTTGACTCGCGCGCGTTGAATTTACCGGCCGACGGGGGAAAACCGCATGGGCGGGTTGCCGTCAAATGTTCCTGGGCGGGCGACAGTCGGCTTGAGCTGACCAACAGCCAAGCGCCGGTACGGCTGCTTCTGGCATCTGCGGACATGGCTCGGTCGCTTGTCGTCGACCTAGGCGGGGAGGTTGGGCCGGCTGCCCCGTCTGGCCAACGGCACATTGGTGCGGGCATCGTCAAAAAAACTTAGTCAGTCTAAAGGGCCCTAATTGCCCGCACTCATGCGCAAGTATTGCCTTGGCTGATTATTGGTACAACTCTCGACCGCACCAGCCTTCATCTGTTTTGTGGCCCCACCTGGGCAATTCCCTTCCAGCTCTGCCTTTCGCATTATTGGTCAGGTCAGAGCTGATCTTCGTGTCGAGTATGCAGCGGAGCAAAACACGTCCTCCCGCCCCGGGGCGGCATCGCCGATCGCGGGAAGCCCCTCCTCGATCGGCTTCATCGTCTTGAGCAACGCGAGGAGCCCGCGCCTGCGCACCGGCTCGATCACAAGACGATCACCGTCACGGTGCATGATCGCTTCGTGGCCCGGCAGCTCGAGCTCCTTGGGAATGCGCACCGCCTGGTCAAGGCCAGCTCTGAATAATCTGACGCGCCTGCGCCCGTGCATACCCTACCTCCATGTGCCCGTGAAACGTGCGCGCGACGCGGCCGCCAATCCGGGCACGCACCGACGTACACCCACTCAAGTCAAACAAACGCGAACCCTTTGCGGTCTATCGAATGTGTTCGCCTGCAATCTCGCGGAGTGACCTGTGGCGGCCCTTGGGCGAGCGTCGACAATGCGTACGCCAACCCGGTGGTCTGTCCAGCTGAAAGGCTTAGGCAGCCCAGTCCGGCGGTCCTGAATGTGGCTGCCTTGGGACGACGCCGTGGCCGCCCCGGTCTTAATGTCGCCCGGGCGCCGTGCTTCGATACCCTGGGACGTGGGGGCAATTGCAGCCGGCTGTCGACAGTTTGGCGCTCCGCACTATGGGGGGCACGCAGCGGTATGCCTGAGGGGCACTAAAGGGGCTTCGGCGTGTATCGTATATCGGCAGTGGCGCTTTACGCCTTCAGCCTGCTTGTCATTCTTTTCGCGCTCGCTCGTGGAAGCCCGGCACTCGGCGCGGGCGTGTTTGTGCTCGCCGCAACGATGGGTGATCTGCGCGTCAGCCGAAAGAGCACATCGAAGCCAAGCCCGAAACGCAATTTGCTCCGGCGCGCATTGCGTCGCGTGAGCGGGCAGATCGTCTTGTCAGCCTTCGTTCTCCTCGACATTGGCGGCCTCGGGCTCGCGCTCGTTGCACCAGTTTGGCTTGCGCCCTGGGTGACCATCAATCTGACGGCGTTGGTGGTTGGGAGCCTGAGCTGGAGCGAAGAGAGGAGACTGCAAAGGGAAAGCGCAACCGCGATGCAGCGGCAAGCCGAAAAGGTACGCGCGGCGGAGCAGCAGAAACTCGAAGAGCGCGAGCACGAGGCGGAGAAAGGGCAGCAGGCCGAGCGAGCTGAAGGTCTGCGTCAGACCGAACAGCAACCAGGTGAAGGTGAAAAGCGTCTACGCCTGGAAGGGAAGGAACTCGAGGCTCAGAAACAACAGCACACTGAGCAGGCCGAGCGGCTGCGTCAGCTGGAACAACAACTAAGAGAATCTCAAGACCGTCTGCGCCAGGAAGGTGAGGCGCGCGACGCGCAAAGACAACAGCACGCTGAGCAGGCCGAACGCCTGCATCAGGCGGAACAAAAACTCAGAGAAGCTGAAGACAAACGACGTCGGGAAGAGGAGGAGCGCGAGGCACAAAGACTACAGGACGCTAAGCAAGCCGAGCGCCTGCGTCAGGCGGAACGACAACTAAGAGAGGCTGAAGAGCGACGATGCCGGGAACAGAAGGAGCGCGAGGCGCTGAAGCAGCTGCAGGCTAAGCAAGCCGAACGTCTGCGTCAGGTGGAACAACAACTAGGAGAGGCTGAAGAGCGACGATGCCGGGAACAGAAGGAGCGCGAGGCGCTCAAACAGCTGCAGGCTGAGCAAGCCAAACGTCTGCATCAGGCGGAACAACAACTAAGAGAAGCGCAAGAGCGGCAACATCGGGACGATGAGGAGCGCGAGGCGCGAAGAAAAAGTCAACGAGAGCGTAACGCTGCGCAACTTCGGGCGGACTGGTGGAGCATTCTCGGCGTTGCTCCGAGTGCCAGCTAAAGACGAGATTGCACGCCATTTTCGGCACCGGATAAAGCAATGCCACCCTGATCTGGTCGCAGGGCTTGCCCCGGAGTTCCTCGAGCTGGCGGAAGAGCACACTAAGGCATTGAACGAAGCGTACGAGAACGCGATGCGTTGCCGTCGGGCCCCCCCGCTCTGTTGAGCTGCGCTCCCCAGGACCCCCTCAGCCAGCCCAAGCGGTCTGATCGACGGTTAACGCTCGGCCGCGCAGAGCGCACACGAAGAAGGCACGATTTGCTTTGCGGCGCGGTTCGATCGGTCCCGTTGTCCCCTCGACCGCGTCCGACAGGTACTTCAGGCGCGCACGTTATCGCCAGACGAACTTATAATTCAGCGCGGCCCGCACGATGTCCTGCGTGATGCGGGAATTGAGATCGGCATGAATCAACGGCGAGCCCTGGTCGTTGATGGTGGGTGAGGACACGGTGCCGAAATCAAGGTGCAGATATTCGAGTCTGGCCGTCCAGGGGCCGCCGAGATGCGCTTCGAGGCCGGCGCCCGCTGCCCAGCCGGCCTTGGTATGGAGCGTGTAGAAGGGAATGACGGCCGCGTTGCCGCTGCCGTCGAAGCTTGAGTCGGTGCCGGCGGGCACGAACTCGGCGAAGGCCGCGCCGCCGGTGACATAGAGGAGAGCCTCGGGCGTGACGGTGACCCCGAAGCGCCCGCGCAGCGTTGCCAACCATTGCATCTTGAAGCTTTGATCGAGCGCTGCCACCACCGGTCCGAAAGCATTGCAGGCCGTGGGACAGACCAGGGTCGGGCTTGCGCCGCGGTCGACGAACGTCATGTCCGTCTCGATGCCCGCCACGAGGCTCCCAAGCTGCCAGTCGGCGCCGGACTGCGCACCGCCCAGGAGGCCGTTGGCGGTGTCGGAGGAACCAGCCGCAAAAAGATTGGCGCCGGTGTCGTCGCGAAAGAGCGCGTCCGTCCTGGACCTGGCCGTGCCGTAGCCGGCATTGGCGCCGAGATGGAAGCCGGCCCAGCTCCACGGCACGGTCCACGGCAACCACGGTGCCGGGATCGCTGCTGCTTGATCTCTGCGCGGCCGGCCTGGTCTCGCAGGCGCGGGCCTGACGACCTGGTCGGCCGGCGCGTAGCCGCCATAAGGATCGAACCGGTAGTTGATGCCGAGCCGAACAAGGTTCTCCGTGATGCGGGAATTGAGCGTAACCGCGGTCGGCGTTGAATTCTGCCGGTTGCCCTCGGTCGTCGACTGGGCGCCGAGATCGACGTGCAGAATTTCGATCCTGGCCGACCAGGGGCCCGCGATATGCGCCTCGATGCCGGCGCCGGCCGTCCAGCCCACCTTCATCATTCGGTCGAAATAATCGGTGCCGGCAAAGACGACAGCGGGATTTCCGTTGGCGTCGAGACCGTTGGCGGAGCCGTAGATGCTGCCGCGGTGCTCGATCATCCCGTAGGCGACGCCGCCCGTGACGTAGGCCACCGCATCGCGAGCCAAGACCGCGCCCACGCGCCCACGCACCGTCCCGAACCAGTCGAGATTGTGCTCATGCGTCAACGTCTGCGGGGCATCGATGCCGGTGATGGCGGGGTTGCAGACGGCTCCGGGACACAGCGATGCAGCGATCGTGCGCTGACGCGCGAACTGCACGTCGGCTTCGACGCCCGCCAGCCACATCCCCGACTGCCGGTTGTAGCCGGCCTGACCGCCGCCGAGCCAGCCGTCGTGCCTGATCGAGGAACCCGTCGCGAGCAGCGGCGTTCCGGTCGAGCTGTCGCCGTACAAAGTGTCAGTGTTGAATGTGCCGGCAGCAAAGCCGACGTTCGCTCCCATGTAAACTCCGCTCCAGGTCCATGCCGATTCGATCGCATCCTTTGCGGGCGACATGTGGCCTGCGTAGGCAGGCGAAGCAGCCGGCGCGCTCGCCCCCCGCTTGTCCGCCGTCGCTCCCGGACCGAATTTCTGCGAAAGGCCGAAATAGTAGCCGCGGCGCGCTCCGAATTGCGGTGCAAACACGCCGATGCCGGTGCCGTTGCGCAGCTCGTAGGCCTGGTCGAGCAGGTTGACGATGTCGAACCGCGCTGTGAGCGGCGGCTCGCCCGGCGCTGCCCTGATCTCGTGCGAGATGCCGAGATTGACCGTCGCATAGGGCGCGCCGTGATCGAAATTCGCGAATTCGGAACGCAGGCCGCTGCCGTAGATCATGCTGAGGGTGAGCAGCGTCTTGTCGAAGCGGTAGGACGCGCCTGCCGATCCCGTCATCAGCTGCATGTCATCGGTGAAGTGGTAATTGCTGAGAAGGTAGGTGTAGGTCGCGGCGTCGAGGACATACTGATTTGATATCGGGCCGATGGCCCGCATGTTGCCGTAGGAAAAGTTGGCATAGGCCTTGAAGTTTCCGTTCAGGTACTTGACCTTGAACTCCGCGCCTTCGCTGTAGCCCTGCGCCCAGTTGAACTGCGTGAGCACCACCGCCTGGCCGAACTGGCCGTCGTCGATCATGTCCTTGGCCATCTTGTAATAGAAGTCGACCCCGACATCGAGGCCGGGCAGCACGTTGCGATCCACACCGACATCGAAATAGTTGGAGCGCTCCGGCAGCACACGGCCATTGTAGGGGATTTGTGGCTGGTTGGTCGTGTTGTCGAACAGGGCAAGGTTCGACTGGGTCGCCTGCGACTGCATCGGCGGCGTGAAATAGCGGGCGTAGCCGGCGTGGAACGTGGTGCCTTCCGCCGGCTTGAGCACGAACGCGGCGCGCGGGCTCACCTGGCTCGCTTCAATGAACTGATACAGCTGATCGAAGCGCACACCGAGATTGAGGGTCAGCGTGTCGGTGAGCTTCCATTCGTCCTGCACATAGCCGCCGATGTTCCAGCCCAGCTGCGAGTTGGCGTCGGTGACCGGGAACGGCGTCGGCGCAATCGCGCCGGTCGTCGGATCGACGGGCAGAACGTTCCACCTGTTGGTGACGTTGGTCTGCTCGGCGCTCACGGCGAAGCCGGCGCGCAGCTTGTGCAGGTCGTTCACCCGCCAGGCCGCGTCGAGCTGGGTGCCGAAAAGATAGCTTTCGCGGGTCACATCCGAGGCAACGTCGTTGAACACGAGATCGCCCACGATATCGGGAACGAAATGCACCTTGGCGTAGCGGAAATAGCTTGCGAGCTGCGTGTCGATCTGCTCGCCCTTGGTCTGCAGCGCCGCCAGCTGGTAGGCATAGGTGTCGTACTCGTTCTCGTTGACATTTGCCGAGTTGTAGGTGGCAGGCCCGAAGTCTCCAAGCGGAATTTGGCTCGGCGTGCTCGGGATCTGGAATTTGCTGTAGGAGGCCCCGGACATCAGGGTAAAGCGGGTCGAGTCGTTGATGAGCGTCGACGTATAGCCGAAGAGCTTCCCCTGGTCGGTATGATCGTGGATCGCGTTGAGGCTCGAGGTCGTGTTCTCGATCCCGAGGCTGTTCCAGTTGCCGCGGGCGGTGGCGAAATACTGCGTGCCGCCGGCGCTGCCGCCGAAATCGAAGCTTGGCGTCATCGTCTCGCGGCTGCCGCAATAGTAGCTGACGGTGCCCGCAGGATCGGCAAAGGTTCGGCTGGTGATGTCGATGACGCCCGCGGTGCGCAGCCCATATTGCGCCGGCAGCGTGCCGGTGAGCAGCGACATGCTGCCAATGAAATTGGTGTCGATCACCGATCCCAGGCCGGAGATGCCTTCCGGAAGCAGTATGCCGTTGATCCGGTACTGGACGTTTGCGTACTCGTTGCGGATGTGGAAGTTGGGATTGGCGACAGCGGAATCATAGGAGACGCCGGGCAGCTGCAGGATCACCTTGTCGACCGGGGTGTTGTCGCCCTGCGGCAGCGTCTCGATGGCCGCCCGATCGATCGTGGAAGAGCTGGCTCCGAGCTTCGGCAGCACGTTCTCGCGCGCCTGGTCCATCACCTGCATCTTCTGGTCGAGCACCGCCGCGGGGGAGCTGGGCCCCGGCGCGCTCGCCGGGGCGGCCGATGCGGCTGGCGCCGGGGGGGTTACCCGTGCCGTCGGCGCGGCGGGTGTCGGCGCAGCGCGGCGCTCTCCAGTCGCGGGCTTTGGCCTCGGCTTCCCGGCATTTACCGTCACTTCAGGCAGCGACTGCCCCGGCAGCTGCAGCGGTGCCGGGATTTGCTGCGCGGCCGGCGGCTCGGGAGGCGCCGGCTGCGCGGCAGGGCGTTGTTGTTGCTGCTCCGTGGGCGCAGGCTCCGGCGCAGACGGAGCCTCCTGCGCGTGCGCGCGAAGCGCGATGCCCAGAACGAAAAGAGCGGCTCCACCCAAAAGAGCAATGCGAACCCCGCACGCCCGTGGGACTTCAACTGCGATCGACCGCGGCATCGGGCGCCATCATGCGCTGCACATTGGAATGATTCAAAAAAAGCGCTGTATTTGCAAAGGGATGATAAGGTTCGAACGGACTTGCACCTATGACATTTGGACAACAGCGAGAGAGTTTCACCTCGTCATTTTTTCTCTTTATAATAATTCAAATCTATCAGCTCTGGTCAGATTTGAGGTGAATGCAGTGAGGCCGCGCATCGATCAAACATCAGATCCTGTGCTGCTGATAATTCAACAAATCATGGGGCCGCAATGGCTGCGTGTCGGCGCGGCGGTTGACACGGCTTGCTGTTCAAAGGCGGATGTGCGCGGCAAGGATTGCGACCATCGTTGTGCGGTCGCGCAGCACGCCGGCGCGCGCCTTCCTCGTTAACCACGCGGGACTGCCGCGTGGACTTAATTCTGTGGACAATCTATCTTGCAGCGGTTTTGTGCCATCATTGCAGTGCTTGATGGCCCGTTTGTCGTTGGAACCGAGCGGTCGAATGCGGTGCTTGTCATGCGGCGCGGAGATGCGCCTTGAGCAGGTGGCTGGGGACGATACTGCGCCGGTCCCGGGATTTGAGCGCCACACTTTCAGATGCTCTGCTTGCGGCGACGTTGAAGAACGGCGCGTGTTCAGCGGGCAGGCCGGGGGCACGCCTGCCGCTCCCGTCGTGGTCGGCGCTGCGCCACCCATTTCACCTGCTGCCGCCGGCGAAAACGAGAACCCGGCGGCGCCCGCATTCGCAAAGCGCATTCTCGCAACGCTCAATCGTGCCTGGTACGCGGTGGCAGGCCGCAAAGGATCAGATCCTCTACCGGTGCCGCCTGAAGAAGCTTCATCAAATCCGTGGCTCGAGCCATCCACAGATCGCCCAAGCAAGGTGATATCAGGCGTAGTGCCGGAGCGCCCGCCTGGACCTCTCGCGGCTGCGGCGCAGGCGAAGCCCTCGCCGCCCGACAGCGATTTCGATGAGTGCGAGGCCCTTCTCAAACGCGCAATCGAGATGGTCCACGGCGATATGCGCCCTGCGGAGCCGGGATCAACAGCGTCGGGATCACCGGATGCCGGCGCAATCGCGCCGATATCCACGGAGATCGGAACCGACGGCTCGAGCGACCAGCTCGATATGCCTTTCTCATCGCCGGACGGTGGCGGGCGAAGCGAACCGGGCGCGGACCGGACGCTCGAGCACAATCCAAATCCCGCCGTTACCGAATCGGTTGCGCCGGTTGTTGCCCCTGCGATTGCCGCACCGGCTCAAAAGAGCTCCAGCCCGGCCGGGCAAAAATCTCCCGCCATCGTCGTGCAAATCCATCACGATCGCAGCAGGGGCAAATTCGTTGCAAAGGACACCAGGTCGGGCCTCGGCGTCCTGCGGCATGAAGATGCTGCGCGGCTGCGGGCCATGTGCGAGCGAATGGGATGGCAGGTCATCGACGGGTGACCACTGCGCGTAAGAACGCGGAGCTTGTAGCCCGCATGCGCTCTTTGCGCATCCGAGGTTGCCCGGGATTTCGCTCCGCTCAATCCGGGCCGCCGGCTACTTCATGCTTTCGCGCAGCTTCGTCCATGCAGCGATCCCGGCGCGGCCGGCCTTCTCGTCGACGCCTTCGGGCAAGCCGGCGACGCCGACCGCTCCCACCAGCCTGCCGTCAAGCGCAAGCGGCACGCCTCCGCCGACCAGATAGATCTTGCCCGGGTACATGTTCATGATGCCGAAGTACCGGTCGGGCCGCGTCTTGTAGAGTGCGCCCATGGCCTCCGTGGTCTGCCGGTAGAGTGCGGAGGCGAAGGCCTTGCCTTCGGCGAAGCGGATATTCTGCAGCGAGGCGCCGTCCATGCGGTCCGCCGAAACGACATTTCCCGCCTGGTCCACCACCACGACCGCCATTGCCATGCTCGCTTCGCGGGCGAATGCAATCGCGCCGTCGATAATGGCGCGCGCCTCGGCAAGCGAGATTGACGGCGCAGGGTAGGCGATGGCGGGAGCCGGCGCCGGCGCTGGCGCCTGCGCAAGCGCCGGACGGGCTGAAAGGAGGGTAAGCGTTAAGCCAAGGATCGTGAGCACGGCGGAGAAAGAGCGCGCGAGTGTTGTCATGGTCATGGGCCAGCGTTTCATTTCGATCACCTCGTCAACACGAACATTGACCGCACTGTGCGATGTCCTATCCCTGCCGCCCGATCGCGATCACCGCTTCGTCGGTGCGCCTGCCGTCGATGTCCCAGAACTTCTGGAACTCCGGTCCGTCGAGATAATCGAGCTCCAAACCGGCATTGCCGACGGCGGTCCTGAACTGGTCCGACACCACAGCCTTGCCGATGGCGGCACGCAGCGTGGTGACGATCGCCGGCGGCGTGCCTTTTGGCGCGAAGATTCCCACCCACAGATAGTATTCGACGTCGTAGCCGAGCTCCTTGAGCGTGGGTACATCGGGCAGCTGTTTCGAGCGCGTGGCGCTGAAGATGGCAAGCGGACGCAGCTTGCCGGCTCTTACGTGCGGCAGCGTCGCCGAGACCGATTGCGTCGTCACCTGGGCGTTGTTGCCGAGGATGGCCATGATGGCGGGGCCCCCGCCCGCAGTCGGCAGATGGCGCAGCCGCAACGGACCCGCCGCCTTTTCCAGATAAGCGAGCGGCAGATGGCTCGCGCCGTAGAGGCCGCCCGAGCTGAAGACGAGCGTGTCCGGGTGCTCGTGCGCGGCCGCGACGAGCTCGCCGAGCGAGCGGAAAGTCTGCTGGTCGTTGACGAGCAGCACGACCGGATCGGCAATGAGACGCGCGAGCGGAATAAAGTCGGCGCGCGTCGTCTTGACCGGCCGCCCGAACAGCTTGTCCACTTCGGCGTAACCGGAGATCCCGGTATTGTGGGAGAGCAGCGTATATCCGTCGGGCTTGGCGGTGGCGACGACCTGTGCGCCCACCTGTCCCGCGGCACCGGCCTTGCTCTCGACCACCACCGGCTGCTTGAGGATCGGCTCCATGGCCGTTGCCAGCGGCCTGGTGACGATGTCGTTGGCGCCGCCCGGCGGAAACGCGTTGATGATGGTGATGGCGTGGGAGGGGAAGGCCTCCTGCGCGAGTGCGGGAGCGGCCGCAAGGGCGGTCGCGGCGGCGGTGACGACAAAACGGCGGCGGTCCATGCGTTGCTCCCTTGCAGCGGATCTTGTTTTTCAACAAGGTAGCCCGGATGGAGCAAAAGCGACATCCGGGGATCGGCCCCGCATTTCGCCAGAGCTCAATGCGGGCTACCACAAACATCAGTTTTTCGCGTTAAGCTTGAGCAGCGCATCCGCGTTGCGATGCGTGAACTTGGCCATGTCGGCCGGAGCAAGCGAGAGGCGGCCAAGGAAATCGCGACCTTTCGAGTTCGGCGAATAGGGGTAATCGACCGAGAACATGATGCGGTCGATCCCGAACGTGAGCAGCGCGGCGAGAAGCGGCGGCTCGCTGAAGATGCCGCTGGTGGTAAGCCAGACCTGGTCGAGAATGGCGCGGCTGACCGGCCGGCTGAGGTGATCGGTGTCGACGGCAGAGACCTCGTCGATGCGCTGGAGCATCATGGGGAGCATCTCGCCCATATGCCCGATGATGAGCTTGAGCCGCGGATGGCGGTCGAGCGTCCCCGCCATGACCAGGCGAAGCACGTGGATTGCCGTCTCCGAGTGCCAGCCCCAGGCGGCGCTCTGGAGCACGCGCGCTGCGCCCGGCGGCAGATCGGAATAGTAGGCCTGCCGCACCGGCTCGGGCGGAAGGTGCGGATGAATGTAGATCGGAACGTCGAGCTCGACCGCGGCTGCGAGCAGACCGTCGTAGCTCGGATGATCGAGGAAGCGGCCTTGCGTGGTGCCGTTGATGAGCGCACCCGAAAAGCGCAGGTCCTTGACCGCGCGCGAGAGCTCGGCGGCGCACGCCTCGGGGCTTTGCGTCGGCAGCACCGCAAAGCCCGCATAGCGGTCGGGATGGCGGGCAATGGCCGCGGCCAGATGATCATTGAGCTCGCGGGCGAGCGCAATGCCATCCGCGCCCGGCACCAGATCGGGGCCGGGCCCTGTGTTCGAGAGCACCTGGATGGTGATCCCCGCCGCGTCCATGGCCTTGAGGCGCGCCTCGCCGATATCGGGTAAGAGATCGAGCGGGTTCGGGCCGCTGGTGGGCGCCTTGCGCGGCCGGAAGCCACGGCGGCTCATGGCGTCCGGATCGATGCGGCGAGCAAGAGCCGGAACGGTGAAATGCTCCTCGAGCGCGACCACACGCATGAACAATTTCCTTTATTGCCTTGTCGGGAGTTGTCGCATTCCACCGGATTAATCGATGAAGCGCGGGTTTGAAACCGGCCGTCGGCTCATGTTCGGCAAGCGAACGACTGGCCCGGACGATGCCTGTCCGGCCATCGTCCGCAATTTGAAAAGCGGACGTCCGGCAGGTCAACGACCCGGCAGGCCCAGATGAAAAGCCGCCACCCCGACGGCGAGATTGAGCCCGATCTGTCCGCCCACCGAAACCGGTTGCAGCGTGACGGTCCGATTGGAGCCGCCGATGAGGACATTGGCGCCGAGACCCGCTCCCAGGCTTGCTTCGCCGGTCGCGCCGACATACTCGCCGGCGAGAAAGCCCGGGCCGGCAACGGTGTTGGTGAACACCGCCCACACCATGAGTCCGCCGCCGGTGATACCGAGATCAAGCCCGAACTTGGTGATCGTGCCGTCGTAGTCCTCCTGCCGCGTCGGCGAGTTCGGCTGCTCCGGCTTGAATACGCACGCAATCGTCTTCTGCGATCCGATGATGAACCCGAGGCCGGCCGACACGTTGCATGTCAATAGCCCGGCCCTGATCTGCTGCGCATCGGCGGGCTCCGCCCAAGCAAGCGCGAGCAGCAGAGCGCAAGCTCTGCCGGCATGCTGCAACATGTCCATCCTCCCGTGCTCGGACTTGCCCGAGGTCGGCATCATAATAAGGTGTCGCAAGTCGAGTAAACTCGACCTGCGATGTCAAGTCCGACAGTAAAGGAAAGTCCTGACTCTATTTCTGAAGTGCACAGGCGGGGCAGTCGATGGGCGCCTGCGCGCGCGCTATTGCGGGGAGGCGCTCTCCGGCGGGTGCATCACGGTCAGTTGGTGGCCGATCGGACGCGGCGGTCGCGGCGGCCCGTCAACGGGCGGCGCGGACGGCGGCACGCTGCCGGTCGTAGCGGGATCCTTGGGCGCGGCGATTGATTTCGCGTCAGGCTTCTTGTGCTTGTTGCTCTTGGCCCTCACCGCGATCTTCGGCTTCTCCGGCTTGCCCAGGTGGAACGGGCGGGAATACTTGAAATTCTGCGCGCCGGGCACCGGCAAGATTGCGGCCGTGGAAAGCGCGGCATGGACCACGACGTGCGGCCAGGGCTGAGCCTGCGCTCCGGCGGGCGACACCTGCCGCTCGAAGGTCTGCGACAAGGCAATCTGCATTCCCGGATCGCCGAAATGCTCGATGCCGAAGCTCTGCGGGCTTGGCACCGGAAGGCTCGGCTCCTCGGGGATTTCCGCTCCGACTACAAACATATGCGGCCAGACCTGTTGCCCCGGCAGGCGGCGCGCGACCCATTGCTCGGGCTCGGTGACCGTCTTCGGACGCTCGGCGGTGGCCGGCACGACATGAACGATCTTGTAGCCGCGCGCCTTGAGCTGTTTCAGGATCTCCGGCAGCGCCAGCGCGGTTGCCGGCTGGATGTCGTGCAGCAGCAGGATGCCCTTGCCGCGCGCCTCGATGCGATTGATCGCACGGCGCGTGATCTCGCGATTGTTGATGTGGGTCCAGTCGTCGGCGAGGAAATCGACGCTCCAGGTCATGGTGTCGTGCGCGGCGAGATACTGCTCGACCGAACTCCCCCGCAACAGGCCGGGGATGCGGAAGAAGGGCGCGATGGCCTTGGGGTCGCCGAGCGCGGCCTCGAGCGAGGCATGACCGGCTTCGATCTCGGCCGCAGCCTGGTCGACCGTCATCCTGGCAAAGGTGAAGGGGTGGTTCTGGCTGTGGTTGGCGATGGTGTGGCCTTCGCTGTAGATGCGCCGCACCAGCGCAGGATAGCCGCGCGCCATCCGGCCGACCATGAAGAACGTCGCCTTCACGCATTCGGAGGCGAGCGTGTCGAGAACGCGCGTGGTGTAGGGCGGCAGCGGACCGTCGTCGAAGGTCAGCACGACCTCGTGGTCGTTGAGCGGCAGCGACTCCTGGTATTGCAGGCTGCCGACGCGGGCATGCTCGCCCGGGTCGACCACAATGGTGCGGCTGACCCCAAGCGCGCCCTCGGGGCACTCCTCGGCGCTCGCTGCGGTGATCCCGATCAGCGACGCCAACAGCCAATATGCGGCGACGGTGTTGCGCATGTCCCCAGATTTCACCCCGAGCGTCAGACGAATTCCCGGAAGATACGCCCGGGGAACCATAGGCGAGATGCCTAACCTAGCCAAACACTAGGTGGCGGCAATTTAATGACACCTTAACCGAGGGTTTATCGGCATGATTCATCGGTTTCTGTGACGGGAGCGCCACGGTGCCATGCAACCATTTCCTTCATTTCACATCCTGCGTCGGCGAGACGACATGCACAACGCGATAGCCGCGAACCTTGAGCGCGCGCAGAAGGTCGGGAAGCATGGCGGCCGTGCGTGCCTTGGAATCGTGCAGAAGCACAATTCCGCCCTGATTGGCCTCAATGCGGCCAAGCGCGAGCGCAAGCTCCTGCTGCGGCGAGATCGGATTCCAGTCGTCCACCCATAAATCGGCGCCGAAAACCGTGATGCCGCGCTGCTCCAGCCATTCCAGCAGCAGGGGCGAGGAGGCAAAGCCCGGGAAGCGGAAGAATGGCGTCGTCGGCGCATGCTCCGCGCGGCCGTAGAGCGCCTCATCGACGGTGGCAAATCCGCGATCGATGTCTGCCTTGGCGGCGGACGGCGCGATTCGGGCGAGCAGCGGATGCGAAAAGCTGTGATGGGCGACCGTGTGGCCCTCGTTGAGAATGCGGCGCGCCAGCGCTGCCTGCGCCAGCGTATTGCGGCCGATCAGGAAAAAGGATGCATGCACGCATTCGTGGGCGAGCGCATCGAGAACGCGGGCAGTCGTGACGTCGCGCGGGCCGTCATCGAAGGTGAGCACGACCTCTCTGGGAGCGAGCGGGAGGGTCTGCGGGAACTGCTTGCGGCCGAGGCGCGGCGGCGTTGCTGCATCGACTCGCAGAACGCGCACCGTGCCCAGCGCGTCCGCATTGCCGGGGCAGGGGAGTTGCGCCCGCGCGGTCGAAGCGGCGATCGCAAGCGCCGCTGCGGCGGCCGCGCACTTCACGATCATGTTCGCTTCCCGATGACCGGACGTTAACCCTACCGCTTTATGATCGCTTCCGGGTGTGTGGGAAAACCGACCGGAGCGACCGGTGAGCAACGGTGAAGCAGACGCGCCGGGCGGCATGGCTCGGCTGCTGGCGGCGCTGCGCGCCTGGTCGGGCCGGCGGAGCGCGCGCGGCCGGCCCGCGGTGCTGCGCCTGATTGCCCCGCTTGCCGTTCTGGTCGTTGCCGCCATTGTGGTCTGCACCACCCTCGCCTACGTGCTGGCAACGCAGGCCGACGACTATCTTGAGGCGGAGCACCGGCAAGCTTTGGCGGGAGCGGTCGAGGCGCTGGAAGCGGTTTCTCCCGACCTGGCGCGCGTCGATTCGAGGCTCATTCACGTGCTCGAGCGCGCCTCCGGGCTCAGAGAGCTCAGGTTCGAGGCCGACCCCGTCGACGGGCGCGAAGTGCAGCCGATGCTGGATGCCAAGGGCCGCATCGTGGGCTGGTTCAACTGGGAGCCGGAGCGGCCGGCGACGGCAACGATGAACCGGCTGCTGCCGTTTGCGGGGGCGATCGTCCTTGGCCTCGTCGGTTTCGCCGCGCTCGCTATGTGGCAGCTCCGACGGCTCGGCGTTGAGCTGGCGACAAGCGAGCAGCACGCGCAGAAGCTCGAGCATCAGGACGTACTGACCGGTTTGCCGAACCACAACCGCTTCTTCGAGCTCTTCGACCGGACGGTGGCGGATCGCAAAGGCGAAGCGACGCTCGCATTCGCCGTCCTCGACCTCGACGACTTCGACGAAGTGAACGATGCGCTCGGATATGCGGGTGGCGACGAGGTGCTGGCCGAGATCGGCCAGCGGCTGCAGCAGAGCCTGCCGCCGGGCGCGGTCATCGGCCGGCTGGGCGGCGACGAATTCGCATTGCTGATCACCGATACCGAGCCGCAAGCCGCATTGGCCGCCGCCGATCTGGTGCGCCGGTCGCTGATGCGCCCGTTCTGGATGAACCAGCTCGTCCAGCTCAGCGTCAGCATCGGCCTTGCCGTTGCACCGCGCGACGGGGTCGCCCGCGACGAGCTTTTGCGCCGCGCCGATCTCGCGTTGCGTACGGCCAAGCATCGCTGCCGCGGGACGGTTCTCGCATTTGCTGCCGACATGGAAGCGGAATTCCAGGAGCGAAGATTCATCAAGCGCGAGATTGCATGGACGCTCGCTGCCCAGGGCTTCGATCTTCATTACCAGCCCATCATCAAGGCCGACGGAGGCGGCATCGTGGGCGTGGAGGCGCTGCTGCGATGGGAGCATCCCGGGCGCGGCCTGGTGCCGCCGTCGCTGTTCGTGCCGGTCGCGGAGGAAGCGGGCCTGATGGATCGCCTGGGCGAATTCGCGCTGCGGCGCGCGATCTCGGACGCGGCGCGCTGGCCTGCGGTCTATGTCTCGGTCAACCTGTCGCCCCTGCAGGTGCGCGATCGCGCCTTTATCGATCTGGTCGCAGCGGTGCTCAAGGAGACGGGATTCGAGCCGTCGCGGCTTGTTCTGGAGATGACGGAGTCGGTGCTGATCGACAAGCCCGACGAGACCACGGCGCGGCTTCAGGAGCTGCGCGCGCTCGGCGTGCGGCTCGCGCTGGATGATTTCGGGTCGGGCTATTCCAGTCTCAGCTACCTGCAGAAGCTTCCGTTCGACAAGCTCAAGATCGATCGCAGCTTCGTCACCGGGCTCAACCGGTCCGCCAACGGGGGCGTGATCATCCAGGCAGTGGTGACGCTCGGGCGCGCGCTCGGAATGGAGATCGTGATCGAAGGGGTGGAAACCGAAGAGCAACGCGTGCTGCTGCGGCTTGCGGGCTGCAGCGAGATGCAGGGCTATCTGTTTGCCAGGCCCGCGCCGCGCGATGAAATCGACCGTCTGCTGAAGGAGGCCGCCGCGCAGGGGCAGCGCGCGCTGTTGCGGGCGGGCACGGGCGGATAAGCGCCGGAGGACTCAAGGACAGACGGCAGGTGACGATTACGTAAGCCGGTGCACTTTCTGTCCTCGGCCGGCTGTCCTCTGTCCTCTGCTTCCCGACATCCATGTCAGCAGCGTCATGATCGCGAGCGTGGCAACGTAGGCGACCAGCTGGAGCTCGCTCGGTCGGTCGGTATAGCCGATGAGCGTGTGCATGAGGCGCCCAACGATACTGTCCTGCGACAGCCAGCCGGAGCTGTCCCACAGCCTCTGCCCCAGAACGCTGATCACGCCGGCGGCATCGAGAAACTGCGCGGCCTGCGCGGCCATGCCGGCCGCCAGCAGCGTGATCAGCACGGTCGTGACGGCGAAGATATGCCGGGCGGGAATGGCGAGCAGCCCGTAATAGGTAAGCGCGGTGAACGCAGCGCCGGCGGCGAGCCCCAGCACGCCCCCGAGCAGCAGCGACCACGCCGACACGCCCGATGCCACAATGCCATAGAGAAAGAGGACCACTTCGGACCCCTCGCGCAGCGTCGCAAGGCCCACCACCATCGCCAGCGCGGCCATCGGCCGCCGGCCGGCCGTCACCTCCTTGCCGACCGCGGCCATGGAGGCCGCCATCTCCTGGCCATGGCCGGCCATCCAGAAATTGTGCCACATCAGCATGGCCACGGCGATGCCGAGCACGCTGGCGTTGAACAGTTCCTGCCCCGAGCCGGCAAAGGCTTCCGCAATCGTCTGCGCGAAGAGGGCGATCAGGCCGGCGCCCAGCGTCCCCACGAGCACGCCGGCGGCAACCCACACGCCGCGCCCGTCAATGCCGCGCGTCACCGCAAGCACGATGCCGATGATCAGGCCCGCCTCGATCACTTCCCGGAACACGATAACGAGCGCGCCCAGCATTGCCTTATTCCGCGATCACCACGCCCTTGGCCGTTTCGGCATGGAACTCGCCCATGAACTCATAGCGGCCGGCATCGAGCGGACCAATGCGCACCAGCGCCTTCGATCGGCCGGCAATCACCTTCTCCACCTTGAGGGCCGAGCTGTCGAACTCCTCCGGGGTCGTATCTTCGTTGGTCACATAGACCGATACCCGCTTGCCGGCGGGTACGCGAATTTCCTCGGGCTCGAACTTGTGATTGCGGATCACCAGGTTGAATTCCTGCGCCAATGCGTTCACGCCCGGCGCGCCGAGCACGGCCAGGGCCATCGCCAGCACTGTTCCACGCATCCGTTTTGTCACCATGCGAGTGATGCAATATGAAATGGTTCAAATGCGCGGGTGCAATAGCATTGTTGGAATTATTGAACGATTCTAATCTTGTCCCGGCAGGAGCAAGTTGAATGCAGGTCCTTGCAGCCAACGGTGCGAGCATCCCCGCCATCGGGCTTGGCACCTGGGACCTGCGCGGGCGCACCTGCGTGCGGATGGTCGAAGCGGCGCTGCGTCTGGGCTATCGCCATGTCGACACGGCGGAGATGTATGGCAACGAGAGCGAGGTGGGGGAGGGACTGCGCGCGGCGAACATGAAGCGCGAGGAGATTTTCATCACCACCAAGGTGTGGCCGTCGCATTTTGCGCCGCGCGATCTCGAACGCTCCGCCAAGGAGAGTCTCGCGCGGCTGCGGCTCGCGCAGGTCGATCTCCTGCTGCTGCATTGGCCAAACCCCCAGATTCCGCTGCGCGACACGCTCGGCGCGCTGTGCAAGGTCAAGCGCATCGGGCTTGCCCGTCACAT
>Ga0310916_10000371_pt1 | contig 24364 bp, 22 predicted proteins | sample GREbulkMGLF176_FD_203444 | JGI IMG/M metagenome (GOLD analysis project Ga0310916, IMG submission 203444) | Lab enrichment of tropical soil microbial communities from Luquillo Experimental Forest, Puerto Rico - GRE.bulkMG.LF176 | ecosystem: Environmental > Terrestrial > Soil > Tropical forest >...
CGTCACCACCGCCGCCTGCGCCAAATGCGGCGGCGCCGCCACCACCGGCGGGCGGCAGCCGGGCTGGCGGTCGTGGTCAGCGCGAGCGTGGATATCCCCGCCATGCTCAGAACACGCCTATCTCGGCAGGCAGTACCAGGCCACGGAAATGCGTGCTGCGGCGGGCCGCAGGCTGGTTGCGCTGCAGACGACGCTTACCGCGAGCCACGACATCTGCGCGCAGGCGGCAAGATTGCTGGCGCAAGGGCACGTGCTCGGCTGGTTTTGCGGCCGCTCCGAGTTCGGCCCGCGGGCGCTCGGCGGTCGCAGCATCATTGCTGACCCGCGCACGGCCGAGATGAAGGACAAGCTGAATAAGCGGGTCAAGCACCGACAGGCCTTCCGGCCGTTCGCGCCGATTGTGCTGGCCGAGCGCGCGCAGGACGTTTTCGAAGGCGCGGAAGAATCCCCGTTCATGCTGCTGGTCAAGCGCGTGCGTCCGCAATGGCGCGACAAGGTCCCCGCGATCGTGCATGTCGACGGCACCGCCCGCGTGCAAACAGTCCGCCGCGAGCACAACGAGCGCCTTTATCGCTTGCTCGAGCAATTCGCAGCGCTCACCGGCGTTCCTGTTTTGCTCAATACCTCGTTCAACGTGAAGGGCGAGCCCATGGTCGAGACGCCCGAGGACGCGATCAAATGCTTTCTGGGCACGGGCATTGATTATCTGGTCCTGGATGACCTGGTGATGGCGAAGCGGCAGTCGCATCGGCTGCTGTTCCCGATCTTCAAAGCCGGCTCGGAAATAGCCTCGCTCGTGCGCGCCGCTTACTCGGCGGAGTTGCAGGAGTGAAGGTGCGGCGCATTGTCCCGCAGCGCTGTCTGGGAGCGATCATCGACGTGCAGGAGTTTTTTCTGTCGCACGCGGTCGGGCATCCGCGTTCCAGGCTGAAGGCAAATACCGGCAATCTCGCCCGCCTGCTCGACTATTTCAGGATTCCGGTCGTGGTGACCCTTGAGCGGCCCGTCGATCAGAAGGGCGCCCTGCCGAGCGAGATCGAGCGGCTGCTGGGCAAGCTCGCGCAAGTCTTCGAAAAGGATTTCTTCGACCTCACCAGGGAGAAGACGATCAGGGACCATCTCGCGCGGCTGAAGAAGACCCAGGCGATCGTTGCCGGATGCGAGACCGATGTCTGCGTTCTGCAATCCTGCCTTGGTCTGCTCGAGCTCGGCTACGAAGTCTACGTCGTGGAGGATCTGCTGTTCTCCTCTGCGCGCAATGTCGAGCCCGCGCTGGTGAGAATGCGCGCCGAGGGAGCGGTCCTCCCCACCTACAAGAGCCTCTACTACGAGCTGATCGCGGCAGTGGAGGGCGGCCGCCATGCGACAAAGATGCTCGCGGCTCTTGGGCCCTTTCCGGACGACCTTCCGGATTGTGCGATTTCTTGAGGCTCCCGGTTGCGCCCAGGGCAAGCGCGACCTGCTCCGTCAATCCCGATGCATGGGCCGATGGCGTGTCATCGCTTGACGCGGTCCATGCTGTAGCAGGTGGCGACGATCGCGTGCGTGGGGATTGGTGCCGAACACGATCGACTTTCCCTTTCCCGACCAGGTCCCCCGCAGATTGGGGATTGCGTCCTGCGCGACCGCTGCCGCAACCGAGGCGGCGAGCAGCGCCGGCACAAAAGCCACAGATTTCATGCGTCTCTCCCTGTTGGAACGGCCTCAAGCATTTTCATGCAGTTGATCGCCTCGCGACAAGCGTTCGGCGATATCGGCTGTCTGCAGCCAGGCGCGTTCGGTGGGCGAGTGCGCGGCTAGATAGCGTGCGACCGCGACCAGAATGTGCCGCCCCTGCCGGGTGTTGCCCCATTCGCGAAATTGACGCACTCCGGCCTCCAGCATCTGGTAGGCGTGAAAACCTGCGTCCTCGCGCAGAAGCGCGTACGCCAGCGCGGAAATGATCAGTTCCGGAGGATGATCGAGGGCGAGGTGCCGCGCCACCAGCCGGCCCGCGATCTCGACTTGGTGCTGGCGGTCGAATGCGTCGAGCAGCGCGGCGCGGATGTCTTCGGCGGTCGCGGGCAGATCGTCGGACGCATCGCCGTCTTCTCCGGGCAACCGCGCCGGCGGTACGTTCAAATAGCGAATGAGGTAGATCGCCATGGCGCCATGCAGCACGGCGCGCAACAGGCCGTTCCGGTGACCGGCGAGCCCGCGGTCGGCGCTGATGCGCTTGAGCCCTTGGTGCACCGCATTGCAGTAGGTGAAGACGTGATGCGCGCTCTCCCAGTCGCCATGCTCGTTGGCGGTGCCGAAGCGCGCCACCCGCAGCGCCGCCGCATAGGAAAGCGAGCGGCCAAGATCCTCGCACGATGCGCCGTCGCGGGCGGCGGCGCAGACGGCGGCCAGGACGGCGTTCGCATCCTCCCCCAGCAGGGCATGGGCGAGCTCGACGTGCCGCGACCAGGAGCCCGCTTCGCCGCTGGAGGCAAATTGAGCCATTTGCGTTGCCGCGTGCTCGCAGAGCGCGACGAGATCCGCGGGCTGGCGCCATTCGGTCGATTCGTCTGCCCCGCGGGCGGCGACCATCGGCCCGACAACCGTGGGCAGGAGCGCGCCCGCGTGCTGCCACCCGATCAGATCGAGACACTCGAAGGCCTTGTTGATGAAGTCCAGGGAATGTCCCCCGTCGGCAAACACACGGTCAGTCTCCGCCGTGAATAAAAGATCGGCGAGAGCCGCGGGCCGCGCGCCGGCGGCGATGGCCGTGAGCACGGTGCGCTGCGCGGCCTCGCCGTGCCGCACGGCGCTCCAGCGCCGCAGCCAGCGTTTGAGCGCGTCCGTATCCGGTCTGCTTGCAAGCGGGGAGCGCTTTCTCGGCGCGACCGCGCCCTCGCAGTCGGCTGCAACGTGGCGCACCCCATGGAGCAGCGCGAGGCAAGCCTCGTGCTTCGGCAGGGCCGCGATCAAACTGCCCATTGCCGTGAGGATGGTCATGCCGGCGGTCCAGCCGTCGAGGTTCTGGGCGCCAAAAAGCGCGGCCTGGCGCACGATATCGAGCGGCTGCATGCCCGCTGCCAGCCGGCCCTGCACCGCCTTTGCAATGACCAGCCCGAGATTATGCGCCATGCCGTCCTCAAGACGCAGCCGCCAGTGAGCGGCGGGCTCTTCATGGCCGAACTCGGGCTTGACCCATATCTCGGCGGCGCGCACCTCGACCGGGCAGGTCGGCACGTCGTCCGCCCAGAGATCGAAGGTGCACCCGCTGGCAAGATCGAAGCGCGCGTGGTGCCAATGACAGGTGAGGATGCCGTCCTCGACGCTGCCCCGTTCCAGCGGGAAGCCCATATGCGGGCAGCGGTTATCAAGCGCGCGGACGCGATCGCGGTCGAGGATGAGGAGGACAGGCCGATGCGGTCCGTGCATGACAAGCCGCCCCTTCCGCCTGAGCTCGTCGAGCGTGCACGCATATTGGAACTCGCCGCCCACGATCGCGCCTCCTCGTTACGCTGCGCGCTTGCGCCTGCTCTCGCCCCGTTGTGGATTTTGCGCACTGCGCGTCCTATAACAAGCGCCGTTGCGCGCTCCCCTTGCCGGTTCGCCGTGGCCGCCCCGCTCGCATCCAGCATCGCAGCGATGGCGCGCGTTCTCAAGCAACCGCGCAGACCCGGAACGGATCATGGCCGGACACTCGCAGTTCAAGAACATCATGCACCGCAAGGGGCGGCAGGATGCGGCGAAATCCAAGCTGTTCGGCAAGCTCGCGCGCGAGATCACCGTCTCCGCACGGCTGGGCGTGCCCGATCCGACGATGAATGCGCGGCTGCGCGCCGCGGTGCTCGCGGCGCGCGCCGAGAACATGCCCAAGGACAACATCGAGCGCGCCATCAAGAAGGCGGCGGGCGGCGATGGCGAGAGCTATGATGAGATCCGTTACGAGGGCTACGGTCCGGGCGGCGTCGCCGTCATCGTCGAGGTGCTGACCGACAACCGCAATCGCACCGCCGGGGAGGTGCGCGCAACCTTCACCCGGTCCGGCGGCAACCTGGCGGAGACAGGAGCCGTCTCTTTCATGTTCGATCATGTCGGGTTGGTCGAGCTCGACGCCAAGATCGCGAGCGCCGAGGCGATGCTGGAGGCCGCCATCGATGCCGGCGCGGAGGATGTAGTGTCGAGCGAAAGCGGACATGAAATCTACACCGCGCCGGCGGCGCTGCGCGACGTGGCCAAGGCGCTGGAGCAGAAATTCGGCGAGCCGCGCCGGGCGGCGCTGGTGTGGAAGCCGCAGAGCACGGTCGCGGTCAACGACGAGCAGGGCGAGAAGCTGTTGCGGCTGATGGAGGCGCTCAACGAGCACGACGACGTGCAGAATGTCTACGCCAATTTCGAGGTTTCCGACGCGCTGATGCACAGGCTCAGCGCGTGAATTTGCGACGGGCGATTCATCAGCGCGGTTAACGAGCCCTGCGATGCCCCGGGGGCGCGTACAGTCGCTCAACAGTCTCGTGATCCTCTTCAGTCGTAAGCTTAGGCGACGACGCCGGGATGGGGACGCTGCTTCACCCACTTGGAAACAACCAAGGTGTCCAAGAGGAAGTTCATAGCTCAAGTTTGCGAGGGCGATCCGCGCGAGGCGTTATCGCCAATCCTGACTTGAGCGGCGAAGAACTTCGCAAGGTTTCCGCTGCGTCGGGTCTTGCGCTCCCATCCCCTCGGCGGCGACAACCACAGCCACAGCGCGGCCCTTGCGCGTGATCGTCTGCGGCCCGTGCGATCGCGCAAGATCAATGACTTCGCTGAGCTTCGCCTTGGCGGCGGCGACGGTCCAGGTGCTCGCCTTCATGGCGCTGGCCTCTATCGTATACGCTTGGGCACCGGCAAGCCAGGCGGCCGGACATGACGACCGCGCGCGCGTCCGCTATCACCATGTCGTCATGCTGCGGCCGATTCGCATTCTCGGCATCGATCCCGGCCTGCGCCGGACCGGCTGGGGCATGATTGCGATCGACGGCAACCGCTTGCGCTTTTTGGCCTGCGGCTCGCTCGCGACCGACACCAGCACGCCGCTCTCCGACCGCCTGCTCGCCATTCATCGCGGCTTGAGCGCCGTCGTTGAGACGCATGCGCCGGATGAGGCGGCGGTCGAGGCGACCTTTGTCAACAAGGACGCCTCCGCCACTCTCAAGCTCGGCCAGGCGCGCGGCATCGCGATGCTGGTGCCGGCCATCGCCGGGCTTCCGGTTGCGGAATACGCCCCCAATCTCGTGAAGAAGACCATCGTCGGCGCCGGCCACGGTGAGAAGGCGCAGGTGCGCATGATGATCGGAGTGCTGCTGCCGAAAGCCGACCCGCGTTCGGACGATGCCGCCGACGCGCTGGCCATCGCGGTCTGTCATGCGCATCACCGGCAGAGCGCAATCCTGAGATCGGCCGCGCGATGATCGGCAAGCTCAAGGGCATCGTCGATTCCTACGGCGAGGATTTCATCATTCTCGACGTCAACGGCGTCGGCTATCTCGTGCACTGCTCTGCGCGCACCTTGCAGGAGCTGCCCGCGATGGGACAGGGCGCGACCTTGTCGATCGAGACCTACGTGCGCGAGGACCAGCTCCGGCTGTTCGGATTCATGAGCGATGTCGAGCGCGAATGGTTCCGGCTGCTGCAGACGGTGCAGGGCGTAGGCGCCAAGGTCGCGCTCTCCGTGCTCGGGACCCTCAAGCCCGCCGATCTCGCCACCGCCATCACCATGCGCGACAAGGCGATGGTCGCGCGCGCGCCGGGCGTCGGTCCCAAGGTGGCCGAGCGGATCGTCACCGAGCTCAAGGACAAGGCGCCGGCCTATGCCGGGCTTGATCCGGCCGTGGTGCGCCTCTCCGGCGCAGTCGAGGAGAAGCGTGCGCCGCAGCCGATCTCCGACGCCGTGTCGGCTTTGGTCAATCTCGGCTATGGTCGGCCGCAAGCGGCCTCCGCCGTCGCGGCGGCGGCGCGCAACGCCGGCGAGGGAGCGGATGCGGCGAACCTGATCCGGCTCGGCCTCAAGGAGCTGGCGAAATGATCTCGGAGCGCGACCAGGAGCTCATCGCCGCGGCGACGCAGGCCATCACGGGGCGCTACAAGTACGATTGGCAGGAAGTCGGCGCGGCGCTGCGCACGCGCGGGGGGCGCATCTACACCGGGGTCAATCTCGACGCCTATCTTGGCCGCATGGCGGTGTGCGCGGAGGCGGTAGCGCTCGGGCGCGCGGTGACCGAAATGGGCGAGACCGGCATCGAGACTATCGTGGCGGTGCGCCATCCCGAGCCGCATGAGGCGGACCAGGCGATTGCCGTGGTATCACCCTGCGGCAGCTGCCGCGAGCTGATCTGGGACTACGACCGCAACGCCCGCGTCATCATACCCACGGCCAACGGTCCCGCCGTCGCGATCATCGGCGATCTGCTGCCGAACAAGTACAGTCGCGAGCGCACATTGTGAGGGGGAGTTGAGCTCGACCGCAAGCGCGACCGGCAGGCTGGTGACGTCCGAGCGCCGCGACGAGGACGCAGCCGATACCTCGCTGCGACCGCAGCGGCTTGACGAGTTCATCGGTCAGCGCCAGGCGCGCTCGAATCTGGCCGTCTTCATCGAGGCCGCGCGCGGCCGCCGCGAGGCGCTCGATCATGTGCTGTTCGTCGGGCCGCCCGGACTTGGCAAGACTACCCTTGCCCAGATCGTCGCGCGCGAGCTGGGTGTGAACTTTCGCGCGACCTCGGGCCCGGTCATCGCCAAGGCCGGCGATCTCGCGGCGCTCCTCACCAATCTCGAGGAGCGCGATGTGCTCTTCATCGATGAGATCCACCGGCTCAATCCGGCGGTCGAGGAAATTCTTTATCCGGCCATGGAGGATTTCCAGCTCGACCTGATCATCGGTCAGGGCCCCGCTGCACGCTCGGTCAAGATCGATCTTGCGCACTTCACGCTGGTGGGTGCGACCACGCGCGCGGGGCTGCTGACCAACCCGCTGCGCGACCGCTTCGGCATTCCGGTGCGGTTGAACTTTTACGCGGAGGCGGAGCTTGAGGACATCGTCAACCGCGGCGCCCGCGTGCTCGGCATCGGCATCACGCCCGACGGCGCGAACGAGATCGCGCGCCGCGCGCGCGGCACCCCCCGCATTGCCGGAAGACTGCTGCGGCGCGTACGCGATTTCGCGCTGGTCGCAGGGACGCGCGTGATCGACCGGGGCGCGGCCGATCGCGCGCTCACCGAGCTCGAAGTGGACACCGCCGGCCTCGACGCCATGGACCGGCGCTATCTGTCCAACATTGCGCAAAACTATGCCGGCGGCCCGGTCGGCATCGAGACCATTGCGGCGGCGCTCTCCGAGCCGCGCGATGCCATCGAGGAGATCATCGAGCCGTTCCTGATCCAGAAGGGCTTTCTGCAACGCACGCCGCGCGGCCGGCTGCTCACCTCGCACGCATTCCGGCATCTCGGGCTCGCGGAGCCGCCGCGCGATCCTGCGCAATTCCAGCTGTTCGGCGGTTCCGAGGAGGAGGGCGGATAGGTGATGTCGCTTCGTATCCCGAAAAGTGTTACAAGACGGACATGACAATTACCACCGAGAAGGCTGCCGCGGCCCTTGAGCTTCTCCCGGAAGAGATGCGGGAGCCTGCGGTGCAATTCCTGCTCGAGCAAGCGGAAAAATTCCGTATTCTCAAGGAGCTGGTTGCCGAAGGAGTGGAGGACGCGGCAACCGGGCGGGTCTCGGAATGGAATTTCAAGGATTTCCTGCGCGAGGCACGAACGCAGCGAACGAAATGATCGCGCTTGCTCATGAAGGTCTTGCTGTCGGACAAGGCACGCGCAGATCTTCTGCGAATTTATTGCTACATCGCAGAGGGCAATCCGACGGCAGCTGAAACTCTCGTTCGACGGATTGACGAGAAGTTCGATCAGATCGCCGATCTTCCCTTTATCGGGCGCGAACGATCAAGCCTCGCTCCGGAAGTTCGCAGCATCATCGTCGGGAACTATTTGATATTTTATACGGCGAGCGTCGACTCGATTACCGTTGTGCGGGTGATCGACGGCCGCATGGATATCGATGAAGAGTTTCGACGGTGAACTCGTCTCAACCCGCTCTCGACGGCATCGTGCGCGAGGGTCGTCACCTGATGACGGTACGGGTGTATTACGAGGACACGGATTTCTCCGGCATCGTCTATCACGCCAACTACCTGCGCTTCATGGAGCGTGGCCGCACCAACCACCTGCGGCTCGTTGGCGCCGGCCATCGCGCGCTGTTCGAGGAAGCCGAGCGCGAAATGCCGGGCTTCGCCTTTGTGGTGCGCTCCATGCGCATCGAGTTCCTCAAATCCGCGCGCATGGACGACCTGCTCGACATCGTCACCGTGCCGCGCGAGGTCAAGGGCGCTTCAATCACGCTCCACCAGCAGGTGCTGCGCGCGCACGAGCTTCTCGTCGATGCGCATGTGCGGGTTGCCTGTGTGTCTGCCGGCCGGGCGCGCCCGATTCCCAAGCCGCTGCGGCTTGCCCTGCTGGCCGATCAGGAACTGGCTGCATCGTTAGCCGGGCGCGCCAGTGACACTTAAGACTCCTGGCCGGTCAAGTCGAGTTCTGCATGGGGACCCCGGCATCGAAGGGGATTTTTGGCCTCGCCTCCTGCGGGAAGCGCGGCGGTCGGCGCCGGGAGGGAGGTGCGGCATTTATCCGCCGGGCCCGCCACGGCCGTGCCCTAGTTTGGACACCTTTGGCGGGAAAGCCGTAGCCGCTCAACCGGTGGGGCCGGCGCGGTTTTTCGTGCAATTTCGCCTGTTTTGGCGGGGGTGGCAATGTCGCCGCCTACACGCCGTTGCGGTGCCCCAGATGACGGCAAAGCTTGGGTAGAGCCGTCAGCGGTTGTGCGAAGGGACATGCCCTAGCAAGAGGTAGCGGGAAATGACGATTCGAAGAAAAGTCATCCCGCTCTAGGAGCTGCGATGCCGTCCGCCGCGCCGATTTCGATCTCGGATCTGTTTCTCAACGCGGATTTTGTCGTCAAGCTGGTCATGATCGGGCTCCTGGCGGCCTCGATCGCGGTATGGGCGATCGCCATCGACAAGATTGTGCTCTATTCGCGCACGCGGCGCGCCATGGACGCCTTCGAGCAGGCGTTCTGGTCGGGCCAATCGCTGGACGAGCTCTACCGCTCGCTCGCCTCGCGCCCAACCCATTCCATGGCGGCCCTTTTCGTGGCGGCCATGCGCGAATGGAAGCGCAGCCTGGAAGGGCATCCACGCTCGTTCGCGGGGCTCCAGGCGCGCATCGAGAAGGTGATGGACGTGACCATCCAGCGCGAGATCGCCCGGCTCGAGCGCCGGCTGCTCGTGCTCGCGACGGTGGGCTCCGCGAGCCCCTTCGTCGGCCTGTTCGGCACGGTGTGGGGCATCATGACCAGCTTTCGCGCCATTGCCGGCCAGCAGTCCACCTCGCTTGCGGTGGTGGCCCCCGGAATCGCCGAGGCCCTGTTCGCGACCGCAGTCGGGCTCATCGCTGCCATACCGGCGACCATTTTTTATAACAAGTTCGTGTCCGACGTGAACAAGCAGGCGCAGCGGCTGGAGGGCTTCGCCGACGAGTTCGCCGCAATTCTCTCGCGGCAGATCGACGAGCAGGGGTAGGGGATCGCATGGGCATGAATTTCGGAACGGCGGCCGGCGCCGGCCGCCGGCGCCATAGCCGCAAGCCGGTCATGGCGGAGATCAACGTGACGCCGATGGTCGACGTCATGCTGGTGCTGCTGATCATTTTCATGGTCTCGGCGCCGCTCCTTACCGTCGGGGTTCCGCTCGACCTGCCGCAGACGCAGGCAAAGTCGCTTGACCAGGATAAGGAACCGCTCACCGTCTCGGTCAATGTGAAGGGCGAAGTCTACCTCCAAAATACCGAAATTCCCCTCGATGAAGTGGTGGCAAAGCTCAAGGCCGTCACGGAAGCCCGCGGCGGCGCCGACGAGCGCATCTACGTGCGCGGCGACCGGCAGGTCGACTACGGCACCGTCATGAAGGTGATGGGGCGGATCTCGGCTGCGGGTTTCCGTCGCGTGGCGCTGGTGACGGAGATCGAGCAGGCATCGGCACGGTGATTCGGGCAGCGGTGGTTGCCCGACATGAGGGACATGAGGACGGCCACCACCATATCGATCATCGGCCACGCAGCGGTCCTGCTGTGGAGCGTGTGGTCGCTCGCGGCGCATCCGCTTGACAGTCCCCCGGCCGATTCGTTGCCGGTCGATATCGTGACGGCTTCGGATTTCTCCAAGATCACGCAGGGCGTGAAGGACGCACCCAAGGCCGAAACGCCAAAGCCGCTCGCCGAGAAAGTCGCCGAGGCAAAGCCGGTCGAGGATACAACCGCCAAGCTCGTGGAGAAGAAGGAGGTCAAGGCCGCCCGCGATTTGCCGCCTTCGCCTGAGGCGAAGCCGGTCGAGACCAAGCCGGCGGAAAGCAAGCCGCAGAAGGATTCGACCGCGGAAAAGAAGCCATCCGACGCCAAGACCGATCCGATTGCGGAGGCATTGGAGAAGTCGCAGGTCAAGCCCGAGCCGAAGAAGCCGGAGAAAGCGCAGGCGGACAAGACGCCTGTCCCGCCGAAAAAGCCCGCGCCGCCCGCGCCCAAATTCGATCCGAAGCGGGTCGAGGCGCTGCTCGACAAGCGCGACCCGGCGCGCCTTGCGGCCGCAGCCGAGACGCTAAGTCCCGCCGCCTCGCTTGGATTGCCGAGCGGTCGGGACGCGCAATTGTCGATGAGCGAGCTCGACGCGTTGCGTGCGCGGCTGGCGCGGCTGTGGACGCCGCCCGCCGGAGCGCCCGATCCGCGCGAGCTGATCGTGCTGGTGCGCATGAGGCTCAAGTCCGACGGGACCCTCGCCGCGCCGCCGGAAGTGCTCAACAGCGGGCACAGCCCGTACTACCTCGCCGCTCGCGACAGCGCCAAGCGCGCCGTTATCCGCGGCCAGCCTTACGACATGCTGCGACCCGAGCATTACGAGCAGTGGAAGGACATCGAGATCACTTTCGACCCGCGCGACATGATCCGCGGCTAGCCTTTGGCCCGGGTGAAGGTCGCAAATTGCAGCCCATGGGACAGGTATCAGCGCCGTTATGCAGAAAGTCCGACGAACCATCATGACATCGCGTGCGGGCAGCCTCACGCTCAGTCGCCGCAGCGCCGTTGTGCTTAGCGCAGGCGCTGCGGCGGGCGCGCTCATCGGGCTTTTTTCGCGTCGCGCCGGCGCCGTTCTCAAGCTCGATGTCACGCAGGGCACCATCCAGCCGATACCGATCGCGGTGCCGGAGTTCGTTGCGGTGGCGACGACAGATCCGGCCATCGGACGAAACATCAGCGAGATCATCGGCTCCAATCTCGGGCGCTCGGGCCTGTTCGCGCCCATCGATCCGGCGGCCTTCCTCGAGAAGATCACCACCATCGATACCCTACCGCGCTTTCCGGACTGGCGGGCAGTCAATGCGCAGGCGCTGGTCACCGGCCGTATCAGCCAGGCCGACGGCGGCCGGCTGAAGGCGGAATTCCGGCTGTGGGACGTGTTCGCGGGCCAGCAGCTCGACGGCAAGCTGTACACCACCACGGCCGACAACTGGCGCCGCATCGGTCACATCATCTCCGATGCCATCTACGAGCGGCTTACCGGCGAGAAGGGCTATTTCGACAGCCGGGTCGTGTTCGTGGATGAATCCGGTCCGAAGGAGCGCCGCATCAAGCGGCTCGCGCTCATGGATCAGGACGGCGCCAACGTGCGCTACCTCACGCGCGGCGAGGACCTCGTGCTGACCCCGCGCTTCTCGTCCTCGCCCGATACCATCACCTACATGTCGTACGGCAACGGCGATCCCCGCGTCTATCTCATGAATATCGAGACGCACCAGCGCGAGATCGTAAGCAACTTTCCCGGCATGACCTTTTCCCCGCGCTTCTCGCCTGACAGCCAGCGCGTCATCTTCAGCCTGCAGCGGGGCGGCAATTCCAACCTGTTCGTGATGGACCTGCGCTCGAAGGAGACCACGCGGCTCACCGACATGCAGGTGATCGACACCGCCCCATCCTACTCGCCCGACGGCGCCTATATCTGTTTCGAGTCCGACCGCGGCGGCAAGCAGCAGATCTATGTCATGGCGGCAAACGGCGGGGCGGCGCAGCGGATCAGCTTCGGCGAGGGTTCCTATTCAACGCCGGTGTGGTCTCCCCGCGGCGATTACATCGCCTTCACCAAGCAGGCCGAGGGCAGGTTTGCCATCGGGATCATGCGCGCCGACGGATCGGGCGAGCGAATTCTGACCGAGGGCTATCACAATGAAGGGCCGACCTGGGCGCCGAACGGCCGCGTGATCATGTTCTTTCGCGACCCTGGGGGCGGACCGAGCCTCTACACCGTGGACGTGACCGGCCGCAACGAGCAGCAGGTGAGGACGCCGAGCTACGCCTCTGACCCTTCCTGGTCGCCGTTATTGCAGTAGGACGGCTCCGGGTGGGTCAGCCCCGAAGGTGCCGCATTCACTGGCTATTAACCAATACGAAGGGTTTCGGCTTTTTCCTGCATTTGTCGGATCGGGGCAACACTCCAGCAAGCGTGCCAACAACAATGGCTTAACCAAAGAGCTGTTAGACCTGCGGCATGCCGGGAACGACGCAACAAATGGGGGCACCGGAATGACGGATGTCGTTGTGCGTACGGTGCGCAGCGCCAGGCTTGCCGGCGCGCTCGCTTTGGCGCTGGCAGTGGCTGCCTGCGCGAACACGGCCAATACCACTGCGGGCATCAACTCGGCGACGCCCGGAAGCCAGCAGGATTTCGTGGTCAATGTCGGCGATCGCGTGTTCTTTGAATCCGATTCGACCGAGCTCACCGCGCAATCGGTTGCGACCTTGGACAAGCAGGCGCAATGGCTGCAAAGCTACGGCCAATACAGCTTTACCATCGAGGGCCACGCTGACGAGCGCGGCACGCGCGAATATAACATCGCGCTCGGGGCCAGACGCGCGCAGACGGTGCGCGACTACCTCGCCTCGCGCGGAGTCAGTGCGCAGCGCATGCGCACCATCTCCTACGGCAAGGAGCGTCCGGTCGCGGTCTGCAACGATATTTCCTGCTGGTCGCAGAACCGTCGCGCGGTGACGGTGCTCAACAGCAGCTCCTGAAAGCGGCGACACGGGGGAAGGGGACAGCCGGCGCCTTCGGGCGCCGGTTGCGCTTTGCGTGGGGTTCAGCTCCCCACCACCAGCGTCTTGCCTTCATCCGGCCGCTCAAGCTGGCGCAGGAACCAGGGGTTGTCGAGCTTGCTGCGCGCGTCGGCGCAGACCGCGCGCGTGCGCGCAGCACAGTCGCCGACATACCTTGCGGGATCGCGGATGATCGCCTTGCGCTCCTCCGGAACCCGCGCCCACAGGTCGCATGCTTCCGGATCGGTCTCCAGCAGCGAGAGGAGATCGCCGCCGCTCTCTCTCGCCTTGAGCACCAGCTCGCGCGCCTTGTAGTAGCCGCTCGGATGGCCGGTAAGCGCGAAGGCGATATAGAGAGGCTCCGCCGCGATCAGTTGCTCGCCCGCGCGCTCAAGATTGTGCCTCGTCGCCTGCGGGATGATTCGCGTTCTCCTGACCGCCCCCTTGAGCCTGCGGATGGCATAGAAGGTGCCCGCCACCAGCTCGCTGAAAAATCGCATTGACGCGCTGTTGGTGAGATCGCGCTGATGCTCGCTCACCTGGTCCATGTACACGGTCATGATGCGGGGCACGAAAGCCTTCCACAGGCTTTTGACGTTCTCGAAGTTCTTGGGATTGATCTTGTGCGGCATGGTGGAGGAACCGACCTGGTGCGTGTCCAGATCCTCGCCCGCTTCGGCGATCTCGCTGCGCATGAGGTGGCGGTAATCATCGGCAATGTTGGCGAGCACGCCGAACGTCGAGATCAGCGCGTGCGCGAGATCGGTGACATATTCGGGCTGAATGACCTGGGTGGAGGCCGCGCCCTCGCCGGGCTTGAGACCGAGTCGGGCGAGGACGTCGAGCTCCATTACTGCAGGATCGTCGGGCCAAACGAGCGCGAGCGCGCTGTGCGCCCCGACCGCGCCTGAAAACATGCCGCGCAGCTCGCGGGCGGCGGCCGCAATTTTTTCTGCGCGCGCCGTCAGCCGCGCGATGAAATTCGCAAGCCAGTAGCCGACCGTGATCGGCTCGGCGAAGCGGCCGTGCGTTCGCCCGATCTGCGGAAGCTCCGCATGGCGCAGCGCTTCATCGATCAGGACCGCGATGAGGTCGCGCAGCTCGGGAAGCAGCACATCGCGCGCAAGATCGCGCAACGCAAGCGAACGCGCCGTATCCATGACATCCGCGGACGTCGCAAACAGGTGCACGAAGCCGCGATCGGTCTCGGGCAGATGCGCGCCGAGGCAGTTCACAAGCGCGCGGATATTGTGATGGGTGCGATGCTCCTCTTCGTAGACCGCCGCGGGCGTCACGCGCGCGCCCGCCTGCGCCAGCCGCGCGGAAATGCCGTGCGGGGCGACGCCGGCCGCTTCGAGCGAGGCAATGATCGCCTGCTCGACCTTGATCTGGTAGCGGATGACCGCCGCCTCCGACAGATAGGGGTGCAGCGCATCATAGACTGACCGGTCATCGCCGTAGTAGCGCGTGTCGAGCGGGGAGAGGTAATCGAAATTGTCGCGCGGACGGATCTCCGTCTCGGCCTCGTCCTCTCCTGCGGAAATGCGCCGCTTCGCGTCGTTTCTTGCCACGGTGTGTCTTGTCACGTTGCGTGTCGCCGAGTTTCGTCTTGTTGCGCTTCGGGCTCAGGCTATCATACGGCGAGATGACAGCATACCGCGGGGAGCAAGCGATTTGTGGATGGCGTCAGGAACGCTTGGCCGAGCGAGCGGCGGCCGTCCGCTTGTCGCTGCCGCATTCGCCGCGCTGCTGGCGGCATGCGGAGGCGAGAACCGCTACGTAGCGCCGCCGCCGCCGCAGGTGAAGGTCGCGCTGCCGATCGAGCAGAACGTCACGCGCTACCTCGAAGCGACCGGCACAACGGCGGCGGTGAACAGCGCCAACCTGGTCGCCCGCGTGCAGGGTTTCCTGCAGGAGATTCGCTATCGCGACGGCGACGAGGTCAAGCAGGGCGCCGTCCTCTTCGTCATCGAGCCCGAGCCCTACAAGCTAAAGCTCGAGCAGGCGCGCGCGGCCGAGGCCGGGGCGGCGGCCACGTTGAAGCAGAACGAGGCGGAATACGAACGCCAGGCCGACCTCGCGAGCCGCGCGGTCGCCTCCAAGGCGCAGCTCGACAACGCCACCGCGAACCGTGACTCCGCGCAGGCCAAGCTCATGCAGGCGAAGGGCGATACCGCCCAGGCCGCGATCAATCTCGGCTATACCGAGGTCAAGGCCCCCTTCGACGGCATCGTCACGGCGCGCCAGGTGTCTCTCGGCGAGCTGGTCGGCGCCAATGGCCCGACTCAGCTCGCGACCATCGTGGCAACCGATCCGATCTACGTGAATTTCAATATCAGCGAGCAGGATACCTTGCGCGCGCGCGAGCAGATCAGGCGGCTGGGGCTCACCCCGCAGGACCTCAAGAAAGTGCCGGTCGAGGTCGGGCTGCAAAGCGATGAGGGCTATCCCTACAAAGGCACCCTCGATTACGCCTCGCCAAGCATAAACCAGGCGACCGGGACGCTGGCGGTGCGCGCCATCCTTGCCAATCCGGACCGCCGCATGCTGCCGGGCTTTTTCGTCCGGGTGCGGATCCCCGACCAGCAGAGCAAGGCTTTGCTGGTTCCGGAAGCCGCGCTCGGCAGCGATCAGGGCGGCCGCTACCTGCTGGTCGTCGGCAAGGACAACGTCGTGGAGCAGCGCAAGGTCACGATCGGTCCGTCGGTCGGCGACCTGCGCGTGATCGACAAGGGGCTCGCGGCCGACGACCGCGTCGTCGTCGACGGCATCCTGCGCGCCATCCCCGGCGAGAAGGTCGATCCGCAGATGCAAAGCCTGCCGCCGCCCGCCCCATGATCTCGGATTTCTTCATCGCGCGTCCGGTGCTCGCGAACGTGCTCGCGATCGTGATGATGGTGGTCGGCGCGGTTGCGCTCCTCTCGCTGCCGGTCGCGCAGTATCCCAATGTGGTGCCGCCGACGGTGCAGGTCACGACGCGCTATCCCGGGGCGAGCGCCCGCACCGTCATCGATACCGTCGCGCTGCCGATCGAGCAGCAGGTCAACGGCGTCGAAGGCATGATCTACATGCAGTCCTACAGCGGCGCCGACGGCAGCTATTCGCTGACGGTGACATTCGGAGTGGGCGCAGATCTCAACCTCGCGCAGATCCTGGTGCAGAATCGCGTAGCGATCGCGCTCTCCTCGTTGCCGCAGGCGGTGCAGGCGCAGGGCGTCGTCGTGCAGAAGAACTCGACCGCCATCCTTCAGATCGTCACCTTGACGTCGCCCGATGCGCGCTACGACAGCCTCTATCTCGCCAATTACGCGACCATCAAGCTCAAGGACGAGATCGCGCGGCTTCCCGGCGTGGGCAGCGTCGTGGTGTTCGGCGCCGGCCAGTATTCCATGCGCATCTGGCTCGATCCGGACAAGATGCACGCGCGCGCGCTGGTGCCGGCGGACGTGATCCAGGCGCTCCAGCAGCAGAGCGAGGCCGTGACGGCGGGGCAGATCGGTGCTCCTCCGGTGCCGGCCGGCCAGGCGTTCCAATACACCCTCAACGTCGCCGGCAGGCTCAGTGACCCGGCCGAGTTCGCAAACGTCATCGTGAAGACCGGCCGCGCCGGCGAGGTTACCCGCTTGCGCGACGTCGGACGCGTTGAGCTCGGCGCCCAGACCTACGGCCAGGTCTTCACGCTCGACGGCAAGCCCGCCGCCGGCCTCGCGGTGTTCCAGTCGCCCGGCGCCAACGCGCTCGATGTCGCGCGCGAAGTGCAAAAGAAGATGACGGCGCTCGCGCGCGAATTTCCGCAGGCGCTGGTCTTCGGCATTCCCTTCGACACGACCAGGTTCGTGCAGCAGTCCATCGACGAAGTGTACAAGACGCTGGTGGAGGCGGCGTTCCTCGTTCTCGTCGTCATCCTGGTCTTTCTGCAGGACTGGCGTGCCATGCTGGTGCCGGCCACGACCGTGCCGGTCACCATCATCGGCGCCTTCGCCGCCATGGCGGCGCTCGGCTTCACCATCAATTTCTCGACCCTGTTCGCCATCGTGCTCGCCATCGGGATCGTGGTCGATGACGCCATCGTGGTGGTAGAGGGTGCGGTTCATCACATCGAGCAGGGCGTGACGGGCCGCGAAGCCGCGAGCCGCGCCATGCGCGAGCTGCTGGGTCCCATCATCGGCATCACGCTCGTGCTCATGTCGGTCTTTCTGCCGGCCGCGTTCCTGCCCGGGCTCACCGGGCGCATGTACGCGCAGTTCGCGCTCGTCATTGCGGCAACCGCGCTCATCAGCGCGGTGAATGCGGTGACGTTGAAGCCGACGCAGAGCGCGATGTGGCTGCGCCCGGCGACGCTGCCGGAGCGGCGCAACGTCATTTATCGCGCATTCAACCGCGGCTACGAGCGGCTCGCCCGTTCCTACGCAGGATTGATCGCCGGCATGGTCGCGCGCAGCGGGATGATGGCCGGCATTGCCGTTGCGCTGATCGCGGCGACCGCGCTCGCCTTCTGGCGGCTGCCGACCGGTTTTCTGCCGATCGAGGACCAGGGCTACATGATTGCGCTCGTGCAATTGCCGCCGGGCGCTTCGCTCGAGCGCACGCAGAAGGTTCTTGAGAAGGTCAATGCGCTGGCGCGCCAGGTTCCCGGCGTCGCCCAGGTCATCACCATTGCCGGCGTCTCGCCGCTCGACAACAGCGCGACCCTGGCAAGTTCCGGCGTGGCCTACGTAGTGCTCAAGGACTGGAGCGCGCGCGGCAGGGGCGAGGATCTGCGCTCGCTGTTCACGGCGCTCAATGGTTCGCTTTCCACGATCGAGGAAGCGGAGATCCTGGTGATGCCGCCGCCGCCGATTCAGGGGGTGGGCAATGCCGCCGGCTTCACCATGCAGATCGAGCTGCGCGACGGCAGCTTCGACATGGCGAAGCTGCAAAGCATCACCAACGCCGTGGTCGCCCGTGCCAAAAGCCAGTCGGCATTGCAGCTGGTGCTCGCGTCATTTCGCGCGAACGTGCCGCAATATGCGGTCGAGGTGGACCGGGTAAAGACGCAGACCTTGCAGGTCTCTCTCGATCAGGTCTTCGCCACGCTCGCGGGCTATCTCGGATCGAGCTATGTCGACCAGTTCAACAAGTTCGGCCGGGTGTTCCAGATTTACGTGCAGGCCGACGCGCAAGACCGCCTGCGGCTGCAGGACATCAACAACCTCACCGTGCGCAACAAGGACGGTGACATGATCCCGCTGGGAACGCTGGTGAAGATCACCCCGACGGTCGGCCCCTCCCTGATCAGCCTGTTCAATCTCTATCCGTCGGCGACTATCATCGGGCTTCCGGCGCAGGGCTTCTCCTCCGGCGAGGTGCTCAAGCTCATGGAGGAGATCGCGCGGCGCACGCTGCCGCCCGGGACCGGTTTCGAATGGAGCGCGATGTCCTATCAGGAGAAGCTCGTCGAAAATCAGATGTACGTGGTATTCGCGCTTGCCCTCGTGCTCGTCTACCTCGTGCTGGCCGGGCAATACGAAAGCTGGGACGCGCCGGTTTCCGTCATTATGGCTGTGCCGCTCGCCTTTATCGGGCCGATCGCGGCGCTCTCGCTGCTGGTGAAAAGCGGGCTGAGCAACAACCTCTACGTTCAGATCGGGCTCGTGCTGCTGATGGCGCTGTCGGCGAAGAACGCGATCCTGATTGTGGAGCTTGCACGCGCGCAGCGCGCGCAGGGCGCCACCATCGCGCAGGCGGCGGTGGAAGCGGCACGCGCCCGCTTTCGCCCCATCCTGATGACGTCGTTCGCCTTCATCCTCGGCGTGGTGCCGCTCGTGCTCGCAAGCGGCGCCGGCGCGAGTGCGCGCAAGTCGATCGGCATCACCGTGTTCGCCGGCATGATCGCCTCGACCTGCCTCGCGGTGCTGTTCGTGCCGTCCTTGTTCGTGCTGGCGCAGCGGTTCGAGGAATGGCGCAAGAAGGGCCGCATGCGCCGCGCAAAGCCGCCGGCCGGAGCACCCGCGGCGTTCATCGGCAGCCGCGAATAATCCCGTCGCTCGCCGGCTTCGGATTGCTGTTGCGAGAGCATGCAGGCGAGTGACGTATTGCAACCGGGAGGAGAGCATGGACCGCACGGGACGCATTCGAGAAGCAGGCACGCCGCGCGCAGCACGCCGCAGGTTTCTCAAGCAGATGGCGACCGGCGCCATCGCCGGCGCGGCGATATCGCCGGCGCGGGCGCAGGAAAAACCCGCCTTCCCCGTGACGGCGGATGCAACGGCCGGACAGCCGCCGGTCGCCGAGACCCTCGCCCGCTACGCCACCAGCCTGCAATTCGAAGATTTGCCCCCCGACGTGGTTCGTGAGGCCAAGCGTTACATCATCGATACCATCGGCTGCGGGCTTGGTGGCTTCGGCGCCGAGCCGAGCCAGATCGCGAACAGGCTCGCCGCCGGGGTGAGCGCGGCAAGGACGGCAACCGTCATGTGCAGCGGGGTCAAGACCAGCCCCGAGCTTGCCGTCTTCGCCAACGGCGTGATGATCCGCTATCTCGATTTCAACGACGGTTACCTGAGCCTTGGCGGCGGTCACCCGAGCGACACCATCGCCTCGCTGCTTTCGAGCGCGGAAATCATGGGACGCAGCGGGCGCGACATGATCATCGGCACTGTGCTCGCCTACGAGGTTTTCTGCCGCGTCTGCGACGTGCTGGACAACCGGGCGATCGGCATCGACTATGCCACGCTGATCGGGCTTGCCGCCGTGACCGGCGCGGGCCGCATGCTGGGGCTCACGCCGCAGCAGCTCGTGCATGCGATCGGCATTTACGTGGCCGGCAATGTCGCGCTCAATCAAACGCGGGTCGGCACGTTGTCGAACTGGAAAGCCTGTGCCGCGGCCGAAGCCTCGCGCAAGGCGATCTTCGCGGTCGAACTGGCGCAGGCCGGCATGACGGGTCCGAGCCACGTATTTGAAGGGCGCGACGGCTTCTTCAACCGCATCAACCGCAAGCCGTTTCGGCTGCCGAAGCTCGGCGGCGGTGGCGAGCCGTTCGGCATGATGCGCTGCTTCACCAAGCGCTTCGCGCTCGGTCAGTATTCACAGACGGTCGCGCAGGCGGCGGTAGAGGCGCGCTCGTTCTTTGCCGATGTCGGCGAGATCGAGGAGGTCAACATCCGGGTATCGCGCATCGCGATCCAGGTCATGGCCGACAGCCCCGACAAGTGGCGCCCGCAGACCCATGAGACCGCCGACCACAGCATGCCCTACGCAGCCGGCGTTGCGCTGATGTACGGCACCGTCGAAGCGCAGCATTACGAAGACCCGTACCTGCACGACAGCCGGCTTCTGGATCTTGTCGGCCGCGTGCATTGCGTGCCGTCGGAGGAGGCCGACCGCGTCCAGAAGGAAATCAACCTGTGCGATCTCGAGGTCGTGCTCAAATCGAGGCAGCGCAAGAGCTTTCGGGTTGAATACCACCGCGGGCACTGGAAGAACCCGATGACGGACGCCGAGCTCGAGGAGAAATTCCGTTCGCTCGCGCGGGCGCCGTTGCCGGCCGCGCAGACGGACAACCTGCTGCGCCAGCTGTGGGCGCTCGAGAGCCTGCCGCAGGCCGGCACGCTGATCGCCATGACGCAGGTGTGATCGACGCCGGCCGTCGCGACCGCAGGTCACAATTTCGACGCAGGGATTCGTATGGTCTTTCCACGACTTCAACCGCGCATTGAAGCCTTGATGCGGAATCTCAAGCCTTGACGCGCAAGACCGGCTCCGCCCTGCGATGGACATCTGCGCTCGCCCTTGTGGCGATTGCCGCTGCTGGGGCGCATCTTGCTCCGGCACGCGCGCAGGCCACCCAGCAGCCCGGCGGGTTGTTCGATGCCATCTTTGGCGGCAGCGGACGTTTCGCGGGTGAGCGCGGCGTGCAAACGCAGGCCACGGAGGGCGCGATGCCGGAGCGCACCGCGCAGGCGGGCGCGCCCGACCTCATGCTGCGGCTTGACCGCCTGGAAGGCCAGATCAGGCAGCTCACAGGGGTGGTCGAGCAGCTGCAGTACCGCAATCAGCAGCTCGAGATGCAGCTCCGCCGTATGCAGGAGGAGCCTGATGTGCGCGGCACGCCACACGCAGGTGGCATGATGCGGCCGCAGAGCCTGCCCGGTCAGATCGCGCCGGCTGCGGGCCCCGTTCCCGCGCATCGCGGCGACGCGTTCGATCCCGCGCTCAACCCCAACGCGCCGGGCGCCCCGCATGCGCTCGGAACGACCGCGCCTTCTCCCTCGAGACCGGGCGACGTAGCCGATGCCTCGGTTGGGGCGCCGCCGTCGCGCCTTGGCCCGGCTGGCGCGCCCGCGACGCTTGCTCCCTCGCAGACGCCGAGGGACGAGTTCGACCTCGCCTACGGCTATGTGCTGCGGCGGGACTACGTGCTTGCCGAGCAGGGCTTCCGCGAGTTCCTGAGCAAATACCCTGACGACCGGCTCACCGGCGATGCCACCTTCTGGTTCGGCGAAAGCCTGTTCCAGCGCCAGCGCTTCCGCGACGCGGCCGAAGCCTTCCTCAACGTCTCCACCAAGTTCGAAAGCAATCCGAAGGCCCCCGACGCGCTGCTGCGGCTCGGGCAGTCGCTCGCTGCGCTCGGAGAGAAGGAGGCGGCCTGCGCGTCGCTCGGCGAAGTTCTGCGCAAGTTCCCGCGCGCATCCGCGGGCATCAGACAGGCGGTCGATCGAGAACAGAAGCGTGTGCGCTGCTGAAGCTGCGCCGCCCTTGTCCGCCGCGGAGGCGGAACGACTGTTTCAACCGCTCGCAAACGCTTCCGCCCTGGTTCTGGCAGTATCCGGGGGCGGCGATTCGACCGCGCTGCTCCTGCTTGCGGCGCGCTGGTCGGCCCGACGACAAAACAGGACGACCCGACCGAAGCTTCTGGCCGTGACCATCGACCATGGTCTGCGCCCGCAATCCGCGCGCGAAGCGCGCGCGGTGAAACGGTTGGCACGCACGCTCGGCGTGCCGCATCGCACCTTGCGCTGGCAGGGGAGAAAGCCGCGCACGGGATTGCAGGAGGCTGCGCGGATCGCCCGCTATCGCCTGCTTGAGGCAGCCGCACTTCGCGTCAAGGCCGATTACGTTGTTACCGCACACACCCTGGATGATCAGGCGGAGACCGTGCTCATGCGCCTGCTCCGCGGCAGCGGCATCACCGGGCTCGCTGCCATGCGGGGGATCGCGCCGCTCCCCGTTGCAACCGCGACTCCGCGCAAGCGAGGCGTGCTCCTCGCCCGCCCGCTCCTCGATGTTGCAAAGGCGCGGCTCGTGGCAACCCTCGATCACGCCGGCATCGCCTATGCCGATGATGCGTCGAACCGGGATCCGCGGTTCACACGTTCGCGCTTGCGAGAGGTGATGCCGGCGCTTGCGCGCGAGGGCCTCGATGCGCCGCGCATCGCTCTTCTGGCACGCCGGCTCGCGCGCGCCGAATGGGCGCTCGCGCGCGTCGTCGATGCCGCGGCAGCGGACGTGGGGGGACGCGCTTTAGTCGAGCCTGCCGGCACTCGGGTTCGGCGTGATCCCGCGTGGCGCAATGCGGAGCCGATTGCGTTTGGGGCGGAGAAATTCTTCGCCCTGCCGCAGGAGATCGCGCTGCGTCTGCTCGGCCGCGCCGTTGCGCGCACCGGCGGCGGGGGCGCGCCTCAGCTCGCGAAGCTGGAGACGTTATATGAGGGCCTCTCGGCGAGGGCGGGTACCCGCCTTCGCATGCGCCGCACCCTTGCCGGCGCAATGGTGACGCTCGTTGCGGGCCGGCTTGTCGTCGAGCGCGCGCCGCCGCGCTCGAACCGGGCAAAGGGCCGTATCATAAAGAAAAAAGCCGTTTCCCTTGGCAGGAAGCCGGTCGCCACTTAGATTGTATCGCAACGGACGTGAATCGGCCTCTATCTTGCGCTAACCTGCCAGCCTCCGGGCTCGCCGGCGGCCAGTTAAGGACAAGGGATGAATGCCAACCTGCGCAATTTCGCCCTTTGGGTGATCATTGTCCTCCTGCTGGTCGCCCTGTTCTCGCTGTTCAACCAGCAGGGTCCGCGTAACAGTGCCACCGACATTTCCTTCTCGCAGCTCCTGAGCGAGGTTGACCAAGGCCGGGTGCGCGACGTCCTGATCCAGGGGCCGGAAATCCACGGCACCTTCACCGACGGCCGCAGCTTCCAGACCTACGCCCCCAACGATCCGAACCTGGTTCAGCGGCTGTACGGCAAGGGGGTGTCGATCACTGCGCGTCCGCAGCAGAACGACGTGCCCTGGTTCGTATCGCTCCTGCTGTCATGGCTGCCGTTCATCGCCCTCATTGGCGTGTGGATATTCCTCTCCCGGCAGATGCAGGGAGCAGGCGGCAAGGCGCTCGGCTTCGGCAAGAGCCGCGCCAAGCTTCTGACTGAAGCGCACGGCCGCGTCACCTTCGAGGACGTAGCGGGAGTCGATGAGGCCAAGCAGGACCTTCAGGAGATCGTCGAGTTCCTGCGCGATCCCGGCAAATTCCAGCGCCTGGGCGGTCGCATCCCGCGCGGCGTGCTCCTGGTGGGCCCGCCCGGAACCGGCAAGACGCTGCTCGCGCGCGCCATTGCCGGCGAGGCGAACGTGCCGTTCTTCACTATCTCCGGCTCCGACTTCGTCGAGATGTTCGTGGGCGTGGGCGCCTCGCGCGTGCGCGACATGTTCGAGCAGGCCAAGAAGAATGCGCCCTGCATCATCTTCATCGACGAGATCGACGCGGTCGGCCGCCACCGCGGAGCCGGCCTCGGCGGCGGCAACGACGAGCGCGAGCAGACGCTCAACCAGCTGCTGGTCGAGATGGACGGCTTCGAGGCCAACGAGGGCATCATCCTCATCGCCGCGACCAACCGGCCCGACGTGCTCGACCCGGCGCTGCTGCGGCCCGGCCGTTTCGATCGCCAGGTGATCGTGCCCAATCCGGACGTGGTCGGCCGCGAGCAGATCCTCAAGGTGCACGTGCGCAAGGTGCCGCTCGCGCCTGACGTCAATCTCAAGACCATCGCGCGCGGCACGCCCGGTTTCTCCGGCGCCGATCTGATGAACCTCGTGAACGAGGCCGCCTTGATGGCAGCCAGGCGCAACAAGCGCATGGTCACGCAGATCGAGTTCGAGGACGCCAAGGACAAGGTGATGATGGGCGCCGAGC
>Ga0310916_10000372_pt1 | contig 24327 bp, 26 predicted proteins | sample GREbulkMGLF176_FD_203444 | JGI IMG/M metagenome (GOLD analysis project Ga0310916, IMG submission 203444) | Lab enrichment of tropical soil microbial communities from Luquillo Experimental Forest, Puerto Rico - GRE.bulkMG.LF176 | ecosystem: Environmental > Terrestrial > Soil > Tropical forest >...
CAATATGTCGCTGGTGCGTGCTTTCGGCGGCTCTTTGCGCGAGCACCGCCGCTTCGACGCCACCGTCAGTCGCGAGATGGCGGCCCGCCGCTGCAGCCTGTTCTATCTGGAAAAGCTGCGCATCTTTCACGCCGTCGTCACGATATTGCTGACATTGGGGCTGGTTGCCTGGGCGATCATGTTATGGCAGCGCGGCGAAGCGACCACCGGCGACGTCGTTCTGGCCTGCACACTAGCGCTGTCGGTTCTCAACGCGACACGCGATCTCGCCGTGGCGCTGGTTGATATCACCCAGCACATCGCGCGGCTGTCGGAAGCCGTCGCCACGCTTCTGGTGCCGCACGAGCTGCGCGATGATCCGCACGCCGAACCGCTCGTCCGTCGCGGCGCCAGCGTCAAATTCGAACGCGTCGATTTCATCTATCCCGACGGACAGCGCATCTTCCAGGACTTCTCGCTCAGCATCATGCCCGGCGAGCGTGTCGGCCTGGTCGGTCACTCTGGCGGCGGCAAGTCGACATTGTTCGCGCTGCTACAGCGCTTCTACGACGTGCAAGTCGGCCAGATTTTGCTCGACGGCCAGAATATCGCACGCGTCACCCAGGAGAGCCTGCGGGCCGCCATCGCCATCGTGCCGCAGGACATTTCGATGTTCCACCGCTCGGTCATGGAGAACATCCGCTATGGCCGGCCGGAGGCCAGCGACGATGAAGTCATGCAGGCGGCCTTTGCCGCGCGCTGCGACTTCATCGAGCAATTGCCGCAAGGCATGCGCACAATCGTAGGCGAACGCGGCGTGAGGCTTTCCGGCGGTCAGCGGCAGCGCATTGCTATCGCCCGCGCCTTCCTCAAAGACGCGCCGCTTGTCTTGCTCGACGAAGCAACATCGGCGCTCGATACCGAATCCGAAGAGGCGATACGCGAGGCGCTCACATTGCTGATGAACCGGCGCACGGTCGTCGCCATCGCGCACCGCCTTTCAACCGTGCGCAATTTCGATCGTATCGTCGTGCTGCAAACCGGCCGCGTCGTTCAGGATGGACCGCCCGATGTACTCGTACGCCGCGAGGGCCTCTACCGCCGGCTCGTGCAGCGCGAAATGAACCGCCTGACGCAGCAGGCCGCCTGACGCCCGGCTCCCGCGCCCAATCCGTAAAGCACATATTTAACCGCAACCCAGCCGCAGCGTTTCGGCTTGCGCGTGCGATCAACTCGGCGCTCGTCTAAAACGGAATGATTTTAGATTGATCCGGTATTTCTTTTTAGCTTGTCGTTTGCATGATCTTTTCGGAAAACCGGTACCCACTTTTCCGGATCATGCTCTAGTATGGCGACACTTCTGCGTCTGGAAACGCAGCGATGGACCAGATCACCAATCAGCCGCCGCCGCTCGAACCGTATAATCTTTGGCACACCGACCGCGCACTGCGCGAGGCGCTTGCGCGCGAGCGGGCCGGATGGGCGGTCGACGAACTCGCCGCATTTGGCAAGACCCTCGGCGAGCCGGAAACGATCCGGCTCGGCTTTGCCGCCAATGTCAATCCGCCAGTGCTTCACGCGTTCGACCGCTACGGTCACCGCATCGATGAAGTCGAATTCCATCCGGCATGGCACGCCTTGTTGTCGCTTGCCGTCGAAGCCGGGCTGCATTCCAGTCCGTGGGCCGCCCCGCGCACAGGAGCCCATGTCGCCCGCGCCGCCGGGACCTTCATGCTGGCGCAAGTTGAAAGCGGCGTGTATTGCCCGATCGCGATGACTTACGGCTCGGTGCCGGCGCTGCGCCACGCGCCGGCTTTGGCGGCGGAATGGCTGCCGCGCATTTTCGCCCGCCGATACGATCCGCAATTCCGCCCGGCCAAAGAGAAGACCGGCGTCTTGCTCGGCATGGCAATGACGGAAAATCAAGGCGGGTCGGATTTGCGCACCAACACGACGCGCGCGGAATTTATTGCGAGCGATGGGCAGCGCCGGGTGTTCCGGCTGACGGGACAGAAGTGGTTCATGTCGGCGCCGATGTGCGACGCTTTTTTGGTGCTGGCGCAGGCGTCAAGCGGGCTGAGCTGCTTCCTGCTGCCTCGCTGGCGGGGCGACGGCGAGCGCAATGCGATCCACATTTCGCGGCTCAAGGACAAGCTCGGCAATCGCTCCAATGCGTCAAGCGAAGTGGAGTTCGCCGGCACCGAGGGCGAACTGATCGGCGAAGAAGGCCGCGGCATTCCGACTATTATCGAGATGAGTAATTACGCACGGCTTGATTGCGCGATCGGCTCATCGGGCTTGATGCGCCAGGCGGTGGCGCAGGCAATTCATCACGCCTCGTATCGAGTCGCATTCCAGAAGAAGTTGATCGATCAGGCGTTGATGACCAACGTGCTCGCCGATCTCGCGCTGGAATCGGAAGCCGCCACGGTGCTGACCATGCGGTTGGCGCGCGCTTACGATGAAGACGATGCGCTGGCGCTCGCTTGGCGGCGCGTCATGACGCCGGCGGCAAAATTCTGGATTTGCAAGCGCGCACCGCCGGTGGCCGCCGAAGCGATGGAGGTGCTCGGCGGCAGCGGCTATGTCGAAGACTGCGTGCTGCCGCGCATCTACCGCGAACTGCCCGTGAACTCGATCTGGGAAGGCGCCGGAAACATCATGTGTCTCGATGTGTTGCGCGCGCTTGAGCGCGTGCCAGGCGCCGCTGAGCTGCTGTTAGCTGAAATTGCGCAAGGCGCGCACGCCGAGCCCCGGCTAAGGAATGCCGTAAGCCGCTTGGAGCGCAAGCTCACCGCGCTTGATTGGAAGGATGAGGCGCAGGCGCGCGTGATCGTGCGCGATCTTATTCTGGCGATGCAGGCCGCCCTTTTGCTTGCGCATTCACCCTCGCCTGTGGCTGAAGCTTTTTGTTCCTCGCGTCTGGGCGATGGGCCCGGCGGCACGTTCGGCTTGCTGCCGTCCGGCGCCGACCTTCGTGCGATCGTCGATCGCGCCGCACCGCGGCGCAGTTGATGGTGAGCCCCGAAATGATCACACCTCGTCGACGGCTCATCGCTTTCGCATTGCTCGGCATGATCAGCGGCGCAATCTCGGCGACCGGGATTGTGGCCTTTGCCCCGCCTGGCGATGTCGCCTTGCTCCTCATCTTTTTCCTGCCGGGATTGGCTTTCGGCCTGATCGTTGGGTCCACGCTGGTCTACGGTGGCTGGCTGGCGTCAAAGCGTCTTCCCGCATGGATCGTTTTCGCGACGCTTGGGCATTTTGCCGCCGCGCTATGTATCATGGCACTAACTTGGCGCTTAGAGGCTGCTTTGCCCATCACTGAAGGCTCGGCGACACTGATTGCCGCGGCTGCGGCCGGGACAACGGGCGGAGCCCTACTTGCCGGCGCCAATCGATTGCTCGTTCCAGGCGCGAGCTGGATCGCGCCGACGATCGTCGGTGGCGTGCTCGGCCCTCTCGTCATGCTCCACGATCTTGGACCATTTCTCGGCAGACTCATGTTTTATTTGATTTGGCAGGCAGGCTATGCCGCAGCGCTTGCTGCGGCGTTGCCGGTGCCCCAGCGTGCACAAGATCTGAAAGCAATCAGAAGGATCTGATAAATGCCGCGTCGCCAGCACGTGATTGCTTCAGGCTGAAGCGACTGTCGTTCTATGCGCTAATGCCGCGCAGCAGAGCCGGTCGCGTCTTCCTGGCGAAACTCGGCATCATATTCCATGATGTCGCGCATCAATTGTTCGATCAACTGCTGCCGAACCGTGCCGTTTTGCGTACTGGTTAGCTCGGCCACCGTCTTGGCGACCGCAGTCAGCACTTCGTCGGTATCGACAGTATCCGGCTCGCCCCCAGCGGCGGGGTATTCGGCAAAAAAGTCGTCGATCAGCTCGACCATCATGCAATGGAGGCACGGGCGCTCTTCTGCTTGGTCTTCTGGCATGAGCAGCATCCTTTCGAGCCGAATGTAGGTAATATTTTGGGCGATTGCCATGCTGCGACAATTGCCGTTTTCTTCGCCCGATCAGACAGGGCGTTCGTACCGTTGATATCGTTGCTCACGTGATATCGTTGCTCACGCCCAGCGAGTTCGAATTACCGGTGCTGGACGGACCTTCGACGATGTGCGCGCCACCCAAACAATGCAAAATAAGAGGCGCCGTAAGGGGCTGAGCAAAAAGATAAGGGCGCGGCTAAGCTCGCCCTGACTCCGGCGTCAACAGCTGGCCTTCGAGCCACCTGCATCGAGGGAATCGTTCTCGTCGCGACCATTGGTCAGGGTTTCGCCGGTGCCCTTCGCGATCATCGATAGGGCCTCGCTGACATATGGCAGGTAGCGGCGCCCGGCCGGGGTAAGGATTAGCTCCCGCGAACGATCAAAGAGCTCAATATCGAGCCATTCTTCGAGCGAACTGATGCCATGACTGATCGCCCCCGGCGTCAATTTCAGTTCCTCGGCAGCCCGTTTAAAACTGCCGCAGCGAGCGGCGGCTTCGAAAAGACGCAAGCTATTGAGCGGTGGTAACTTTAGCGGCATGGCGCGGTGATCAATATTCACCGCGTTTTATTCCCTCGATGCCAAGCTCAATTACGCTTTCTTTTTGAGATGATAGCTAGGTTGATTTTCGCCATTGCCGCAACCTCCACTTCGCCGAGGGCGCGCAGTGTGCTTTATGCGCAACAGTTTACGAAAACCATCACAATGCAACTCACTTTTGTCCGATTCATACTCAAGGTGCCATCCATCAGTCGAATGTGAGGGATCATAGGATGTACATCAAACTCGCTGTTCGCTCCGCGCTCGTCGTCGCGCTATTTGGCATCGGATTGGCTGTGACGACGCCCGCGCGCGCAGATGTCGAAGTGGGTACGTTGAGTTGTCGAGGCGTGGGGACGGCAAGCTATATCATCGTATCGGACCAGCCTCTCGATTGCGTTTTCACCCCGAGAGCCGGCGGTCCGCCCCAATATTATCAGGCGACCATTCACCGCTTGGGTGCGCAAGTTGGCTTCAGCAGCAATGTCGCATTGGGATGGATTGTTTTCGCGCCAACCCCGCGGGTCGGACCCGGCGCCTTGGCCGGCATATACGGCGGCGTTTCCGCCGGAGCGGCAATAGGCGTCGGCGTAGGCGCTAATGGCCTGGTCGGCGGCAACAACTCATTTGCATTGCAGCCGGTAAGTGTCGAGGGCCAGTCCGGACTCAACGTCGTTGCCACCGCGACCAAACTCGATCTGCAAGCAGTGGTGCCCCAGCATTATAGGACTCGCCACCACCATCGCTGATGGCGGCCAATGCCATAGCAACCTGAAAGAAACATTGCAGCAATTCGGCCGAATCTATCTTTTGCTCATTCGGCCGGCTCCAAACTCGTCGCGCAGTAAACTCTGCGCGACCTTGGCCATTGCAGCAAATTGGCGTGATCAATCAGCAATGCTTCCGACCTGCCGGTAATCGCGTCCTCTTTGATATCGCGCGCGCCAAAGCGGTATCGCGAGTGTCCCGGTGGCGATCGCGTACAATCTGTTTCTCGATCGGTTCACCAGCGGTATCGCCCGAGGCGCCGCGCCTCCGCGGATCGCCGCGACATCGCAACCGATGGCCTGACCCGCATGTGGCCTGCAACCGGCGCACTAGTCGCGTCGTCTTTGACGTCGCGCCCGCGGGCGGGCCGCCTTTCGGCCCCTTGCAGTTCCCGTGATCGCATTTTTGCCGCCGACAGCTCGGCTACTTTCGCGGCGTCCGCGCGCGCCAATATGCGATTTTCCCTCACGCTCCTGTTGGTAGGTCTGGCCGCGTGCCTCTTTCCGTTCGGACTTTGCCAGGTTCCGCTTGTTTTCGCGCTTGCTTTCGTACTTTGACGCACCGGCTTCCTTTAGGGCAATAGCGATGGCCTGACGGCGGCTCTTGACCTTCCCACCCTTGCCGCCGCGCCCGCTTTTAAGCTCGCCATGCTTGAATTCGTGCATGACGCGGCCCGTAGTCTTTCTTTGACGCGGAGATGTTTGTGGCATGGCTAATCCTCTCTGAGCATTTTGCGTTACAACAGATCAACGCATTGCGAGTGAGTTTGGTTTAAAGTTCAGCGACGGCGGGCTGAGCACGTGGCGAGCGGCGCCACACGGCGCGGCCGGCTCGCCCACGCCTTTCCTCGCGCCCGGCGCAGGGGTCGAATCTGGAAGGTCTGCGGGGGAAGTGGTTGCGGGGGTAGGATTTGAACCTACGACCTTCAGGTTATGAGCCCGCTGCAAACCGCCCTTAAGCTATTGATCGGATTAAGCGCGCAAATCGTCATGTGCCCTCAGTGTGCCCAAGGGCCTTGCCACGAGTGGTCCGAGGGAAATCCTTCCTCCCCTTTAAACCGCCGCAAATAGGGTGGACCTTTGTAAGTGCCGGGTGCGTAACTTCGGGGACACGCACCAATGAGCGACGACGACGAAACCCTTCTACACGAAACGTACGCCGGTCACTTCGACATGGACGAGGCATTCTGTGCCCGCATGCGTATGGCCATAGCGGCAGGGCTGGAAACTGCGCCGATTGGTGTGGTCACCGCGCCTGGAACTAAGAAGCCCAAATACTTCCCAGCAGAGCCCTCATCGCTAGCCTCCTCGCACGACGCTATGGAGAATGCTTAGAAGAGCGCGTTATGGGCCGTGGTGTGAATTGGTCGCAAATAAGCAACCGCAAGCGGATGCATCGACAGGGCATCGAAGACATTAAAGGCAAAACTCCGCTTGTTCGTGATCGGCCTCCAAAACAGCGTCGGCGCTATTCTTCTTCGGTCGGACTGGAAGTGAACGTCAGCCGCTCACTTGTTCACCGGCCGGTTTCGACAGCCCAACGGATGCCGTCCGGGAACACGGCACGTAGCGGGATGAAGGCAAAGCCGCTAGTTCCGGCAGGGCTGGCGGCTTTGCTGTTTAGAGTGATCGCTCTATAAAAGTGAGACGCCCTAGCGCGACTGTCGGCCAAGTCTGCAAAGCCTATGGAGGTGGCCGTGAAACTTCGCCTGCTTCTCACCAGCATTCTATTCCTGTTTGCACAGATCATCCCGACGCTGCAAGCGCAAGAGACGCTGGACTTCGCTAAAATCACTTGCGATCAGTTTGTGGAGGAGAAACTCGCGACGCCCTCGCGCGACATCGTGATGTGGCTTAGCGGATACTACCACGGCAAGCACACCAACACGATCGTTCTACCCCAAACACTCAAACAGAATGAGTACAAGGTTTATTCATATTGCTCCCGACACCGCGATACGACCGTCATGGATAGCATGATCGCCTCGGACAAGTGAGGGCCTTCCCACTAGCAACAGATGCCCTCCCTTCGTCGCTTCCCACCGCCTTGGACTGTCGGGGATATTAGTGCCGCCTTCGTCGTGAAGGACAGCAACTGCCAGCAGCTTGCGTATGTCTATTTCGAGGATGAGTCGGGACGAAGATCGGCGGTGAAGCTGCTCACGAATGATTGCGCGAAGGATTGCGGTGAATATCGCCAAGCTGCCGCGGCTGTTGCCGTAATCAGCTTCCCGCTTAGGCGAGTTAACAAAAGATCAGGCCCAAAACTACCGTGACTACAAACAGCGTAAAGAGATTTCCCTTCCAGGTCGGCCTGAGTGCGCATTCAGCGCACTGGCGCGTGATCTCGGCAACTGGACCAGAGCGAAGGCGGATATCCATTTTCAAACTCCTTGCCTCGCTTGCACGTAGGAACGGTTACCTCGCCGCGCAATTAAAAAATGGGATTTCGCTAACTAAACCAACAATGTGTGTTGCTTGTCACAAATGAAAAGCTCCAAACGTGACGGCAGTCACGGATTCCCCTTGCCTTGGCCTGGCAACATCAACATCGTTAAAGACAGGAGGTTGGCCATGAAAAAGGAACTGATGTTGTTGGCCCTCCGCTTCGCACTATTCGCCGCGCCGGTTGCTATCACGTACTTCGTCAGCCTGGAGGGATACTTCGGCTGAGCTATCGCGTAACACGATGCGCAGGGGGATCAAATCCTGCGCTTGGGCTTAACGCTTCTCAACCACCAAGCCCCGCCGCAGCGTTAGTCTATCGGCCACTGACCAAAATGGGCTGGGACGTGATCTGACGCAATGCGCTGCGCCATGCTTTGAACTTCATCAGGAGGGTAATCCTCAGTATCGCGTCCCGCGTGCTGGACGCCCACACACGAGACAGGGCCAAGACGCGCAGTGACATGGGTGTCGACGCGCCTATGAAAGATATAGGTGCTGTTCGTCGGCTTGAACGTGACGTTCACCCCCGCTTCGGTCACGACGGGATCAAAGTCGCTTATAAGCGGATGTTTGATCGGGCTGGCGGATGGCGGCTCTACACGTCTTCTGCTCCGGCCTTGAGGCCAAAGACGATAAAGCACCCTTTTGAGCCAAGAACGCACTGACGGAAGCGGCGTCATCGGTGTGGGGCCAATGTCGCTTGGTTGCACTAGCGCGCTGGGAGATGCCTCGGTAGGTATCCGCTTGGTCGTTGCTTCAATCTCAACTCGCCTAATGGCGTCCTCCAACATCAAGCGCTCACCGTCGAAGTCTGCTTTGTTAAACCGACGCTTGCCAAGCTGGTATGACTGCGCGGCGCGTGCGCGATTATAGATGGCGCGCCGGTCCTCAAAGGAATTTATCTTTAGAGCGGCGACGGCCCGACTGATCGCAGAATAATAGTCGGCCATACGAAACCTCAAGACTGAGGACCGTGCTTACACCGGCTGGTGGAGATTGAGCCAGAAGCCGTGTAACAGATGTCGCGCGATGCTACCAAATCAGAATTGCGCCGACGCAACAACGAACAAAATAGTGAGCTTCAATTGCGCTTTCACCAATTATTATTTGCCTAATCCGAATTTAGATCAATGCGAAGGTTGTTGGCACCGACATAGCGCGCAACCGCTCCAGCAAGCACGATCAAACCAGCTACGACGAGAACCGGGAACATGTCTTGCGTTCCGATCCAGTAATAACAGGCGGTCCCACTGATTGCGATGAGGATGCTTGCCCACATCAGAACATTTCCGATCAGCTTTAGCATCTTGCCCCCTCTGTCTCCGCGATTAGAAGCAACCCTACGCTATGGGTCCAGAAAGAGAGACGATAACGACTTCACCACCGACCGGTCAGAATGTAGCGAATTGCGCTGCCAATTACCCACGGAATGGCAGCTACCCAACTGAAGAATGCAAACAATTCGTCGTGGCCGAACCAGTAGTCAGCGACGCCAATTGCGAGAATGATCGCCGCTACGATACAGCCGAACCAATAAATTATATCTGCAAGATCGGACAGCCTCTGCAAGACCCCCAGTCGGCCTTGCTGTGTTCCGCAGTATCTCTGCTCGTGAAGTGCAGGTTGAGGAATTGCTCACAGAATTTGCGGAGGGCATGGCGGCGCGCTTCCGTCCGCGCCAAAAGAAAAGGCCGCTTGGCGGCCTTAGTTTTTGAGGACTGGAATGGTCCCACATCCTCACAAAGGACCATTCCTGAAGCGGTTAAAGCATGTTGATGCTGTGGAAACCTGTGACCCATGTCACAAATCTAGGATTGTTTACATTTATTACATCCTTGTTACACGGGGGCAGATGATTTCCACACGCAATATAATTTTATAGCGCGTGGTATGGGTCTCGGATTCTCGCACAAAATTTACGAACCACTAAGCGGGGCTGTCGCCAAAGACTGTGCAGACATTTGCTGGTCATGCGTCGCTACAAGTGACTATGGATCGCTACGGGCACCTATTTCCGAGCGAGGATCACAGGCACGCAATGGATCAGATTGCGCGACACTTATTCGCAGGATCGCTGTGCGAACATTGAACCTCGCCATGTGCCTTCTATGTGCCTTCCATGTGCCTTCCATGTGCCCACGATTAGCGGGCACCAGCGGGGACGAAACAGTATCACGTTGCAATTAAACGAAATTCGCTGGGACGTTCTGAGAAACGTGCTATGCAAATTGAAATCCCGCTAAACACTTGGCTTAGCGGGATGAGATTGGTTGCGGGGGCCCGAAACCACCGAAAGTTTCCAATCTGTGTCGCGGTTTGACTTCGACATTCCCTCGACGGCCGCATCCCCAGCGACCAAGCATGGCGGGCGGCGCATACTCTCCACCGATCGTGATAGCGGCGTGTCCATGATTGGGTATTATGCTGTCTCAGTCCCCCTGCCAGACGCAAACAATGAGACGGCGATGTCCGCTGTGGGTCAAAAGCAGACATCGGATTGCCGGCTATTGATGTCCGCTGTTCCCCCAAAAGCGGACATTGCCGCGCGTGATTAGGATGTCCGCTTTGTGCCAATAGGCGACATCGGCCCTACTCGCGAGAGCGGGTTTGAGCTAACCTTTGAGCGTAAGTTGCACCGGGAATGCCAGTTGTTAGGGCGCTTCCGTGAAACTTCCTCGTCGACGATTTCTGCGTCTGGCCACGGCCGGTGCCACGCTGCCTGCATTGCACCGCGCTGCCGCAGCACTCGACTATCCGACGCGGCCGGTGCGCATCATCGTCGGCTTTGCCGCTGGCGGCTCGGCCGACATCGTCGCGCGGCTGACAGGGCAGTGGTTGTCGGAGCGACTCGTCCAGCAATTCATCATCGAGAATCGGACGGGCGCCGGCACCAACATCGCGACTGAGGCAGTCGTGAACTCCCCTCCCGACGGCTACACGCTGCTCTTGATCACGGCGGCGAATTTCATCAACGCGACACTGTACGAGAAGCTCAACTTCAACTTCGTCCGCGACATCACGCCAGTCGCGGGCCTCAGCCGCGAACCCGCCGTGATGGTCGTGCATCCCTCGGTCCCGGCCAATACGGTTCCGGAGTTTATCGCATACGCCAAAGCCAATCCGGGCAAGATCAACTTTGGTTCGGGCGGCATGGGCGCCCCGTCCCACGTTTTCGGCGAACTCTTCAAGATGTTGACCGGGGTCAGCATGGTCCATGTCCCTTATCGCGGTGCCGGCCCTGCACTGACCGGACTGCTCGGCAACCAAGTGCAGGTCTACTTCTCTCCTCTGTCCGCGGCGATCGAATACGTCAGGACCGGCAAATTACGCGCTCTCGCAGTGACCACCGCAACGCGCTCGGAAGCACTGGCCGATGTTCCGACGATGAGCGAGTTCGTACCAGACTATGAGGCGAGCAACTGGTATGGCATCGGCGCGCCGAGGAAAACGCCCGCCGAGATCATTGACAAGCTAAACAAGGAGACCAACGCCGTGCTTGCCGATCAGCGGATGAGAGCGCGGATTGCCGATCTCGGTGAAAAGATGCTGAGCGGGTCGCCCGCCGACGCCGCGACGCAGATCGCCGAGGAAACGAAGAAATGGGGAAAGGTAGTCAAGTTCTCTGGCGCACGAGCAGACTGAACCAGCGAGCAACACCACAAACCGATATTCCATGGTTCCCATTACGCGAATGTTCGGCGATGTCTACTTTGGGCCAAAAGATGAGATTCAGTAACGTTCGGCGCATGTCCGCTTTACCTCCAAAAGCAGACATTAATTGAGCGCAGCGGGATGTCCGCTTTGTGCCAAAAGCGGAAGTCAGAGTTAATTGAACTAGACAAGCGCCAACCCCGGGGTTCGCAACACCCAAACCAGGTCTAAGCCATGAGTGAACGGCAGGTACGACCAATGAGCCAAACGACGATTGCAGCGATCAAGGCGACGACCCTGAGGATCGGATAGCCTTCCGCCCAACTAATGAAGAAATCGCCGGTCACAAAAATCACGATCAGGCCAGCGAGGACGGTCGCCAGCCAATAGAAGGCGCGACCGAGACGCGCCTCAGTTTCGCTCGATTGCCACCAAGCGTCTTCATCATTCATCCAGATCATCGGAACCTTCTGTGTGCCGAAGCGAAGCCCGCGGCAGTGCATCGTTGTGACTTGAATCGCCCTATTTTTGACCGTTCGTTTGCGGTTGCGTTTCGGGAATGATGTCGACGATTTTTCCCGACATAGCATTTACCAAAAGAATTTGATCTTTCATTTTCGAATAGCCGTAATCGGCGAGCTGCGGGATCTGCTGAATCAATTCCAACGGAAGACCATCCGGCTTGACGACTTTTGGCAGCTTGGCGCCGATATTCGGCGTGAAATCTTTGGCAGGTTTGGTAGCTTTGAGCTTGAACTCAACCTCCGTATGCTTGGTCAGCAATGTCTGACGAATTCGTTCGCGCTGGGCGTCATTCAGGTGCAGCTTCGGCGGAGATGGGTTCTGCGGCACGAGATTGCCACCGCTTTGTTCAACCGCGCCGCGCGTGTTATCAGCGGCAGGCGCCGATGCGCTCATCGCTATCAATAAGGCTGAGCACAAAAGAAGATTTCTGTTCAAACGCGTGGCTGGGCTCCGACCTTACGCTCGGCGCTCCCACCATTAAACGAAATCGCGGATAATGGCGTTCCCCCAGAATCTTACCGTGCAACGCGACAAAGTGACCGAGTTCTGCGACATCGAGGCCCAACCAACATGCGGCGATTGCTGTGTTGAACCGACGTGGCTTAAAGCGGCGTACATCATGTGGAGCAACTGGGTTTGGCCAATCTGCGGCAGTGGCTAAGTGTTGGTTTTGCTTTTTATATGCCGCCCCTTCCGAGGGCCGCTTTCGAAGGGCTCAAGCAACCTACGTAATAACGGGGCGAGTTTACTCACTTCATTGCGATGGGCCAAAGTTAGTTTCGCTAAGATCCGTTCCGCGCGGTTGGTCAAGTCGATTAAGACCTCGCGTCTATCCTCTGGATTTGGCCGCCTTACGGCTAAGCCATTCGTGATAAGCCGGTCGATAAGCTCAACGGCACTATTGTGCCGAATGCCCAGGCGTTCGGCGAGAATGCCAATCGTAACGTTCCCTCGCGGCGCACCCTTAATGGCGAGCAGCGCCTGATGTTGTTGAGGATTGAGCCCGATTTTCGCTGCTTGTTGCTCACTGAACTTGAGAAACTGGCGCAGACGATAACGAAATTCAGCCAGGCGCTGGTAATCCGATTCATCAAATGATCGTGCGGCGGCCATTTGAACTAAATTTGAATTTGCGCGACCGAGTTTTGTCCCGTGGGAACTCGCGAGACGATAGAAGTTCAAATTGTGCAGCGCAACTAAACGTCTCGATCGTCGACAGTGGGAACTTGAATGCCGTTTATATCTTAATACGATACATTGACCAGCAGTCGCTTTCAACACGCTTTATAAACTTTGCCCTGCCCTTATGTCCGAAAAACGACTCGCCGATCCGAAAAGCGCAAGATCTGCGACTTTTGGCCGCCTTTTCTGCACCTCAATATATCGTACTACGATATATTACGTAAATGGCTGCTCGCCTGCAGACGAGAGCGAGAAGCTGACATTTAGGACCTAGAAGAACGTCCAAATGAGCACCTGAGAGGGACACAAGGAGCGGTGGCGCAATGAGTTTATTCTCTTTACTTGATCGCAGTCGCACGGTCGCAGGACCTGGCTTTAGCCGCTGGATGGTGCCGCCGGCGGCTCTTTGTGTGCACCTGTGCATTGGCCAAGCCTATGCGTTCAGCGTCTTCAATTTGCCGATGACCAAACTCATTGGCATTTCGCAATCAGCGCCAAACGACTGGACCCTTCCCGAACTGGGGTGGATCTTCTCCCTCGCCATATTTTTCCTCGGCGTCTCATCCGCGGTGTTCGGCCGCTGGGTTGAAGAGGGCGGGCCGCGCCGGGCGATGTTCACCGCCGCCCTGTGCTGGGCAGGCGGTTTCTTCATCTCCGCCATTGGCGTCTACACTCACACTCTGTGGCTGATCTATCTCGGGTACGGCGTCCTTGGCGGCTGCGGACTCGGGATCGGCTATATCTCGCCGGTATCAACGTTGATCCGGTGGTTTCCCGACCGGCCAGGGATGGCAACCGGCATGGCAATCATGGGCTTCGGAGGCGGCGCCTTCATCGCTTCTCCGCTCTCGGTTTGGTTGATGGGCAAATTCCACACGGGGACCCATGTCGGCGTGGCCGAGACATTCATCGTCCTCGGCGTCGTGTATTTCATCTTCATGGTGGTAGGTTCGGTCATCGTCCGCGTACCGGCGCCGGGGTGGAAGCCGGAACGCTATACGCCGCCTGTACAGGCCACGAAACTGATCACCACAGATGACGTTTTCGTCTACGACGCACTCAAGACGCCCCAGTTCTGGCTGATCTGGTGGGTGCTCTGCCTGAACGTGACGGCGGGCATCGGCGTACTCGGGCAGGCGTCCGCGATGAGCCAAGAGATGTTCCCGGGGCGAGTGTCGCCCGTGGCGGCGGCGGGCTTTGTCGGTCTGATGAGCCTGTTCAATATGGCTGGCCGGTTCTTTTGGGCCTCCACATCGGACTATATCGGACGCAAGAACACCTACTTCGTGTTCATGGTCCTCGGCTTCATCTTGTACTGCACCGTACCAAGAATGGGATCGATCGGCAGTGTGGTCGGTTTCGTCTGCTGCTTCCTCGTGATCATCAGCATGTACGGCGGCGGATTTTCTACGGTGCCCGCCTATCTCAAGGACATGTTTGGCACACGATATGTCGGCGCCATCCACGGCCTGTTGCTTACTGCGTGGTCAATGGCTGGCATCTTCGGTCCGGTGCTGGTGAATTATATCCGCGAGTACAACGTCACCCACGGCGTACCGAAGGCCGATGCCTACAACGTCACTATGTACATCATGGCCGGCCTGTTGGTGATCGGTTTCTTATGCAACTTATTCGTCAAGGCGGTGCATCAGCGCTTCTACATGCGGGCCGATCACGACGCTGAAATGGCCCAGATAGCCGTCGGCGCGGCGGGCGAACCGGCCGGCGCCTAAGGAGGAGCTATCGTGTCAAACGCAAACGAAAGGCTGAGTGGTACCACGACGCTGCACCTAGTGCTTGCCTGGGCATGGGTTGGCATTCCGCTCACACTCGGCGTGATTCAAACCATCATTAATTCTTTGAAGCTTTTCCAGTAGATGGTTGCGATGCTTGGTATGTGCGGCGACGGTCGTCATGTCTGCTTTGGGTCAAAAGCAGACATAACGCTCTGAAATCGCCATGTCCGCTTTACCCCTAAAAGCGGACATTGCCTGCCGACAGTTGGATGTCCGGTTTGTGCCAAAAACGGTCTCATGCACTGCAGCAATCAAAGCCAAGGAGACGGTCGTTTTCGAGACTACGCTTCCCGCGACGCGTCCGAGGCAGAAGCTGGCAGTCTCCGTCTCATGCCTGATCCGTCCCGGAGTTACGCCTTGGCGGCGTTCCGTGCAGCCTCGAATACATCGCGTGCGGATGTCGTACCCGCTACGTGCTCCGTACCCTTGACTCCGAGGTCCATCCATCCCGCATTCACGGCCTCAAACATTTCTTCGGCAGGTCCGGTGTGGCCCTTCGGGATGCCGAATTGCTCGAACGCTTCCGTCCACCCTGCACGCGGGACTGCAAAGGCTTTCACGTCGAGATTCAGGACTTCACCCAATTGCTCCGCGACTTCATCCGCGGTGACCATCGAACCAAGCTCGACGACGCGCTGCCCTGACCACGCTGGCCCGGTCAAAAGGGTTGCGACCTCCGTGCCGATGTCGTTCGTCGCGACCATGGTCGATTTCCGGTTTGTCGGATTGTAGTAGACCGGTAGCGTTCCGCCCTGGGCGACCTGCAAGCCGTAGAGGAAGTTTTCGAAGAATCCACCTGCGCGCACAAATGCGATTGGCGATATCAGGTCGCGAAAACCTTGCTCCAGAAGCGACAAGGCCGTGATCATCCCAAGCCCGCTGGTCCTGTTCGCACCCATCGACGAAAGCGCTACCACCCGCGGCGGCGCTACCTTGGTGAGCGCCTCGACATAGTTCGCAATCACGCCCTTGGCTTCTTTGTAATCGGGCGAGGGGGCCCAGACAGCCGGCAACATGACAAACGCGCCTTCCACGCCTTTGAGCGCCCGCTCGATGGCTGCCGAGTCATTCCAATCACCGTCAACCAGTTCCACGCCCCGGTTCGCCCAGCTTGACGCCTTCTCGCGATTGCGGACTAGCGCGCGTACTTCCTTGCCGTGCGCCAACAGATGTTCTGCCGTGGCGCCGCCCACTTTTCCCGTGATTCCCATTACTAAAAACATGCGTTTTCTCCTGATCTTGAGGGACAGAGCACTGCCTCTGTTGGTTCAACGGATGAGCGGCAGAATGGCTCCAACGCCGCCCGTGTTCCCGCTCAAAAGACGGCCAATGCCAGTCTCAAAATTCTGCATTACAGCAAAGTTGGACTGCTGAGGTCCGATGTGGGTCAAAAGCGGACATGACGTCCTGAAATCACGATGTCCGCTTTACCCCCAAAAGCGGACATTGCCGTCTTGGATGTCCGTGCGTTCTAGTGCCAATTGAAACTTCTCTTCGTCGGCAATCACCTTGATCAGGATGCCCGGAATGCAGATTCGTCGGATCCCTCGAGCACCGAGAACAGTACCGGCATAATTTCCTTGGTTGTGACCCTGCCGTTCAAGTCTTTGTCGACCACGACAAGCTGCTGAGCGACGGGCAAACCGACCGGGATCACCATCCTTCCACCAGTCTTGAGCTGGTTAATCAGGGGAGGCGGGATCAGGTCCGGCGCCGCCGTCACCATCACTTTGTCGAACGGCGCGTGCTTAGGCCAGCCGGCATAGCCGTTGCCCACGCGAACTGCGACGTTGGTATAGCCCTGTCGTTTCAGCCGTTGTACTGCTCGTTGCGCAAGCTCGTCGATGATTTCGACGCTGTAGACCCTGCCGGCCAGCTCGGCCAGCACCGCGGACTGATAACCGAGGCCGGTGCCGATTTCGAGAACCGTGTCGTCAGGCTTGAGCTCGAGCAGATCCGTCATCACCGCAACCATCAACGGTTGCGAGATCGTTTTATCGAAACCAATCGGAATTGGCTGATTCAGGTAAGCGTAAGACTGGACCTCGACCGGCACGAACTCGTGTCGCGGCACCTTGGCCATTGCCCTGAGGACTCGCTCGTCCAACGCAGTCTTGCCAAGCTCGGCCGTGATGCGTTCGGCTATCGCCCTGATTGCCGCGACCATCTCTCGTCGTTGTTCCTCAAAAAATTTAGCGTTCATAAAACGCCCGCCTTGGCCCGACGCTCGCCGCATGCAGCATTTGCGGCAGCTTAAGATCGGCGATGAATTGTTCCCGACCGGTCAACAGGCGCCGGTCTTCGCGCCGAGAAATGGAACGACCGACAAAGGAAATATTAGGAAGATTGTCCATTGTTGTGGACTCAAAGTGGACTCAAAAAGTCGCAGGATCAGGTTGCAAGCAAGACGGGTATGTCGGCGTTTTCTAAAACGTGTCGGGTCGCCCCGCCGAATATCATCTGTCTCAATCGACTCTGCGTGTAGGCGCCCTTAATGAGGAGATCACAGCCCAATGATTGGGCTGCCGCTAGGATTGCCTGGCCAGTATTTTTGCCATCAAGCCCAATCCTCATCGGCTCGACAGTAATCCCGAGGCGCTGCAGGTAGCGGATAAATTGTTCAGCAGAAGGTCCCGGCACTTCTGTTCCACCAATGACTGTCAGGACTGTAACGCGATTGGCTTTTTGAAGAATTGGCATTGCCAGCGCAGTGGCTCGTGCCTGCTCCGTGCTGCGGTTCCATGCGATCAACACGTTAGTAGCAATCTGAGGTGGCGGCGCCGGCGGAGCTAATAGTATTGGCCGGCCACTCTCAAACAGGCCGGAATAAAGCGCTCTGTTGTGCGCGAAAGTCTCGGTCGCATCGGGCCGACTCATTACGATCACGTCGAAAACGCGGCCGTAGCTGCCGACGAAGTCCTCACTCTGTGGTGCATCGTCTAACCAGCCGAATGACAAAGCCTCTGTCTTCGCGGTAGATCGCGGCACATTGTGACCTTGCATGAAGGACTCAAAAATCTGCCGCGCCTGTTCCTCAACCCGAGCGGCAGCCAACCGATCCGTTTCTAACGGTGTGCCACCAGTAGGATCGAATGCAGCAAAGTCTGCAACCGACCAACGCAGCGCGAACCCCTCCATGTAACTGTCGTAGCGTCGAGCCGCCAACAGCGCGGTTTCTAGCGCCGATCGCATGGCGCTATTGTCTTCCGTCGGAACCAAAATTGTCTTCATTGAGATTGTGGCCTCTCACGGGCTCTGACCCCAGGCCGAAAACCGCATGTTACCACATCGCTGAAGTCAGAACGGCGTTGTGCGTCGGAGCAAAATCGGCCACCAATGTCCCGCGTGGGTTAAAGGTGGATGAAACGAATAATCGCCGACATCACACTCGAAGCGGCAAAAACCGCCATACACCCTGCAGCAATCGAGCGTGATCTATTTGGGCAGGTACTGCCTAATTTTCGCGAGTAGTTGACGTGGGCTGAAGGGTTTGGTCACGTAATCTTCGCACCCCGCCGCCCGAGCCTTCTTTTCTTCGCCAGGGAGCGCGTAAGAGGTGACCGCGATAATCGGAATCGATCGCAAGGCGGGATCAGTCTTGATTAGCCGCGTAGCGGTGTAGCCGTCCATGATCGGTAACTGGATGTCCATCAAGATGAGGTCAGGCCGTTGTTTCGCAATAGCCGTCAATGCCTCTTCACCATTCTCAGCCTCGGCGATTTCGTAACCTGTCCCGGCAAGCATATCGCGGATAATCTGACGACCATCCGGCTGATCCTCCACGACAAGAATGCGCTTGCTCATCCCGCCTCGACTTGCCGCTCAACGATCACTGGAAGCGTGAAAGTGAATGTGGAGCCTTGGCCAGGTTGGGACTCGACCGAAATCCGGCCGCCATGCATTTCGATGATGCGCTTAGAGATTGCGAGTCCCAACCCGGTGCCGCCCTTCTTCTTGGTGATGGCATTGTCCGCCTGCTGAAACTCCTGAAATAGCCTGGCTTGGTCCGCAGATGATATGCCCGGCCCGGTGTCCCGCACGGATACATGGAATGAGCCGTTGTGCGCTTCTGCTTTGATGGCAACTTCGCCAGCATCAGTGAACTTGATGGCATTGCCGACGAGATTGATGAGCACTTGGGTCAGGCGGCGGCCGTCGCCATGGCCGGGTGGCAGTTGGGAGGCGACGTCGACCTTGAACGCCAGCTTCTTATCGGCCGCCAATGGCTCAAGCGTGCTGCGGACGGTCTGGGCAATGTCTTGGATGCAGTAGTCGGAGAGTTCAAGGACGAGTTGACCAGCCTCGATCTTCGACAGGTCGAGCACATCATTGATCAAGCCGAGCAGGTGTTTGCCGTTGGCCTCAAGGCGCTTGAGCACGCCTAGCGACTCCTCAGACGGCTCACCGTAAGCGCCGTCCGCCATCAATTCGGTGTAGCCGAGAATGGCATTAAGCGGCGTGCGCAGCTCGTGGCTCATATTGGCGAGAAACTGCGACTTGTGCTGGCTCGCCTCTTCGAGCTGCCGGCTCTTGTCCTGAATTTCATCGAACAGCCGGACATTTTCGATGGCAATCGCGGCCTGGTCAGCGAAGGTCTGAACCAGCTCAATCTGTTTGTCAGTGAGGGGCCGCACCTCGGAGCGCGTCAGCGCTAAGACGCCGATCGGCACGCCCTCGCGCAACATCGGTACGGCCAGTACAGTGCGAAAATGGCCGAGCCGCTGCGCGTCGGCAAACTTATATTCCGGGTCGGCCAGCACGTCAGGGATATGGACGAATTTACCTTCGAGCAGCGCGCGGCCACTTGCGTCTCCGGGCTGCGGCACGACGGGAAGGTCTTTGACGTATTCCATAAATTCCTTCGAGAACCCATACGACTCCGCGCGATAAAAAACTCCACTCTTCTGTCGGGTGATGGTGGCGCGGTCCGCCTCGCAAAGGCGCGCGGCCGACTCGACCAGAGTTTGCAGCACCGTCTGCAAGTCGAACGTCGAGCGGCTGATGACCTTGAGCACGTCGGCAGTGGCGGTCTGCTGCTGCAGCGATTCGTTTAGTTCCTGAGAACGCTGCTGCTCGGCTTCGAACAGCCGGACGTTCTCAATGGCGATTGCGGCTTGATCGGCGAAGGTCGAAAGCAGGGCGATGTGCTTCTGCTCGAACGGCCGCACCTCGGTACGGAGGATCGTGATGGAGCCGAGCGCGCGACCCTCTCGGATCAGGGGCACGCTCAAGACTGTGTGCGACCCGATTTCGCTCGCGTACTGCCGCCCCAGGGCAAATTCGTCGTCAGCCTGTTGCAGGTCAGCGACTTGGATTGGCCGCATGTCGACAATAGACCGCCCTGCGATCGTGGAGCGATCCAGCGGAATCTGCTCGCCGACCGGCCACCCAACCTCGCCGAGACGCATAGCGACTCGCAAAGCGTCATTTTCAACAATAACGATACTGGCAAATTGTGCCTCGCAGATGCGGGCAGCGTTTTCGGCTACGGAGGCAAGCACCGGCTCTACGTCGCTCGGCGAACTCGATATGACGCGCAATACCTCCGACGTCGCGGTCTGTTGCTCCAGCGACTCGCTGAGATCAGCGGTGCGCTGACGCAATTCGTTCAGCAGCCGCGCGTTCTCGATGGCGATGACGGCCTGGGCGGCGAAGTTTTGTAACAGTTCAATCTGCTTATCGATGAAGAGGCGGACTTCCTGGCGATAGATGGCGATAACCCCGATGAGATCGCCTTCTTTCATCATCGGCACGGCGACGAGCGAGCGCGCGCCGCCCAGTTCGACCAAAGCCACCCGCCGGGGATCGCGGTCACTATACAGCTGCTCGGCGGTGACGTCCTCAATGTGGACAACCTGCTTCGTGTGCGCGACACGGCCATTGACAGTTTCCGGTCCGAAGACAACGAGCGGAGTTTTCTTTAGCTCCTGCGCATAAGCTGGCGGCACGCCATGCGACGCAACGGAGCGGAATCCTTCGCCTTCTCGAATCCATAGAAGCCCGAACTTAGCCGAGCAAATGCGTGTCGCGCGCTCCAGCATCGCATCGAAAACCGGCTCTAATGCGCCTGGCGACGAGCTGATGACGCGCAGCACATCAGCAGTGGCCGTCTGCTGCTCCAGCGATTCGCGTAATTCATTGAGCAGCCGCGCGTTCTCAATAGCGATGACGGCTTGATCAGCATACGTTTTCAGTGTCGCAAGTTGCTTGTCAGAGAGCGGGCCAGGAGCGACACGGATCACACTGAGGGCGCCAATTGCTTGGTCGCCTCGCATCAACGGCACGATAGTCACCGCCCGATAGCCGCTTCTCAAGAAGTTTTTTGCGCCTAATGCCAAATCGGCCGGCGCATGCTCGACGTCGGGAATATCCAACATCTTACGGTCCAGAATCGCCCTGCTGTGCATGTATTCCCGCGTAAGCGGGAATGGAAATATACCCCGCCAAGCCTCCGCGCGAGCGAGGTCGCGATGGGCGACGGCTGCCGCTCTGACCATGTCATTATCCACCAGCGCAATGCTGACAGCCGCTTCGGAAAACAGCGTGACCCCGCTCCGCACGATGGACTCGAAGACGGGCTGAATATCGCTGAGTGAGTTGCTGATGACCCTCAGCACCTCCGAGGTTGCCGTCTGTTGCTCCAATGACTCGGCGAGGTCGGTAGTGCGCTGTCGCAGCTCATTTAGCAGCCGCGCGTTCTCGATGGCGATGACGGCTTGAGCGGCGAAATTCTGCACCAACGCAATCTGCTTGTCGGTAAATGGGCGGACCTCGCGGCGGTAAATGACAATCGCGCCGACCAGCTCCTGCTCCTTGAGCATCGGCACCACGACCACTGTCCGGATGCCGCCGAGTTCCACCGCTGCAACGGCCAACGGATCGCGGTCGATGTACGCCTGCTCGGTAACAATGTCTGCGATTTGGACCGTCTTTCTGGTCCTGGCTGCACGGGCGATAGGCGCATCGGGGTGCGGACGGAGGGTAGCCATGCGCCGCAGCTCCGTGGCGTAGTCTGCAGGCAACGCACCGTGGAGAGCGACATTGCGGAAGCCATCACCTTCACAGACCCACAAGGCCCCGTAGCTCGCCTCACACACCCGCGTCGCGTTCGCGAGCATAGCGTCGAATACGGGCTCCAGCTCGCCCGGCGAACTGCTGATCACTCCAAGTACTTCGGATGTCGCCGTCTGCTGCTCCAGCGATTGCCGCAATTCATTCAGCAGCCGCGTGTTCTCGATCGCGATGACGGCTTGGGCGGCGAAGTTTTTGATCAACTCGATCTGTTTGTCGGTGAACGGGCGCACTTCCTGCCGGTAGATAACGATGACACCAATCAGCGCATCGTCCTTGAGCATAGGCACGCAAATCAGCGATCGTGCACCAGCGAGCGTTGCTGCCAAGCCATGAACAGGTTCGGCGGCATCATCGGCGGTATGGCTCACCCGCTTTGTTCGCAAAACGCGATCGAGCTGGCTGCCTGGTGGCGGTTGAAACGGCCCGCGCCGCGTTTGCGCCTCAAGTAATGCCGGGGGCGTATTGAATTGCGCCACCGGGTGAAAGTTTTTGCCGTCGAAGCGGAACAAGGTTCCGAACTTTGCTTCGCAGATGCGTGTTGCATTCTCCAGCATCGCCTGGAACACCGGCTCTAGTGCGCCGGGCGATGAACTGATGATGCTCAGCACATCCGCTGTGGCCGTCTGCTGTTCTAACGACTCGCTCAGCTCGCGCGTGCGCTGTTGCTCCGCCTCGAACAGTCTCACATTCTCGATAGCGATCACCGCCTGGTCAGCAAAGGTCGTGGCCAGATCGATCTGTTGCGGCGTGAACGGTCGCGCCACCGAGCGCGCCAAGACCAGAACACCTATCGCCACACCGTCCCGCAGGAGCGGCACGCCAAGCAGAGTGCGAAATCCACCTACTTTCTGGCCCTGGCCTTTACCGTAATCGTATTCCGGATCAGCCAGAACGTCCGGGATGTGGACGGTTCTGCCTTCGAGCACGGCTCGACCGCTGACTGTGCCGCGCCCAGGCGAAGTCGGATTGCGGCGCACAAACTCCTGGAAAGTGGAAGAATAGCCGTAGGTCGCGACAACGTCGATGCTTGTACCAGTCACGCGCGGGATCGATGCCATGTCTGCTTCGCAGAGGCGCGCGGCTGACTCGACAAGCGTATTCAGCACAACCTTCAGATCAAAGGTCGAGCGACTGATAACCTTAAGCACGTCGGCGGTGGCCGTCTGCTGCTGCAGCGATTGCCGCAGCTCATTAAGCAGGCGCGCATTCTCGATGGCGATGACTGCCTGCGCGGCGAAGTTCGTCACCAGCTCAATTTGTTTGTCGGTGAAGGGTCGAACCTCCTGACGGTAGATGGCGATGAGGCCGACTAACTCGTCGTCCTTGCACATCGGCACCGCAAGTACGGTGCGGGCGCCGGCAAGCTTAGGGAGCTGCGGAGCGGTGTAGCCTGGCGGCGGCTCAAAATAATGAGGTATCTTCAGCACGTCGGCGGTGTGAACCGTTCGCTTGGTTGCTACCGCGCGTCCGATGGTTGTTCCGGGGTGCGGACGGATAATCGGATTGCGCCGCCGCTCTTCTACATAAGCCAGCGGTGCGCCATGCAACGCGACGACGCGAAGAGCATCTCCTTCGGAGCGATACAGCACACCGAACTTGGCCTCGCATAGCCGCGTCGCGTTCGCCAGCATTGTTTCGAACACAGGCTGAAGGTCACCCGGCGAACTGGAGATGACCTTGAGAACCTCCGAAGTCGCCGTCTGCTGCCCCAACGCTTCGGTGAGATCGGCTGTTCGCTGGCGCAGCTCGTTAAGCAGGCGCGCGTTCTCGATAGCGATGACGGCTTGGGCGGCGAAGGTTTCGAGAAGCGCCAACTGCTTATTCGTAAACGGATTAACCTCGGCTCGTCGAAGCTGGATTGTCCCGATAGCCACTCCCTCACGCAGCAGTGGAACGCCAGCTGTCGTCCGGTGTCCCAACCGTCTGGCGAAGGCGCTTCCTTCGGGAAATTCTTCCACCTCCGCCTGGACGTCAAATACATGAACCGGCTTCCGATCGATAACAGTGCGGCCTGCAACACTTCCGCGCGTGCACGGGAAACGAACGCCGATTTCTAAGGTTTCTAAGTGTGTGACCAAACCCCAGTGGGCGGCCATACGCAGATCCTGCCCATCTAGTTCGAAAATGGTTACATCGTCCGCCTCGCAAAAGCGCGCCCCACTCCTGACAACAGCCTCCAGCACGGGCCGGAGTTCGGTCGGTGAAGTGCTGATGATCTTGAGGACTTCCGCCGTAGCCGTCTGCTGTTCTCGCGCGTCGTCCAGCTCGCGAGTAAGCCGCACGACCTCGCTTTCTTGGCCGGCAGGGGAAGAACTGCGCGGGCGCACAGCTTTTGAGGCTTTCGCCTTGCGGCTTCGCGCGTTAGCCA
>Ga0310916_10000386_pt1 | contig 24049 bp, 22 predicted proteins | sample GREbulkMGLF176_FD_203444 | JGI IMG/M metagenome (GOLD analysis project Ga0310916, IMG submission 203444) | Lab enrichment of tropical soil microbial communities from Luquillo Experimental Forest, Puerto Rico - GRE.bulkMG.LF176 | ecosystem: Environmental > Terrestrial > Soil > Tropical forest >...
GAAGATTGAAAGCCGCTTCTGGATCGCACCGAACGACAAATGTGCCGGAGTGGGTCACTCATGAAATCGTAGCAGGCCACACCTGCGGGGGATGTCTCGTGCGCCGCGGTAGACTCAGGGTATATTGGCACTCGGCCAAAGTCCTCATGAATGACCAGTCTTCGCTTACGATGCAGGAATTTCGCGCGGCCCTGGGGCGATTTGCCTCCGGGGTCACAGTGATCACCGTGGAGACGCCCGGCGGGGACATTCACGGTATGACGGCCAGTTCTTTCTGCTCTGTCTCTCTGCGACCGCCTCTTGTGCTTGTGTGCATCGACCACCTGGCCGAGACTTACCTGCACGTGCGCGAACGCGCGCGTTTCGGCGTGAGTATTCTGCGAGAGGAACAGGAGGCGTTGTCGGAATTCTTTGCCGACCCCGAGCGCAATTCTGACGCTGCGCGGCGTCTTGACATTCGTTACAAACAGATGAAGAGTGGGGCGTGGGTGGTGGAGGGTACTCTGGCCAACCTGGACTGCGTCGTCGTACAAGCCCTTGCCGCCGGGGACCACACCATCTTTGTTGGTGAAGTGAAACAAGTTAGCGTGGCTGAGGGGTCGCCGCTGCTGTACTTCCGTGGTCGCTACGGGGCACCGCACACCACAGCGAAAAGTCGACGTTCATAGGCCCTCTGAACCCGTCGACCAGGGTGCGAGGAAGTTACTTTCTGCGCTATGCTTCCAGAATATCCTTCCGCGAGAGGGTCTCGCGCTGAGGTCTGACTGTGCCGGTAAGAGCCTTTAAGCGCTCAACGCCACAGAGTCTGCCGGGCTCTGGAGTGGCCTCGTACCTACGTTTGGTTCGCGAGGGCGAGATGGTGTCGCGCGAGGCCGCCGTTCAGCTGTTACGGTGCGACCGCGCGGTACTGCCGGACGTGCTGGAGACCGCCTGTTTCCTCAAAGAGCAATATCGACCCGGCCTTATTACCTACTCACGTAAGGTGTTTCTCCCGCTGACCAATCTGTGCCGCGACTACTGCGCCTATTGCACGTACCGGCGCGATCCGGGGCAGCCGGGAGCGCACACCATGACTCCAGACGAAGTGCTGGATGTGGCTCGCCGAGGCGAAGCCCTGGGCTGCACGGAAGCGCTGTTTTCGCTGGGCGACAAGCCGGAAGCGGAGTTTTCCGAAATGCGTCAGCTGTTGCGCAAACGAGGTTACCGCAGCACACTTCACTTCCTGGAGGCAATGTGCGAACTGGTACTACAGGAGACCAAGCTGTTGCCGCACTCCAATCCCGGCCTGATGAGCGCCAACTGGATTGAGCGTCTAAGTCACACCAATGCCAGCCTCGGATTGATGCTGGAAACGACGAGCCCAAACCTGATGCAACCAGGTAGCGCGCATGAGAAGGCGCCTGACAAAGTCCCTTCACTGCGCCTGAAGACCATCGAGGATGCCGGCAAGCTAGGCGTGCCGTTCACCACCGGAATCCTGATAGGAATTGGCGAAACGCTCGAAGATCGTGTCGATTCCCTGCTGGCCATCAAGCGTCTGCACGAGCAATACGGTCATGTACAGGAAGTCATCGTGCAGAACTTTCGGGCGAAACCCGACATTCCGATGGCGAACTCGCCCGAACCGGATACAGAAGACCATTTGCGAACCCTGGCGGTGGCGCGCCTGGTTCTGCGCGACATGAACATCCAGGCCCCACCAAACCTCAGCGACGATCACTATGAAGACCTCTTGCGAGGGGGAATTGACGATTGGGGCGGAGTGTCGCCCCTGACGCCCGATTACATCAACCCGGAAAAACCGTGGCCGCACCTCGATGAACTGAAGCGGCGGACCGAAGCCGCGGGGCAACAACTTCGTCAGCGGCTGCCCGTGTATCCTGAGTTCGTATCGGGCATGATTGATCGCGGTGGGCTCCTGGCCGGACGCCTGCTGGCGGCCTCCGACGATCACGGCTATGCGAAGGCAGCGTAGATGGTAGTTGTGCTCTCAGGCGGTACCGGAGGCGCCAAGCTGGTGCAAGGCTTGAAGCACGTCGTGCCCAACGAGAGCCTCACGGTCATCGTTAATACCGCCGACGACCTGCGGTGGTGGGGCCTGCACGTCTCCCCCGACGTCGATTCGATCCTGTATGCCCTTGCAGACGCCATCAGCCCGGAGCGGGGCTGGGGTCTGGACAACGAGAGTTTCCGCTGCCTAGAGCGCATGGAGCAACTTGGCCAGCCGGCGTGGTTTCGGCTAGGTGACCTCGACCTGGCCACTCATCTGGTGCGCACCAATCTGCTGTGCGATGGCGAATCGCTGAGCGCTGTTACGGCAGAGCTGGCGCGGCGAATGGGCATCAGAACTCGTGTTTTGCCAATGTCGAACGACCGCGTTGCCACCATGCTAGACACTCCCCTGGGGACCCTGAACTTTCAGGAGTATTTCGTCCGCGAGCGTCACCAGGTGGAAGTGCGCGCTGTGCATTTCGAAGGAGCCGAGAGGGCCAAACCGGCGCCGGGAGTGCTTGAATGCCTCCATTCCGCCGACGTGATCATTCTGGCTCCCAGCAATCCGGTGACCAGTATCGGCCCGATTCTGGCCGTACCCGGAATGCGCGAGGCGCTGCGGCAAGCCTCGGCCCCGGTGACCGCCGTCAGCCCGATCATTGGTGGCGATGCATTCTCCGGCCCGGCAGGCACTCTGATGAAACGTAAAGGATGGCCCAGCACCATCGCCGGGGTGGCGCAAGCTTATGAAGATTTTCTCGACATTTTGATTGTTGACATGGCCGATCATGCCGACGCCGATCACCTGCGCGAGGGCGACCTGCACGTCCTCTGCGCCAATACCATCATGAAGACGCCGCAAGACAAGCAGGAACTCGCGCGCTTTACCCTGCACGCCGCGATGCAAGCGCGTGGAGCGAAGATCTAGGACCATGCCCACCGCCCTGCTGATTCCAGTCAAGACCATGGGCAACGCCAAACAGCGGTTGGGCGACGCCTTCGACCAGTATCATCGCACGTTGTTAGCTGAGGCGATGCTGCGCGACGTACTGACTGCGGTCAGCGGCGTGGCCGACCGCGTCGAGGTGTTTCTGGTGACGGGAGACCCGCAGGCGCAATCGTTGGCCACACAGTTCAAATTTGGCATCATCGAAGACCGTCGCAACGAAAGCGAGACAGCCGCCATCGAAATGGCGAGCGGGTGGTGCGAAGATCGCGGCTACAACGCCACGGTTGTAATTCCGGCAGACATCCCGCTGATTACGAGCGCCGAGCTCCAGGAGGTTTTTGATGCGGCCCCGCCTCAGGGCGCCGTGTTCGTTCCCGCCTACGATCGCCGGGGAAGTAACTGCGTACTGCGCAGGCCGGCAAACATTATTCCGCTTCGCTTCGGCAACGACAGCTTCCTCCCACACTGCGAGAGCATGAGGAAAACCGGCAAGCCGCTGGTGATCCTGGAAATGTCGGGTATCGGGCTCGACATCGACAACCCGCACGAACTTGAGCTCCTTTTGCAGCGCCAGGGAGAGACTCATTCACAGCGCCTGCTGCGAGAGTTGGGCTACACGGTCCAGTCGACTTCATCTCTGGGAGCGGCCGGCTGATGCCGCGAAAGCCAGCTTCTGTAGAAGATGCTTACAAAGAAATCCGCGTCATACCGGTCATGGGTATTGGCGAAGTGACACCTAGTGATTCCGTCGCCGACCTCATCGTCGATGCCCTGGTCCTTGGAGGTCGTCGCCTGCAAGAAGGCGACATTTTGGTGATCAAGCACAAAATCGTTGCCAAGGCGGAAGGGCGGACCGTTGCACTGGACGAGATCAAGCCATCGGGGACTGCCCGACGTTTCGCGCGAGAGAACGGTGTTGATGCGCGTGTGGTCGAACTGGCGCTGCGAGAGGCGAAGCGGGTTGTGCGCAAAGAGCACGTGCTGATCACCGAAACAGCTCATGGATTTGTGTGTGCCAACAGCGGCGTCGATGTCTCCAACGTCGATGGCGGCAAAACGGCGGTGTTGCTTCCGGCCGATCCGGATCGGTCTGCCGCGACAATCTCCCGAAAGATCAAAAAGCGCACCTCGCTTCACGTCCCTGTGATCATCGCCGACAGCTTTGGTCGCGCCTGGCGCGAAGGCTTGAATGAGGTGGCGATCGGTCTGTCTGGAATGGTGCCGTTGCACGACTACCGTGGCCAACGCGACCTTTACGATTACGAGATGCACGCAACAGAAGAGTGCGTGGCCGACGAACTGGCATGCCTGGCTGGGCTGGTGTGCGGAAAAAATAAGTCCATTCCGGCTTGTATAATTCGAGGTTATCGCTACCGTCGCGGCAGCGGCACGGCCCACCAGATCGTACGTCCCGCCGCGAAAGACTTGTTCCGCTAGTTGGTCAACCGAGAGAGCATTTCGTGGCACAGGGCCGCGAAACGGCTAACCTCAGGAGGCAAGAAGCGATGGTTCGACCGAGTTGGTGCGACCGGCGAGCGCTGCAGGAGAGTCGCTGGGAAGATGTCTGCGACCGAATCTCGCCCGCTGTTCGCAACGCGCTGGAGCAAGTTCTGACATCCCTCGACGGCGGGGTTCTGGGCCGTGATCAATGCCTTCTCCTGGCGGGCGTCAGCGCCGATGATCTCTTCGGGCTTGCTGTTGCCGCCAACGAAATCCGCCGGCAATTAGCGGGACAGGTCATCAGCTACATCATCACCCGCAATATCAATTTCACCAACGTCTGCTTTGTCGGTTGCAAGTTCTGCGCCTTTAGTGTTTCCCCGCGTGATGAGACGGCATACTTTCTCACGCCGGATCAGGTTGGCGAGAAGGCACGTCAAGCCGCGTCCTGGAGCGCGACCGAAGTCTGCATACAGGGCGGGCTGCCGCGCAATCTTCCGCCGTTTTACTACCGCGACGTGCTGCGGGCGGTGAAGGCCGCCGCGCCGTTCATACACATTCACGCCTTCTCGCCAATGGAAATCACCTACGGCGTGGAACTCACCGGCATGAGCTTACGCGACTATCTGCTGATGCTGAAGGGAAATGGCCTCGACACTTTACCGGGCACGGCCGCTGAAATTCTCGACGATTCCGTTCGCCTGGTTTTGTCGCGCAACAAGCTCAGCACCGCGCAGTGGATCGACGTCATTCAGACCGCGCATGAATGCGGCATTCGCAGCACCTCAACCATGATGTATGGCCATCGCGAGACGACCGAGCACTGGGTAAACCAGCTCCTCCTGCTTCGCGAAATCCAGTCGCGAACAGGTGGCTTTACGGAGTTCGTACCTCTCGGCTTCATTCACGAGAAAACGCTTCTATATCAACAGGGTTTAGCGCGCTCCGGAGGAACGCTCGAAGAGCACATCAAGGTGCATGCGCTGGCGCGGGTGATGCTGGCTGGCTCTATCAACCATATTCAGGTGTCATGGGTGAAGCTGGGCCGCGAAGTCTCGCAACTGGCGCTGCTGGCCGGCGCTGACGATTACGGCGGAACGCTGTTCGAGGAGAACATCTCTCGTTTGGCTGGCGCTACCGCTGGGCAGTACGTGTCGGCGGCCGAGTTCCACGAGCGTATCCGTGAGCTCGATCGCATTCCGGCGCAACGCAATACCACCTACACAAAATACTTCGACTCTCCTGCTCCGACGGTGCCTGAGCCGGTCGCCACAGGAGACGCCGCTTGATTGCGATCGTCGGCGGCACTGGCCCTGAAGGTTCGGGACTGGCGCTGCGCTGGGCGCGTGCCGGCGAGCAGGTCGTGATTGGTTCGCGCGATGGAGCCCGCGCCCAAGCCGCCGCTGCTCAAATTGCCGAGAAGGCAGGCGCCCTCGGCAGCGTCGAAGGGGTGGAGAACGGTGTCGCCGTAAAGATGTGCGACACAGTAGTGGTAACTGTTCCTTTCGCGGGACAGGCCGACCTGCTCAGGCAACTCAAGCCGGCTTTTCGCCAAGGCACGGTACTGATCGACGCAACTGTGCCGCTGGCAGCCGCGGTCGGAGGGCGCCCGACCCGCATGTTAGGTGTATGGCAAGGCTCTGCCGCAGAGCAGGCGGCCGAGATTGTGGGCAAGAACGTAATAGTCGCGGCAGCCTTTCACAGCCTCTCGGCCACGCTGCTCGATTGCGATCGTGATGTGGATTGCGATGTCATTGTCTGCAGCGACGATGACCGCGCGCGGCAGGTTGCTTCCGAGCTGGCGGTAAAGATTCCCGGCGTTCGCGCCATCGACGGCGGCAAGCTGGAGAACGCCCGCATCGTCGAGTCGATTACGGCGCTACTGATTACCCTGAACCTCCGACACAAGGTTCACGGCGCGGGCATTCGCGTCACCGGGCTGGGAATCTAGTACTTGGCACTCAGCCGTTAGCCCTTAGCTTTTAGAACGCTGGGCTGAGTGCTAAGTGCTCTGTTCTAGCCACCGGCCACTAGCCACCTGACCTCACGCCTCCCTCAAGGCCTTCGTAATCGGCATCTGCGACGCGCGCACGGCGGGCAACAGCCCACCGACAATGCCCATTATGACCGCGAACATCAGACCCACCGTCACAATCTGCGGTGTGATTTTGAAGGCGAACGCCAACTCGCTGAAGCTTTGCGTCTGTCCTGTGCCGGCGGTGAAGCCGTTCATAGGCACAGCAAGCAGGCATCCGATAATGCCGCCCACTAGCGCCAGAAGCATCGATTCCATCACGAACGATAGCAGGATGCTGAGGCGCGAGAATCCCAGCGCGCGCAACGTGCCGATCTCGCGCGTACGCTGGGAAACGATGGCGTACATCGTGTTCATTGCCCCGAACACAGCGCCAATGCCCATCACGATGCCCACGAAGGCGGCCAATATCTTGAGGGCCGTAGCGATGCCGCCTGCCTGATTTTCGTAATACGCACGTTCCGAGTCGGCCTGCACTTGCATCTGGGGATTGGCGCGCAAGTCTTTGTCGAAGCTCGACAGTACGGCCGGATTGGTAAGCCGTACCGTAAGCGACTCGCAGCCGCCATTGCGACCCACGGCCGGACCCATAGCGTTGTAGTCACCCCACATCTCGCTCTCGAACGAGCTGCCGTCTGCGGTGAACAATCCGACTACCTTGAATTCCTTGCGTTGCACCTTGACCACATCGCCGATATTGAGTCCATTCACACGCTCGGCAATCTTTTTACCGACGATGACCTCGAAGAGTCCGGGCTCGAACATCCGCCCCTCCACCAGCTTGATGCCATTGCGCACCTTGAATGCCTCGGGTGTCACCCCTCGCATGGTGATGTTGGTCGGCTGGTTGTCGGTCTTCTTCGGTTTGCTGGCGATGATCACGATTTCGCAGGACGCCAGTGGCGTGCCGCTGCTATCGCGTGCAATCCGCGGGTCAGTCATGATCGTTTTTGCGTGCCCAATGTCGATCCACGAGGTCAGCTCCGAAAGTGAGCCACGCTGCGTCACGATGGCATTGTTATCTGTACCTGTAGCGCGAAGTGCAGCTTGAAATCCTGCCGCCATCGACGCAATGACCACCACCGCGGCCACTACCAGGGCAATTCCGAATATGGCCAGCAGGGTCACCTTCCACCGCTGCCGCAGATTACGTATGTTGTAGCGAATTGGAAGCGCCATGTTACACCTGCCTCAACGCGTTGGTGATGCGCGCGCGATACGCCAGCAACGCCGGAATGAACCCCGCCAGCAGACCCAGCAGGAGCGCAATTCCCACCCCCAGAGCGGCAATTTCCGGCGAGAGTCCGAGGTTCGGGAAGCCTCGCAGCACGTCACCCAGGAACGGCACATACGTGAGCCCCGTGATGATGCCACGGGCAATCAGAATTCCCAGCAAGCCTCCCATAAGTCCGAGCAACAATGCCTCGCTGAGAATCAGCCCCATGACCAGTCCGCTGGAGAATCCGAGCGTCTTCAGAACGGCGATTTCCTGTTGACGTTCACGTACTGCGATGCTCATCGTGTTGGCCGTCACCAGAAGGATGGTGAAGGCCACCGCCATGCCGATACCATTGAGCAGCAGCGCCAGGTTTCCTGCCAGCGCGACGAAGCCTGCGCGAAACGCCTGTTCGGTCTCCGTCTTGGTCTGGTTATCGCTGTTTTCAAAAGTCTGGTCGATTTCCTTCGACATCGCGCCCGCGTGCGATGGATCATCGATCTGCGCCGTAAGCGTGCCTATGCCCACCTGTCGTCCCGTCGCTTCGTAGAGGTACTTGAAATTGAAGTACATCGCACCCAGATCAGTGCCGGGATACTTGGCCTCGTCCGTATCGTAGATACCGTCAATGACAAAATCGAAAGGCTTGCCTACGCGATACGGCGGAATGAAGCTTTCCAGCTCAAAGGTGTCGCCGATCTTCCATCCAAACCGCTGAGCCAGCTTGCGCCCGACAATGGCGCCACGCACGTCACTAAGCCATCTTTCCTTTTGGTCTTCGGGCAACATAATTTCTGGGTAAATGCGTAAGAACGCTTCCGGCTCTACCGCCAGGTTGGGGAAGAAATTCTTGGGATCGCGGTAGATTCCGCCGAACCACGACACGATCGTTGTGTCAGTCACACCCGGCAAGGCGGCAATTTTCTGCTTGTAGTTGATGGGCAGATTGTTCGCCAGGCTGACATAGTCGCGAACCACCAATCTGCGCGTGCTACCCGCATGCAACCCGAAGTTCACTGCTGCAATCACCGTCTGCAGGACGCAAAACAGGAAGATGCACACCGACATCGCCAGTACGGTGCTGGTTGTGCGCAACCAATTCTTGCGAAGATGCTTGAGGATAAGAGGTGCGAATTTCATATCACTCCGTCAGCACTCCTTTGTCGAGGTGTCGCTGGGTGTGCGCTCGCGAGGCCGCCCGCGGGTCGTGCGTTACCATCACGATCGTCTTGCCGAACTCCCGGTTGAAGGTCTGCATCAGGTCAAGAATTTCTTCGGCGCTCTTGCTGTCGAGATCGCCCGTTGGCTCGTCGGCCACCAGCACCGCCGGATCGGTGACGATGGCGCGAGCGATGGCCACCCGCTGTTCCTGTCCACCGGAGAGCTGCCGCGGATAGTGCTTCGAGCGATCTGCCAGCCCCACTATGCGCAGCGCCGTCAGCGCACGCTCGCGCCGTTCTTTCTTCGAGAGATGACTCAGCAGTAGCGGCAGCTCGACATTTTCCACAGCGTTCAACACCGGAATCAGGTTGTAGAACTGGAAGATGAATCCCACATTGCTGCTGCGCCACTTGGCCAGCTCGCCTTCCGAAAGCGGCGTGAGATCCGTTCCGGCCACGTGCACGCTTCCCGAAGTCGCGCGATCGATGCCGGCGATCAGGTTCAACAGCGTCGTTTTGCCTGAACCGGACGGCCCCATGAGCGCCATAAACTCGCCTTGCGGCACTTCGAGAGTCAGGCCGTCCAGCACTTTGATCTGCTGGCTGTCACGCTGGTAAATCTTCACGACATTTTGCACACTGACGGCGCCTGTCTTGGCGGCCACTGCGGTTGCACTCATGAGTAACTCCTGAAGCTTCGCTAACTTTTGAACTTGACGGACGAGCCGTCCTGCAATTTCTGCGGAGGGTTGTTGACGATGGTTTCCGATCCCGCCAGTCCCGACTTAATGATGATCTCGCCCCTCAGTTCGTTACCCGTCACGACTGCCACTTCGCGGGCTTTCTTGTCCTCGATGACGTACACCACCTGCTTGCCGTTCTTGGTAACGACCGCCTCTTTCGGCACCGTGATAATACGTACCGGCGCAGCGTTTTGCTGGCCCTTCTTGCCCGGTTCGAGGAAGGTAACGTTACAACTCATCTCCGGCTTGATGAGCATGTCCTTGTCAAGAATGGAGACCTTTACGGTGACAGTTGCTTTGGTTCGGTCAGCCGTGGGAATTACCTGCCGCAACACACCCTTATAAGTGTGGTTGGGAATCGCCTGCACGTTAATGTCACCCGGATATCCCTGCGCCAACTGACCTACGTTTGCCTCATTCACATCGACTTCGGCTTCCAGCGAGTTCATGTCGGCAATGGCCACGATCGCTCCCGAGGAGGTCGAAATATTCACTCCCGGCGGAATCGGCGCCACGCTCTCGCCGACTTCCGTCATCTTCTTCACCACGATCCCATCGAACGGCGCCTTGATTTCCGTAAACTCGAGCAGAGTTTCCTGCATCTTTAGTGTGGCTTCGTTCTGCTGCAGGGTGGCATCGGCAATACGCACTCTGGAGTTGGCGCTGTCGAGCGCGTCCTGCGAAACCACGCCCTGCTTGAACAGTCCTTCCTGGAGGCGCGCCTGGCGCTGCATTTCCGCCAGGTTTGCTTGGGCATACTCAATATCGGCCTTAGCCTTGTCGATGGAAGCTTTGTAATCGCTATCTTCCAACCGGGCAATCACCTGCCCCTGTTTCACATAGCTGCCTTCCTCCACATACAGCCCTGAAAGCCGACCCTGAATCTTCGAGGAAATCACTGACTGGTGACGCGCCACAAGATAACCCGAGGCTGTCAGGAGAGGTGTTCCCGCGCTCGGCCCCGATGTTGTCTGAACACTTGCCCGTACCGGCTCAACTTCAACGGCCGCAAAGCTGGTGAGCACGGATTTGTTGCGCGCAACATAGAGTCCCGCTGCCGACGCAGCGGCCAGTAGCACGAGCACGAAAATCCACAAGCCCCACCTGCGTTGCTGGGTCGGATTGCGCTCGATCCGCAAGGATGCCAGTTCTTCCTTTAAGTCCCGCATACCGGGTTCGCGGCTCTCCTCCAGGTGAATGCCAATAGCATCGCACTCTTCTTCCGGGTTTGGAAGGGTAACCGGTTTTGTAGCGGTCGATTGCGGCATTTCGTCCTCTCAAGAACTCAGCACGTTGCCCTAATGTTGTCATGATGCGGCAGCTTCTATGAGGTAAACAGTGCCGATTGTCAGCGTCGCCGGATGACAAATGTCACGATTTTTCAAGGTGCCCTGGAGGCTGGCGGCATTCGTAAAAAGGAAAATGCAATTAAGTATTCACACATTATTAGCGGCCCCCACTTGGCTTCTCTTCTTAGAGACCGAGCTCAAATTCATGTCGCAGACAGCACCGTCCAGTATCATGGCGGCATGAGCCCTCGCTGGCTGTGCGTAGCCGCCGTCTGTCTTGTGTTGTTTGCTCCCGCCTGTAAGAAGCCGACGGCGCAAAAGCCCGTCGTGGTACACGTTTTCCGCGATCTTTACTCCCCCTATGCCCACGAAGTCGACCACCGTATTCTTGACTTCCAGTCGTCCAATCCACGACTCCCTTCCGGAGCGCCGGTAGTAGTCGAGTCCATCAACGAGGTGGACTACAAAAGCGCACTCAAGGGCAATTTCGACAAGCAAGTGAAGGTCGAAGCGGTAATTCTCAATAGCCCTGCGGACGCGGGAGACAATCCAACGCTGGTCGCTCAGCTAGCACACTCAGCCAATATCTGTGGCGCCGTGAAAGCTTGTCCTGCTGTTGTACCCGCATTTATCTTGCCGTCCTCGACAACCGACCAAGCCGCCGCGGCTCAGGTCTTTATCGACTTTCTTTCCCAGGCAAAATAGCGAGCTTGTAACGGCCTATCGACCCTTCTTTTTCGCCGACCGCTTCTGTACGCTCTTCGTCTTCGCTCTCTTCTTCGCCGCCGCTGGCTTCTTCAATTCGGCTCCGGGCTCCGGCAGACTCTTGTCCTCCGCGGCGCGCCACAGGTACCAGCAAGCCACGCTACGATATGGACGCCACTTCTCTCCGTACGCCTGCAACTCCTTCGGCTTCGGCAGCTGGTCCATCCGATTCATTTTGGCGAACCCCTTGCGCACGCCGTAGTCATCTACGGCCAGCACATCAGGCCGCCCCAAGCGAAAGATCAGCAGCATCTCTACTGTCCAGCGACCGATGCCGCGTACCTGGGTCAGAGGTTCGACGAGATCCTCGTCGCTCATCCGATGCGCCGCTCTAACCGTGGGCACCGTGCCGTCCAGCGCCTTCGCGGCAAGGTCGCGAATGGCCAGCATCTTGGCTTGCGAGAGACCCGCCGAGCGGAGCAACTCCGGTGTAGCGGCCAGAATCTGTTCGGGTGAAGGGAAGGCCGCGGCTTCTCCGTGACGTGTCCGGATGCGGCGCGTGTTCTCGGGAAACAATGCTTTGACCCGATTGGTAATCGTCGCGGCCACCTTCCCGTTCAACTGCTGGTAGATGATTGCCTCCATCAGCGATTCGAACAGGTTCTGCGTCTCTTCTGGCTGGAGCCCGCACGGTCCGGCCTTAGCAATAATTTTCCCTAGCTTGCGGTCCACGCTCGACAGATGAGCGATGGCAGCAGTGTGATCGAGTTTCCTGGGCATAATATCGACAGCCGTTGGAGTGGTTAAGCCTTCGGCTCCGTTGGTGGCGTCTCCGCCGCTTCACTCTCCAGAGCCGTAATCGTTTCGTCGTCAACGTTCCAACATTGCAAAATGCGAAAGATAACACGGCTGCCAAACCCCGCGCGCACCAGCGAGCGAAAAACCTTCGCCGCCTCGTGACGAGTTGCTGGTTTTCCGATGCGTTTGCGCTGCAGATATTCGCGCGCCAACTGCTCTTCGTTTACGTCCTGATACGCCGCGCCGACGGTCTTCTCGATGACGTCGCCATGGACACCCTTGGCCTTCAAATCCTGCACCACCCGCATGCGCCCAAACTTCTCGTTTTCGCGCCGAAACCGGGAGTAGCACTCGGCGTAGATCGTGTCATTCAGGTACTTCTGTTCCTTGAGCTTAGCGATGACAACTTCAACCAGCAGTTGACCTTCTTCCTGCTGGCGCCGCACCTTCTCCCGCATTAGCCGCTTCAGTTCTGCGACCGTGCGCATCTTTCGCCCCAGCGCACCTACAGCGTACTCGTACAGCATGGCCTCGTCGTAAATCTTGGGGGTGCGCCTGAAGGGCATGGAGAAGATTATAGGGAAGCAACTAGCAGCGAGCACCTAGCTTTTCTTCGCCGCTCCCGTATGTAGAAGGTAAAGCAGGGCGCTCCGATGTGGTGGTTCCCTCATCGCCGGCTCAAGCGAAGGCGAAGAACGAGGAGCTAGTTGCTAGCTGCTCACCTCCCCTTTACACTCCTCCATCCATCTGTCACCCTAATCCGTGGAACCCCAATCAATCGTTGTCCTCGACTTCGGCTCGCAATACACGCAGCTCATAGCGCGCCGTATCCGTGAACAAAACGTCTTCTCCGTCGTACTTCCCTGCACCGCCTCGCTCAAGGAAATCCAAAGCTACGCGCCTGCCGGCATCATCCTTTCCGGAGGCCCGTCGTCGGTTTACGAAGCCGATGCTCCCGTCGCCGACCAGCAGGTGCTCCATCTCGGTGTGCCTGTGCTCGGCATCTGCTACGGGCTGCACTACATGACGCAGAAGCTCGGAGGCAAAGTGCGCCCGGGCGAGAAGCGCGAGTATGGACACGCCGATGTCGAACTTCTGCGCAACGACTGCGCGCTGTTCAAAGGTCTTAGTGGTCCGCTGCACGTCTGGATGTCCCACGGCGACGAAGCCGAGGCGCTACCCGATGGCTTCCATCTCGTGGCGCAAAGTTCCAACGCCCAGGCCGCCTTCGAGGACCCTTCGCGCAAGTACTACGCCGTGCAGTTCCATCCGGAAGTCCACCACACGAAGCAGGGAACGGCGATCCTCCGCAATTTCGTTTTCGACATCTGCGGCCTCCAACCTAACTGGACGCCGCAGCGCTTCATCGAAGAAACCGTAGAGTCCATCCGCAAACAAGTCGGCAGCGGCCGCGTCATCTGCGCGCTCTCCGGCGGGGTCGATTCCTCCGTCGCTGCCGTGCTCGTCCACCGCGCCATTGGCGACCAGCTCACCTGCATCTTCGTCAACAATGGCGTACTGCGCAAAAGCGAATTCCAGAAAGTTCAGGAGAACTTGCGAGACAAGCTCGGCCTCAACCTCGACGCCGTCGATGCCAGCGATCGCTTTCTGGCTAAGCTCGCCAAGATCAAAGACCCCGAGAAGAAGCGCAAAATCATCGGCCGCGAATTCATCGCCGTCTTCGAAGAAGAAGCCCGCCGTCTCGCCGAGCAGCACGGTAGAGTGGACTGGCTCGTCCAAGGTACGCTTTATCCCGACGTCATCGAGTCGCGCTCCGTACGTGGCCCTTCGCAGACCATCAAGACCCACCACAACGTCGGAGGCCTGCCCAAGCGCATGAAGCTCAAGCTGATCGAGCCGCTCAAAGACCTCTTCAAGGATGAGGTCCGCAAAATCGGCCGCGACCTTGGCATGCCCGAAGACATCCTCCAGCGCCAGCCGTTCCCCGGTCCGGGCCTCGCCGTGCGCATCCTGGGCGAAGTCACACCCGAACGCGTCGCCTTGCTGCAGGAAGCCGACGACATCGTCGTCACCGAGATCAAGCGCGCCGGCCTCTACACCAAGATCTGGCAGTCGTTCGCCGTGCTGCTTCCCGTCATGTCGGTGGGCGTCATGGGCGATATGCGCACCTACGCCTACACCTGCACCATCCGTGCCGTAAACTCCGAAGACGGCATGACTGCCGACTGGGTCGACCTCCCTCACGACGTTCTCAAAACCATCTCCAACCGCATCGTCAACGAGGTCAAAGGCATCAACCGCGTGGTCTACGACGTGACCAGCAAACCGCCGGGAACGATTGAGTGGGAGTAAAAGGAACTGTCTTTACAACCGGGCAGAATCCCATGCGTTGCTCATCGCGAGAAGTACCCTGTCTTCGCGCGAATCGTCCCACCTTCAGCTTTCGGCGTAATGACGATCTTGCGAAAGCTATCGTCTTTCGCCTTATTGGTCGGGTAGTACGAAACTTCATACGAAGTGCGCAATTCCTCCGCAATTTGCGTGAAGTAGGTTTGCGGATCAGTTTTCTCCGCATTGATGTGCAACCCGCCAGTTTCCTTCGCAATACGGTCCATCACGCTGATGCCGTATTTGTTCCGTGCCGTAAGCTTGCCGTGTTTCGTCTCGGTGTAGCGAATGGTATAGACCGGCACATTCTCTGCCTGCGCCGTCTCGATCGTGGCCATCATGTTGTGCGAGCTTGAATTGTCTTCCCCGTCGCTAAACATGAGGATGGCTTTGCGACCTTCCGACTGCGCCAGCCGTTCCGTCACGCTGTAAAAGATCGAGTCGTAGAACGCCGTGCCGAGATCGCGGTCTTCACGCGGACCAATCTCGGGAAATTTCTCCTTACCCTTATTGAAGCGCTCATAGCTTTCTAGAATCTGCTCGGAAGAATTCGTGTAATCACTCACCAGCCGCAGGTGATTGGCGAAACCAACCAGAAAAACGCGGTCTTGTGGACGCAGAATCTCTTTCAGGAACACCTCCAGATCTTTCTGGTGCTGCTTGCCGAAGTGGTCCTGGCTGCCACTCACGTCGACGATCAGCCCGAGCGTTAGCGGCAAGTCTGTACTCTTGGCAAACGAGTAAATCTTCTGGGGAACAGCGTCTTCGTAGAGTTCGATATCGTCGCGGGTGAGGTTCGGCACCAGCTTTCCCTGAGCGTCGCGCGCGACGAACGCCAGGCTGACAAGATTTACGTCAACGTGAATCAGGGTTTGTGTTCGAGACGTGATAGTAAAAGCGAGTACAACTGGGACCGCTACATACTGCAGCAGCCGCGCACGAAAGCTAGGGTTTAGGTGCATGCGGGAAACCGTCTGCGAATGATACGAGCAATCAGCGGAAATCGTTCTACTTGTTTCGGCCGGAGGAAATTCAGACTCTCGCATCGCTGCCAAAGGGAGCAACCAGCGGCACCCGAAGCCACAGTGACTGCTTGCGATACTTCCGTAAAATTGCCGTGGTGGTGTGCTCCAGCTCCAGTTCGTCGGCAATCTCATCCCGGCAATTGCCGCGTCTCGCCATGGCGATGGCGTAAGCAGTCAATACCGCGTAGGTCAACGCGACAAACAAGAGATACAAGCCCAGAACAATCTGCCATCTGGCATGAGTTACATGCAGTCCTGCCCGCAGGCTGAGAACGGCAACAAGCAGACCAGCTGCGACGGTAATTGCGTATTCAGCGATGATGACTTTCGGCCCAAATAGAACAGCTCGACCGCAACCAGCTTCCGGAGCTGAATCATGCGCAACAGCACACACCGGAGTAAAGCGTTTGTGCGGCTGCCGTTCGGGCGCTATTATCGTGAGTTTGGTCATCACCCAACATTTTTTATGAGCCACTCTCGGATTTTGCTCCCTGCCCTGAACCTGCGTTCTGTACTACCGGTGACGGCATGCTGAGGACTGCCTTTATCAAACTCTCGGAAAGCCAATCGATCCGCCATTTCGCCGAAAACTCCGCTCTCGGAGGCCGCTTTTCCAGCCGCTTCGTGGCAGGAACGCAACTGGCCGACGCAGTGCGTGTCACCGAGATCGTAAACCGGCGTGGCGCAAGCGTGTCGATCGATAACCTCGGTGAGAACGTTACTAATCCAGATGAGGCCCAGCAGAGCGCCGAGCTATATCACCGGATGCTCGACGAAATCTCGTCACGCAAGCTCAACGCTAACATCAGCCTCAAACTTACCCACATGGGACTTGATGTCAGCGAGGACCTGGCCTTCAGGCTGGTATCCGAGCTTGTCCAGCACGCAGTAGACACCAATAGCTTCGTGCGTGTGGACATGGAAGGTTCATCTTACACGCAGCGTACTCTGGACTTTGTTCGCGGATTGCACCAGTTGCCCAGACACGCCGGCAAAGTGGGCACCGTCATACAGACTTACCTGTATCGCAGTGAAGATGACGTGAACCAGCTCATCTCCGAGGGCATACGCATTCGCCTGTGCAAAGGCGCGTATAAAGAGGCGCCGGAAATCGCGTTTCCGAAGAAGGCCGATGTGGACGCCAACTACGTCAGACTGGCGAAGATCCTGCTGAAGAGCGGTATCTATCACGGGCTAGCTACGCACGACGCAAAGATCATCGAGCGGATGAAGCAGTTTGCACGCGCCCAGAATATCCCGCCGACTGCCTACGAATTCCAGATGCTGCATGGCGTCCGCCGCGACTTGCAGGCCAAGCTCGTCAAAGAGGGCTACGGAATGAGGGTATACATTCCATTTGGCAAGGAATGGTACCCATATTTCATGCGGCGTCTGGCCGAGCGTCCGGCCAACGTGGTCTTCATCGCAAGGAACATGTTCCGCCAGTGATCACTCAAGCGCATTCCCCGACCGCGGTGCGACCGCCGGCACTGTACTGGCAGTTTTTCGGCTTTTCCCTGACACCCCGTCCAAGGCTTGATTGCCGAATCGAAACCGGCGCCCGGCTCATCCAAAAAGCGGCATGTTCGGCACGGCTTCCTATAGCGACTCGCTGGCCAGCTTCGCCGCTTTGGTCGAGCCTGCTCGCGAAGATGCTTCTATCGATGTAGCAACGGCCGCTTTAGCTATCGCGCGCACCGAGTACCCTGCGCTCGATTTGGCTTACTATATTTCGCGCCTTGACGGCCTGGCAAAGCGGGTTCGCAGTCGCATGCGTAACAGTCCTACGACGCGAGAGACCATCGCGCTGCTAAATCGAGTGCTGTTCGACGAAGAAGGCCTACGTGGAAACCGCGAGAATTACTATGATCCGCGCAATTCCTTCCTGAACGACGTCCTCGACCGGAAGCTCGGCATCCCGATCACTCTTTCGGTCGTTTATATGGATGTTGCCCGAAGGGTGGGCTTCTCCTTGGCCGGCACCGGAATGCCCGGCCACTTTCTGCTGAAGCATTATGACGTTATGTCGGGTGAGATTATCGTCGATCCGTTCAACCGCGGGCGCATCGTCAGTACGATAGAGTGCCAGCAGCGTCTGGACGAGATTTACTCCGGCGAAATCGAAATGCGGCCAGAGTTTTTGAACCCGGTCACCCATCGTGAGATCCTGATCCGCATCTTGAACAACCTTCGCCAGGTCTATTTCACCCAACGTAATCTGCGAAAGGCAGTCAAGATACTGGATCTGCTGCTGGCAATCCCTCCGCGCCGCCCCGAACTAGTGCGCGAGCGCGGGTTGGTCCGGCTGAGCCTTGAGCAATATCTTTCTGCCGCTCGCGACCTCGGTGGTTACCTGCAGGCGTGTCCGGAGGCGCCCGATGCAGACGATGTACGAGAGACCTTAGACATGCTTCGTCAGTTACTGGCAAGGATGAATTGACTCCGTTGGCTGCGAGAATCTGCCGTTGAATGTTTGGCGATGGATAACTCGGCAGCGATTAAGTAAATCTGACTTCAGTGGCGGGGCAGGCGCATCGCTCGCGCTCGCTGAGATCAGGGGAAGTGCGAAATTCTGCTTTCTGTTATCGGTTTTTGCGGCGGTCTGGCGGATAAGGTAGATCCGGCGCAAGATGCGGTTGACGAGAGTGAGTCGTCGAGCGTATTAACAGCAGTAGCGGGTTGCGTTTTCACCGCAAAGCCGGGTACCATTAGAACGTCCTCCAATCGCCGCACTTCCCGTGCAGGCGTTCCTCGCGCCCCCTCCCGCCCCGCGGGACCAGGCGCCAGACGGACGTAACTGATTCGAATTCAAAAGAGATTCCAACCGCAGCAAGCGCCGATTTCGCGGATGGCAAGGCGAGCAAACGGCCGGCAAGTGCGGTTCACAAATGTGGGAGTCCCGCACCTGCGGAAACGAACGTAACTAAGAGAGCACCATGAATCAAGGACCGAATCCTCCTTCCGGTAATCCCGGAGGGAAAGGACGCAGACGGCGCCGCCGCCGTGGACCTGCTTCGCACCAACCTAACCAGCAACACGGCAAGCCTGGTACTCAGGGTCAGGGCCAGCCACACGGCCAGTCTCACGGACAGGGCCAGCATCCCGGCAAGCACGGAGGAGGGCGCCGCTTTGGCAAGAAGCGCTCCGGCGGGTATAAGCCGGGCGGCCGCCCCGCGCAGCACGAGCCACTCGGCGGCGTGTACTCTGCGCCCATGGATCACAGCTATCGGGCGGTGCTTGGCGAGCATAACGGTAATTTGCAGCAACCGGACCGCGGGCGTGGCAGCAAGCCTTTCGCGGCAGGCGAGCCTGCTTCTCCGCCGGTTCCGGCCGATGCACCAGCCCGCATCTACGCGTTCGTTGACGACCTGTTCTTTCTCGCGAAAATCAACGAGACGGCACGCAAACTTGGCGTAAAAGTCGAGTTCGTCAAGACCGACAAAGATGTCTTCGAACGCATGGGTCAGAATGGCAACGACAAGCCGTCGCTCATTATTGTCGACCTAAACAGCCTCACGTCGAAGCCCTTGACAATCATCCCGAAGCTGAAGAGCAAGCTGAAAAAAGACACCAATATCATTGGGTTTGTGTCGCACGTGCAGGGAGAACTGAAGGTCAAGGCGCAAGAGGCTGGATGCGATATGGTACTGCCGCGTTCGGCATTTTCCCAAAATCTTCCGCAACTTCTGCGGCGCCACTCGGTTCAGGAAAACGACACGGCCGATCACGGCCAACCGATCTAGGGTCCACTGCCCATTGCCGCAGCGAGGTAAAGCGCGAAGTAGCTTCACGGTTTTTCTTTGCCTTCTCGTCTTGTGGGTTGCACCTGCGGCACTCTGCCTGGGGCAAAATGCAGCGCCGATTCCTGCGCACAAGCCCACGTTCTATCGCGACGTGTTGCCGATCCTTCGGGACCACTGCCAGAACTGTCATCGTTCGGGTGAGATCGCGCCTATGCCGTTCGTCACGTATCAGCAGACGAAGCCGTGGGCCGCCTCAATTCGAATGGCGGTGGAGTCGAGGGATATGCCGCCGTGGTTTGCTGATCCGCGCTATGGGAAGTTCTCGAACGATCCTTCGCTCACGGCACAGCAAATCGCTACGTTCGGCGCGTGGCTGGATGCAGGCGCGCCGGCAGGCTCGCCAAAGGACGCCCCTCCGCCAAAGACGTGGACACAGGGATGGAACATTCCTCAACCCGACAAGATTGTGCAGATGCCGACAGCGGTGGCAATACCCGCGCACGGCGATGTCGACTACACCTACGAGATCATTCCCACCGGCTTTTCCGAAGATAAGTGGGTCCAGTTCTCGGAGATTCGGCCGTCGAGCCCGCAATACGTGCATCATGCGGTGGTCTATGTGCGCCCGCCGAACTCGACCTGGCTGCGCCCGGCGCCGGTTGGAGTGGCTTTCACCGCGTCAAGCTTCAGCGATCCCAAACTCCGTGCCGAAGCGCACGAAACGACGACAGACATGCTGCTCGTGTACGCTCCCGGCAGCGAACCCGACCGCTGGCCCGACGGCTTGGCGAAATTTGTTCCCGCGGGTTCGGACCTGGTGTTGCAGATGCACTATACGGCGAACGGCACCGCCGGCACTGACCAGACGAGTGTTGGATTAATCTTCGCGAAGCAACCGCCGAGACAGCGGGTGCTCACACTGCAGCTCACCAACCACACATTCATTATTCCGCCGCGGACAAAGGATTACCGGGTCGACGTCTGGGGTACACTGCCAAACGACTGCACGCTGCTCAGCTTCTTTCCGCACATGCATCAGCGCGGACAGGCCTTCGAGTACAACATCCTCCACCTAGACGGGGCGGTTGAAACGCTGCTGCGGCTGAACCACTATCACTTCCACTGGCAGCTGAGCTACCGATTGGCACAGCCGCTTTTTTTGAAGGCGGGCACCAAGCTGCAAGCAGTTGCCTGGTTTGATAACAGCGAGGACAACCCGCACAATCCGAACCCGAATGCCGAAGTTCGCTGGGGTGGCCAAACCTACGAAGAGATGATGGTCGGCTTCTTTGATGTCGCCGTGCCAGCGAACATGGACAAAGAGCAGTTCTTCGTCCGACATTAGGCGAAACTCAAACCATGTCTACAATGAAGTTCTGATGCTCGCCCTCCCCTCCCGCGATCTGTATGCGTTGCGTCGTGCCCTCTTGGGCTGGTACGACGCGCATCACCGCGAGCTTCCTTGGCGCCGTGATGCCGATCCCTACCGCGTTTGGGTCTCTGAGATCATGCTGCAGCAAACGCGTGTCGCCGCCGTGCTGGGGCATTACGCGCGCTGGATGCGCCGCTTCCCTAGCGTAGAAGATCTGGCGAAAGCGCGCGAGCAGACCGTACTCGCCCTGTGGAGCGGTCTCGGTTACTACGCTCGCGCACGCCGACTACACCGGGCCGCGAAGCTCATCGTGCGCGAACGCAACGGCGAATTTCCCCGTACCGCCGAAGGCTGGCGCGACTTGCCGGGCATCGGGCGCTACACTGCGGCCGCCATCGCCAGCATCGTGTTCGCGGAGCCTGTAGCCGCAGTCGATGGCAACGTCGAACGCGTCCTCGATCGCCTGGTCGGTACCTCGGCAGACGGCGGAGCCACTTGGCAGCGCGCCGAGGCCCTGCTCGACCGTTCTCGCCCCGGCGACTTTAACCAGGCCATGATGGAGCTCGGCGCGACGATTTGCACTCCGCGTGCGCCACAATGCCTCGTCTGTCCGCTGATTGATGGGTGCGCCACTCGCGGAGCCGAGCAGCGGAAACGGCAAGCCGCGCGTAAGCGAAAAGAGGTCTATTTCGCCTTCGCACAAAGAGACGACGCCATTCTTCTCGTCCAGCGGCCAGCGGATTCCAAACGCATGGCGAAAATGTGGGAGATACCCGAATTACCTAAAGCAGCTGAGTCCTTGCCGCTCGCGCACTTCCGCCACTCGATCACCGATACTGACTTCGATGTCGCTGTTTTTGCGGCGCCCGATTCTCTTCGCCGCTACCTGAACGGCAGTGGCGGGTGGTTCACCCGCAAACAATGGCAGAAGCTGCCGTTAACCGGCTTGACCCGTAAGATCTTGGGCAAACTCGCCCCTGCGACCTAACCGAACCGAGACAATATAATGTGCGAGAGGAAAATTAATGCCCGCCCTCAACACCGGAGTACTCGCCCCCGACTTTACTCTTACGACAATCGATGGCAAGACCGTCAACCTACGGCAGCTCTTAAAGCAGGGCCCGGTAGTGCTGGCTTTCTTCAAAGTGAGCTGCCCCGTCTGCCAGTATGCGTTTCCGTTTTACGAGCGACTGGCGCAAGCCCACAAGAACAGCACCGCTACCTTCCTCGGCATCAGCCAGAACGCCTCTTCCGAGGCCAAGGCATTCGCCCGCGAATATGGCATAACGTTTCCCATCGCCATCGATGACGCCGCCAACCATTACAAGGTCTCAAGCGTCTACGGACTCACCAACGTTCCAACGCTGTTCTACATAGCACCCGATGGGGAAATCGAGGTTTCGTCGGTAGGTTGGCTGAAGGCTGATGTGGACGAAGTGAATCGCAAGCTCTCTGCTCTGCAGAAACAAACTGCACCGCCCCTCTGGCGAAAGGGTGAAGATGTTCCCAGTTTTCGCGCTGGTTGAAGCTCGAAGAACTGATCCGCGGTCGCGGGTCAACTAGCGGTTAACGGATCGAGGAATTCACCTTGTGCTTAGAGCCCAAGGACTCTGGTACTCGACGTGCGCGAAGGGAGGCAAGAAGAATTTTGTTCCCCTTTAGAGTCAGTGCGCGCGAGACAATTGGTTGGCAAGTACAACAAGACATGAGTAGCTATGCCCACGATGGCACCCGCTTTGACTTAACTGATAGCCTTTTTGCCGTCTGTTCGCCAGCTCGTGCATGGCGAAGCAGACATACAAGTACCTTGCCTCACAATGCTTTGCATATCCCTAGAGAGAACGAGTGCGATAGCAACCAAAGCACAGCGTCTGTGATAAGCCGGGTTGGGCGCGCCTCGGGAACTAAGGCCCGCTCGGAAGGGAAAAAAGGGCCTTTACGTCACAGCTAAGGCAGTGCCCTGTCTAAGCGCCTATTCTGCCCTCAGCGCCGTCATAGGATCGACCTGCGCCGCCCTACGCGCCGGGAAGAATCCAGCAACGATAGCCACGCTGATCAACAGGAGCGCCACCGAAAGAAAAATGAGCGGGTCACCCGTGCTCACACTATAAAGGAAGCTGCGGAGGGTCCATGTCGCTCCTACAGCGAGCACTACGCCGGCTGCCAACCCGGCCAGCACCAGCCGCAAGCTCAACCTGAGCACCAGGCCAAACAGGTCTCGCCGATTGGCTCCCAGCGCAATGCGCACGCCCATCTCGTACATCCGTTGGGCCGTCGAAAACGACACGACACCATAGGTTCCGATCGCAGCCAGCAACACCGCCGATCCGGCGAAGCTGAGGAATAGCCACATCAGAGAACGCTCTTGCGTCTTTGACGAAGAGATGATGCCGTCCATAGTTCGCATCTCACCCACCGGCACGTTAGGATTCAATTCCTGCACCAGCCGGCGAATCTCGGCGGCGACATATTGGGGATCACGGGAAGTACGCACCAGCATCGTCATACTGGAGGGCAGTTGACGATCACTTCCGAGAGATTGCGGATAAGGCATGTATACAACGCCATGCAGCCAGTCGGGAAGCTCCGTAGATACCTGATACTGGCGGACATCGCCCACCACGCCAACTACTGTTCTCCAAGGCGGATTACCCCAATCGGAAGGGGGCCGCAGGTGTTGGCCAATGGGATCCTTTCCCGGCCAGAAGCGTCGGGCGGTCGCCGCACTCACCACCACCACTAGCTCGGAGTTTTCACTATCGGCGGCCGTGAAGGTCCTGCCTTGCACGAGGGGGATGCGCATCAGGTTGAAATAGCCGGGTGTAACGGCGCCGGCCCAAAATAACGGCGCAAGCGTCTCCGAGGGATTGAGCTGATGGCCCTGCAGTTCGACGGGAAGATAAGGGAATTCTCCGCTCAGGGGAAGTCCATCGGTGGCTGTCACCGCAGATACACCGGGGATTGACTGGGCCTCTTGCAGCAGTTGACTGTAAAGGGCGATGCAGCGCGATCGCTCCTCGCACAGCGAGTGGTCTGGTGAGATGGGCACGGTCAAGATGTGCTCTGGACTGAATCCCGGATTGACATGCGCCAAGGCCCACAGGCTCTTCACCAGTAGCCCAGCACTTACGGCGAGTACGACCGCGAGGGAGACCTCAGCGGCAATCAGAGCGGCATTGATACGACCGCCACTGCCAGAGGTGGTTCGCTGCCCGGCTGAGCGGAGCGTGGCC
>Ga0310916_10000387_pt1 | contig 24035 bp, 20 predicted proteins | sample GREbulkMGLF176_FD_203444 | JGI IMG/M metagenome (GOLD analysis project Ga0310916, IMG submission 203444) | Lab enrichment of tropical soil microbial communities from Luquillo Experimental Forest, Puerto Rico - GRE.bulkMG.LF176 | ecosystem: Environmental > Terrestrial > Soil > Tropical forest >...
CTACCCCTACCGCTACTACGCCGCCGATGGCGGCCTGATTTCCTACGGCCCGGATTCTCTCGAGCAGTATCGGCGTGCGGCCAGCTATGTCGATCGCATCCTCAAGGGCGAAAAACCCGCCGACCTGCCGGTGCAAGCGCCGACTAAGTACGAACTGGTGATCAACCTCAAGACCGCCAAGGCGCTCGGCCTCGACATCCCGGCGACCGTGCTCGCCCGCGCCGACGAGATGATCGAATAGACGCAGTTTTGCGACTCAAATTGCTGCGTTGCTCAGGGCAGGTCGTGACACACAGCGGCGGTAAGCCAAGGAAGGCATGCCCGCAGCTGGCGAACGCTGACGCGCGCGTCTCCAACGACAAGCCCGGCCCTGTGCAGCCCGTAGCGCATCTGCGATTGCGCCACCAGTGCCGGGTGCTCGCCGAGGCTTCGCGGTCAATACCGTGCGCCTTATAGCATTTCAGCGCGCAGTACTTAATGCGCTGCATGCGCTGCGGGCTGAAAATCCCGCGAAATTTGGGCCCTGCCCGTGTAATCCGCGAGGCCCGCCGAGCTGCGACATATCTGTCACACTCGCGGGAAAACCTTACACGGAGGGCGATCCCACCACATTATGGTACGTCGAAGGCTTATCATGCCGCGAATTCCGGCCGCGGGAGCCGCTGACGTCATCCAAATCCGGGCTTGGCAAGATTCGTGCGCAACGCGCTTATCATATCCGTCATTGCACACGTCCTGTTCTGGGGCTTCAACGCGCTGCATGCCCCGCAGCCGCTTGCGAGCATTGGCGAAACCCCGGTCATGGTCGACATCGTTTCGCCTGAGGACATGGACGCAGCGCCGAAGCCGGAGAGCGTGGAGACCGAAAAGGCCTCGCCGACCAGGGAGGCCGAGTCGCAGCCTTTGCCGGCGCAGCAATCGCGCGAGCAGCCCGCGTCGGCGCAGCAATCGCACGAGCAGCCTGCGCCAGCGCGGCAATCGCACGACCGGACTGCGCAGCGCCAGCAGGCCACGCCTGCACCGTCCGAGCGCACGGCTCCCGATTCGGCACCAAAGGTGGCGCAGGCAGCGTGGGATCCCCGGCAATCACTGCCCGCGGGCAGCTGGCTCGACTCGGCGCTCGGTTCTCCTCTCCTCACCGCGAATGCGTTTGACCCGGCCGAGACGGTGGCCAATCTTTCGCAGCAGGAGATTGCGGCGTTGAAGGCACGCCTGAAGGAATGCTGGAAACCGCCGGCCGGCCTTGCGGACACGGAGGACCTCGTTGTGATGCTTCGCGTGTCACTGAAGCCCGACGGAACACTCCGGGATGACCCCGCCATGCTGGCAGCCAGCGCATCGGAGAAGGGACCTGCACTGTTGCGAACCGCGGCCGGCGCGTTGCGGCAATGTCAGCCTTACAGTTTTCTGCCGGCCGCGAAATACAAGGAATGGAAGATCCTTGATCTGAGCTTCTCCCCAAGCGGCCTGAGCACGAAGCGCATCGCTCCCGTGCTCTGAATGCTCTCGGCGCTTTCCGGCTGTAATTCCGGTTCGTCAATGCCCCGTCGCCAGCGCCGCCAATCTTTCCGGCTCTGCCGGAACGGCGTGGCCGCGCCAGACGACGTGCAGGTCGGGCCTCAGCAGCAGGAGATCGCAGCCGCAGATGTCGCGCGCATGCTCGTCCGCAATGTCGAGGACCTGCAACGGCGCGGCGAGCCTCGCGAATGCGTCGGCGAGCGCCGCGGTGCCTGCTTGCTTGCCGCCAAGACGCAGCAGGCAATAGCCGTGCCCATAGCCGATGCGGTCGAAGACGGCCGCCCCGTCGCGCAGCCATAGATGAGGGAGCCGCGCCCCCGGCCAGGTGGTCGGGAGGTAGCGCATGAAATCGTGCGCGGGCCCCTCGCCCGGCTCGGTCGCGATAAGCGGTGAGCCGACATAGCGATAGCCGAGCTCGGCGCCGATCATCTCGTTGCTCTTGCGCTGCTCGACATCGGCTATGCGCGCGAGATTGGCGCGCGCCGCCGCGCCTTCCGGCGTGTCGTCGGCGATCTCCGGCCGCCAGGCGGCGCGCCATTTGCGCCGCCCCAGCGTGGCGTGGCGCGACGCCGCCACGTTGCGCTCCCCCACCTGGCGGCGTTCGATCTCGTACGAAGGCAAAAGCCCGGGGCCGCCCCAGCCGCGCAACACCGCCGCGAGCTTCCACGACAGGTCGATGGCGTCGCCGACGCCGCTGTTCATTCCGAGGCCGCCGGTCGGGATCACCAGGTGGACGGCGTCGCCTGCCAGAAAGACGCGCCCTTCCCCGTAACGGTCGGCGAGCAGCAGATTCTGCTTCCATTCGCCGACATAGAGCATCTCGTAGGCGAGCGGCATGGCGATGGTCTCCTCAAACTTGCTCGCCATGTCGGCATCCTGCTCGACCACGGAATGCAGCGTGAAGTGCCTCGTCGAATCCTGCACGATGAGCTGCGTCGCGCAGTCATCGGCGACGTGATAGTGCCGGCCCTTGCCGATCGGGATGCGCTCGTAGAGCTCGTCGCAGCGGTATAGCGCCTGGCGAAGCGCCATGATGTTGCCCTCGCCGCGCAGCGCGATGCCGAGCTGCCGGCGCACCAGGCTCGAGCCGCCGTCGCAGCCGACGAGATAGGCTGCGCGCATCTGCGATGTCGCGCCGCCGGCGCACCTGACCGCGGCGGTGACACAGGCGCGGTCCTGCCCGAACGAGATCAGCTCGCAGCCGAAGCGCACCGAGATGGACGGAAGCTTCTCGGCAATCGATTTGAGGAGCGGCTCGAGCGTGTATTGCGAGATCAGCTGATAGGGCTCCAGCGGCTCGCTGCCGTCGCGGCTTGCAGCAATCACCTCCTTCGCCTGTGCGACGGACGGATAGGAAAGATGAACGAGCGGCGGCCTCGCAAGCGACAGCACGATGAAAACGTCCATCGGGCAATGCGCGGGCAGGCCGGCGGCGCGCACCGCTTCCGCAATCCCCATGCGGCGGTAGATTTCCATGGTGCGGGCGTTGCAGCGCTCCATTTTCGGAAGGAATGCCGGCGCCTCCTTGCGCTCGATGAGGACGGCGCGCACGCCGCGCAGACCGAGATCGATGGCGAGCGTCAAGCCGGTGGGCCCGCCGCCGACGATGATGACTTCCGTGTCCATGACTCGGCGATATGGGCCTATTGCGGGTCGGGCTCGAAATCGGCGAGCTCGGTTCCCTCCTGCACGAAGTCGCCGACGGCGCATCTGATCGCCTTGAGACGGCCGTCGGCCGGTGCGCGCAACGTGTGCTCCATCTTCATGGCCTCGAGCACCAGGAGCGGCGCGCTGCGCGCCACGTCGGTGCCCGGCTCGGCAAGGATGCGTGTCACGGTGCCCGGCATCGGCGCAACGATCCGATTGGCCGCGGCGGCTTCCGCCATATCCGCGGCGAAAGGATCCAACCAATGCAGCTCGAGATGCCCGCGCGGCGTGGTCAGCTCGAGATCGCGGCCGGACCAGGCGGCAGCGATGCTTTCCTGCGTGCCTGCGAAAGCGACTTCGAGGGCGCCGCTCCGAACTCGGGCTTGCCAGAGTTCGGCAGATATCCGACTCGCGCGTTCAAGGAACCGCAGCGGCGCCTGCGCTCCGGCGAATTCCATCAGCAACCCGTCTCGGCCATGCCACAGCAGCGCATCGAGGCGTTGCGCGCCGTATCGAAAGCTCACGCGACGCGAGCGGCGGCGGCCGGAGAGCATCCAGCCGTCCGTCCTGCTCCACGGCGAGCGCGGATCATCCTGCGATGCGCTCTGCTCTTCGCCCTCGCGCGCAAGCACGGACGCGCAGGCCGCGGCAAGGTCGCGGGCCGTAATCTCGCGGGCCGGCCCCGTCAGCGCGGAAATCTCGCGCTCGATGAACCCGGTGTCGATCTCGCCGCGCACGACCTGCGGATGGCTCAGCAGCGCTTTGAGAAATGCGACATTGGTCGTCACGCCGCCGATCTCGAAACCGGCCAGCGCTTCGACCATGCGGCCGAGCGCCTGACTGCGATCGTCCCCGCGGACAATGAGCTTCGCCAGCAGGGCGTCGTAGTAGGGCGTCACCGCGTCGCCGGCACGATAGCCGGTATCGACGCGGACGCCCTCGCCGGCGGGCTCCTGCCAGCGGCGAATGACGCCGGTTGCAGGCAGGAAGCCTTTGCTTGCATCTTCGGCGTAGATGCGCGCCTCGATGGCATGGCCGCTGGCCCTGATCTCGTCCTGCTTGAGCGGCAGCGTCTCGCCGAAGGCAACGCGCAGCTGCCACTCCACGAGATCGGCCCCGATGATGCACTCGGTGACCGGATGCTCGACCTGCAGGCGCGTGTTCATCTCGATGAAGTAGAAACCCGTGGCGTCAACGATGAACTCGACCGTGCCGGCGCCGAGATAGCCCGCCGCCTGCGCGGCGGCGCGCGCGGCGGCCGACATCTCGGCGCGGCGCGCCGCGGTGACGGCGATCGACGGCGCTTCCTCCACGACCTTCTGATGCCGGCGCTGCAACGTGCATTCACGCTCGTAGAGCGAGACGACATTGCCGTGACTGTCGGCGAACACCTGGATCTCGATGTGACGCGGGTTCGGCAGATATTTCTCGATCAGCACCTGCTCGTCTGCGAACGCGGATTTCGCTTCGCGCCTGGCGCCTGCGAGCGCTTCGGGGAGGTCGCCGGCCGCATGGACGAGACGCATTCCCCGCCCGCCGCCCCCGGCGGCAGCCTTGATCAGCACGGGATAGCCGGTGCGATCGGCCGCCTGCGCCAGCGTGGCGATGCTCTGATCGGCTCCGTGATAGCCCGGCACGACCGGAACGCCGGACGATTGCATGAGCGCCTTCGCCGCCGATTTCGATCCCATCAGGCGAATGGTCTCGGCCGCGGGTCCGACGAAGATCAGGGAGGCATCCGCGCAAGCCTGCGCGAAGTCGGCATTCTCGGACAGAAAGCCGTAGCCGGGATGCACGGCTCCGGCGCCGGCTGTTCGCGCGGCCGCGACGATGGCGGCGATGTCGAGATAGCTTGCCTTCGCCGGCGCCGGCCCGATGCGCAGCGCCTCATCGGCGAGCGCCACATGCATCGCCTCGCGGTCGGCGTCGGAGTAGACCGCCACGGTGCGCAGCCCCATGCGCCCTGCCGTGCGCAGGATGCGGCAGGCGATCTCGCCCCGATTGGCGATCAGCAGCTTGTCGAAGCGCCCGACGCGCGCCACCTTCACATCCGGAAAATGCCGAAGCGGGTCGGCTCAGGCGCGGGCGCATTGAGGCCGGCGGCAAGCGCGAGCGCCAGCACGGTGCGGGTATCGGCCGGATCGATGATGCCGTCATCCCAGATGCGGGCGGTCGCGTAATAGGGGTGCCCCTGTTTCTCGTATTGCTCGCGGATCGGCGCCTTGAAGGCTTCCTCGTCCGCCGCGCTCCACACCCCGCCCTTCGCCCCGGTCGTCTCCTGGCGCAGGAGGCCCAGCACGGTTGCCGCCTGCTCGCCGCCCATCACCGAGATGCGCGCATTCGGCCACATGAACAGGAATCGCGGACCGTAGGCACGCCCGCACATGCCGTAATTGCCGGCGCCGTAGCTCCCCCCGATGATCACCGTGTATTTCGGCACGTTGCTGGTGGCGACCGCGGTGACCATCTTGGCGCCATCCTTGGCAATGCCGCCCGCCTCGTATTTGCGCCCGACCATGAAGCCGGTGATGTTTTGCAGGAAGATGAGCGGGATGTTGCGCTGGCTCGCCAGCTCGATGAAGTGCGTGCCCTTGAGCGCGCTCTCGCTGAACAGGATGCCGTTGTTGGCGAGAATGGCTACGGGAAAGCCGTGGATGCGGGCAAAGCCGCATACCAGCGTCTGTCCGTACAGCGCCTTGAACTCGTCGAGCTCGGAGCCGTCGACCACGCGGGCGATGACGTCGCGAACGTCGTAAGGCGTGCGCGGGTCGGCCGGCACGACGCCGTAAAGCTCCTCGCCCGGATAGAGCGGCTCGCGCTCCGGCTTGAGCTCCAGGTACGTGTGCCGCACGCGGTTGAGATTGGCGATGATGCGGCGCGCGATGCCGATGGCATGGCTGTCGCTGGTCGCATAGTAGTCGGTCACGCCGGACTGGCGGCTGTGCACCTCGGCGCCGCCCAGCTCCTCGGCGCTCACGTCCTCTCCGGTTGCCGCCTTCACCAGCGGCGGCCCGCCGAGAAAGATCGTTCCCTCGTTACGCACGATGATGCTCTCGTCCGACATCGCTGGCACGTAGGCGCCGCCCGCGGTGCACGAGCCCATCACGATGGCGATCTGCGGAATCCCCAGCGCGGACATGCGCGCCTGGTTGTAGAAGATGCGGCCGAAATGGCGCTCGTCCGGGAAGATCTCGTCCTGCAGCGGCAGGAAGGCGCCGCCGGAATCGACCAGGTAGACGCAGGGAAGATAATTCTCGCGCGCGATTTCCTGTGCGCGCACATGCTTCTTTACGGTCATGGGATAATAGGTGCCGCCCTTGATGGTGGCGTCGTTGGCAACCACCATGCATTCGCGATTGCTGATGCGCCCGATGCCGGTGATCAGGCTTGCGGAGTGCACGTCGCCGCCGTAGAGCCCGTAGGCGGCAAGCGGCGAGAGCTCGAGAAACGGGGTGCCGGGATCGAGCAGCAGGTTGACGCGTTCCCGCGCCGGCAGCTTTCCGCGCGCTACGTGGCGCGCGCGCGCCTCCTCGCTGCCGCCCTGCATGGCCGCATCGAGCTTGGCGCGCAGATCCTTCACCAGGACCCGCATGGCCGCGGCGTTGGCGGCGAATTCACGCGAGCGCGGATCGATGGTGGAAGGCAGCGCCGTCATCGCATCCCCCACGAGCGCTTTTTTCGCAGGGTGGGCAAAGGCGCCAGTCGAAATCTCGATCCTGAGTGACGATCATGAGCAGCGCCGTGCTCACGCGTCCGCGGGGACGCGGCAGAAGCGCACGTCTTTGCCCACCCTGCACGCCAATGCGCTCGCATCTTCTCCAACAGCTCTTCAGGTCGGTCAGCCAAGATGTATTTCGATTGCCGGCGAAGCCGCAAGGTCTATCCTGTTAATTGACAAGCCGTCATGGAAATGAGCCGAGCAGAAACAACCGCCATGAAGCACCGAGACTTCTTGAGAGCAGCGAGCATCGGGGTCGCCACCTCCACTAATGGCTCGCAAAAGAGCGAAGAATTTGGGGCGAAATTTTGCGATGCAAACTGCAGCGATGTGCCAATTGCGGACGTGAGCAGATGCAGCAATGGGGTGCACAGAGGGCCTGGCTTACTCGATCACCTCGTCGGCAATAGCGAGTAAGCCCGACGGAAAGGTGAGGCCGAGCGTCTTCGCGGTCTTCAGGTTAATCACGAACTCAAACTTTGTCGCCTGGACAACTGGCAGGTCGGCTGGCTTCGCACCGTTGAGGATTTTTCCGGTGTAAATCCCCACCTGACGATACGCTTGAGAGAGGCTCGGTGAGTAGCTCATCAAACCACCGTCAACCGCAAACTCGCGCCAGAAATAAACCGCAGCGATTGCATAACGTGCCGCCAAAGCAATCAGCTTTCGCCGCTCACTGAGAAAAAATGCGTCATTCGCAAGCAGGAGCGCGTCGATCTTTTGTTGGGCCAGGGTTGCGAAGGCAGTATCGAAATCGTCTGTGGTGCGTGCTCTCACGACATGAATTTGCACCCCGAGCGGAAGCGCAGCCTCTTTCGCGTCTCTGACATGGGTCTCGGCATCCCCGAAAGTCAGATTCACAAGCATGCCGATTACGCTCGCCTTGGGCAGCAGCTCATGCAGGAGCCCAAGCCGCTTTGCCCCGAGGTCAGACTGAAAGAAATTCACGCCTGTAATGTTGCCGCCCGGTCGATTCAGGCTGGCGACAAGGCCGAGCCTGACCGGGTCGCCGCCGATCGAGAAGACGATCGGAATGGTCGCGGTTGCGGCCTTTGCCGCCAGTGGTGATGGTTCGCCTCCAACGGCGGCGATAACCGCTACCTGAAGACGTACGAGGTCAGCCGCCAACGTCGGTAATCGATCATAATTACCTTCTGGCCAGCGATATTCGACAACGACATTTTTCCCTTCGATGTAGCCCGCTTCCTTTAAGCCTCCTCGGAATGCTGCTACGCGATCCGCGAAGTCATCGGGCGTCGTGGTGCCAAGAAATCCGACCACCGGCATCGCCTGCTGCTGCGCGCGCGCCGCGAGCGGCCATGCGACTGTCGAGCCGCCTACCAATGAGATGAAATCGCGCCGCCTCATGTGCCCTCAAATCGAGGGGCCAAACCTACCATATCGTCGGGGAGCCGAAACCGCGTTGTGCAACACAGCAAAATCGGGCGGTCGGGGTCCGGTTCGGGTCAATTGCGACCGATTCGAGCACGGCCGTGTTGCGGTGCGAAGCTATGTGCTTCCAGGACCGAAGGCCCCGCCGCGCAAGCGCTCGGAATTTGCCGGATCGATACAGCAGTGCTGCAACAAAGCGGCGACGGCATACCAACGGCACCATCCGCCCCCCCCGGAGAGCGTGCAGTCCGCGAGCCCTTCCCCTCTCACCGCGTCTTGTCGAACAGCTCCCGGCCGATCAGCATGCGCCGGATCTCGCTCGTCCCGGCCCCGATCTCGTAGAGCTTGGCATCGCGCAGGTAGCGCCCGGTCGGATAATCATTGATGTAGCCGTTGCCGCCGAGGAGCTGCACCGCATCGAGCGCCATCCGCGTGGCACTTTCGGCCGCATAGAGGATGGCGCCCGCGGCATCCTCGCGCGTGGTGAAGCCGCGGTCGCACGCCCGTGCGACCGCATAGACGTAGGATTTGGAGGCGTTCATTGCGACATACATGTCGGCGACCTTGCCCTGCACCAGCTGGAACTCGCCGATCGATTTGCCGAACTGCCGGCGCTCGTGGATGTACGGCATCACCGCATCCATGCAGGCAGCCATGATGCCGAGCGGGCCGGCTGCCAGCACCACCCGCTCATAGTCGAGCCCCGACATCAGGATGGTGACGCCGTCGCCCACGCCGCCCAGCACGTTTTCCGCCGGCACCTCGCAGTCCTCGAAAACGAGCTCGCAGGTGTCGGAGCCGCGCATCCCGAGCTTGTCGAGCTTCTGCGCCGTGGAAAAGCCCGGAAAGCCCTTCTCGATCAGGAAGGCGGTGATGCCGCGCGCGCCGGCATCCGGATCTGTCTTGGCATACACCACCAGGGTCTCGGCCTGCGGGCCGTTGGTGATCCACATCTTGCTGCCGTTGAGGATGTAGCGATCGCCCTTTCGCTCGGCGCGCGTCGTCATCGAGACCACGTCGGAGCCGGCGCCCGGCTCAGACATCGCAAGGCCGCCGACGTGCGCACCGGAGATCAGCGCGGGCAGATAGCGGCGCTTCTGCTCGTCACTACCGTTCCTGCGGATCTGATTGACGCAGAGATTGGAATGCGCGCCGTAGGAGAGGCCGATGGCCGCGGAGGCGCGCGAGATTTCCTCCATGGCGACGCAATGCTCGAGGTAGCCGAGGCCTGAGCCGCCCCATTCCTCCTCCACGGTGATGCCGTGCACGCCGAGCTTGCCGAGCTCGGGCCAAAGATCGCGCGGAAACGTGTTGCTGCGGTCGATCTCGTCGGCGCGCGGCGCAATGCGGTCGGCGGCGAAGCCGCGTACACTTTCCCGCAGCATGTCTGCGGTCTCCCCCAGGCCGAAATCGAAGCTGCGCAGGTCGTTCACGCGCATGGGCCGGTACCGATCACATGGGCCGCGCTACGGAGCCGTGATCCATTAAACCGCCGGCGAGAGCGCGGCTCAGCGCTGTGCCATGTAAGATGGGGGCGCGCCGGTGAGAAAGTCCTCACGCACCGGCGCGAAGAAATCGATCGCCTCTGAATCTTCTGGAAAATAGCCTTCGTGCTCGACCCCGCCGGGGATCACCGCGACGTCGCCGGGTCTCATTGTTCGCTTCTCGCTGCCAATACGAAAATCCATGGTGCCTTTGACCATCCACACAAACTGCTCATGCGGATGCTTGTGAGAGGCGGCATGCGCGCCTGCCTTTATCCTCCAGTAAACCATTGTGCCTTGCTTGCCGGATACGACGCGGCGCCGGATTTTGTCGGTAATCTGCTCTTCCGGCACTGATGCCAGCTGGTCGAAGCCTGCGATGACCGGCATGTCGTTTTCCTTCCCGCAAAATGACGCTTCCTCATCAAGCTACATCGGTCAAGGGGGTAACAAAAGGGCCGGCAATGCCCAGCGGCGTCGCCACAGCGATTGCCGGTCGGCCCGGTTGCGCCGCCCGGTGAGCAAATTGCCTGCGGAGCGCGATGCACCGCAACGATGATCACATTGCCGCGATGTGAGGCAGTACAGGTGCTCGCGTCACCAGGACGCCATAAATACGCCTTTCGTCCAGCAGCCGTCAGGAAGCGGAGAGCAGCATGACGAGTTCTTCGTTCAATATGGAATATCATGCCGGGGCAGTGCCAGCGGATCGCCGGGGGCAGATTTCTCATGACGCCTTGTTGCTGATAGGTCGCGTCATTATGGCGCTAATCTTCGTTCAGAGCGGCTTCGGGAAGCTCCTCGATATCGGGGCGTTCAGCGCGAGCCTCGCAGCCAAGGGGGTGCCGTTTGCGAGCACGTTCGGTGTGATCGGCGCATGCGTTGAATTTTTCGGCGGGCTTGCCGTGCTGGCAGGCTGGCAAACCCGTTACGCCGCCGCACTGATTGCAGTCTTTACCGTGGTTGCGACTCTCATCTCGCACCGGTACTGGCAATATGCGGATGCCGCACGGCGGGCGCAGGAAGTGAACTTTCAAAAGAACGTCTGCATCATTGGCGGTTATCTGGTCCTCGTTGCTTCCGGCGGCGGTCGCTTCAGCCTGGATGGGCTATTTCGGAAAAGATTCGGCCGGAAAGAAACCCGGCCAGCGGACCCTCCGTCCTCTCGCGGACGAGGTGATTTTTGATTTGACGTTCGGTTCTCGCAACGACCAGATCGCCGCGGCGCAATAACGATCGCAGCGAGAGGTTCCCAACCCGCCGCGCGGAGAAATGCTCGTGGCGCGCATCTTTCAGCTGCCGGTGCTTTCCCCCGCAAGCGCCTGCGCCAGGAGATCGAGCGCGGCTGCCGAAAATGTGCGCATGTTGGCGACGCGATCGCTGCTGCCGGTCTCGAGCGTGACCGCGCGCTCGACCGGTCCGGCCACGGCGAGGCAGCAATGCCCGGCTGCATCGCCATAGCGGTTGCCGGTCGGCCCGGTAGCGCCGCTCTCCGCAAGCGCCCAGGTCGAGGAGAAGCGCGAGCGTGCGGTCTGTGCCAGCAACCGCGCATAAGGCTCGGACGCGGCGCGCAGACCCAGCGCCGATATGTCGCCTAAATCCATGAGCGCCTTGCGCGCCGCCAGCGTATAGACGATTGCGCCGCCGAGAAAATAGGCGGAGGCGCCGGGCATGGCCAGCAGCGCCGCGGAAATGAGACCCCCGGTTGAGGATTCCGCGACGACAATGGTCTCGCCGCGGTCCTTCAGCAGGCGGCTGATCCGCCCCGCGCGTGGTAATAAATCCTGCATGGGTGCTCGCCTACGCGATCTTGCGCGGCCGGCCGATGGCCCGGCGCGGCCGAAAATGTGCTTGCATCAGGATCGGGTCACGCCGCGCGGCGCGGCACAGCATCGCCACCGCGCTCGGGATGTTGCCCTGCGACTTGTAGGCATTCCACGTGCTCACGGCGACGCCCAGCAGCGCCGCTGTTTCGTGGTTGGACAGTTGCATGGTGCGCTGCCATTCGGCCGCTTCCTTCGCTCCGAACGGACGCTGCTCCTGCGCGAGCTGTTCAAGATGCCCCGCATCGATGCGCAAGTCGTCGTCATCCCAGGCGACGGCGGCGCCATAGTCCGCGATTCTGGCCTTACCGAAGACGTCGGAGTTGTTGAGCGGGGCAAGGATGTCGCCGCCGGTGGCGATCCAGCCGGCAGATCGATGTCATCGCTCGGCCCGCGCCGCCACTTGATGCGCAGCTTCGTCGGCTTTCGCGCCACGACCCGTTCAATGCGGGGCATCTTGTCCATACCGTATCCTACGCGATCGGGAAGCGGGGATTGGTGCGGTTCCATTCGCGGGAAATTGCGATGTGATTGCGAGCGGCCCAGTCCATGATATCCGAATTACGGATGGGTTTAGAGGGGAGAGTTGCCGCTGCTGGCGGAAATTGCGCACGATACTGGCGGCCGTGTAGTGTCTCGGCGGCCCGCGAAGAAAGCACCCTCTGACTTGGCAAGCACATTGGGGTCTCATGGCGATCAAGCCTTCAGCGAAAGAACCACTGGCGAAAAGGCCGCCGGCAAGGAAAGCCAGCGCCGATGCGCGCAGCTACGGCGACATTCTCTACGAGGTGAGCGATCAGGTCGCCTGGGTCACCATCAACCGGCCGCGCGTGCTCAACGCCTTTCGCGAGCAGACGCTCGATGAGCTCATCGACGCGCTGCGATCGACGCGGGAAGACCCTTCCATCGCCTGCGCCGTGGTGACCGGTGCCGGCGACAAGGCCTTCTCCGCGGGCGGCGATTTCTACGCCATGAAGCGTCTCAACTGGATCAACGGCGCCATGTGGAACGACCGCATGCAGGGGCTGGCGATGACCATCCGCGGCCTGCCCATCCCGGTCATCGCCATGGTCAATGGCTGGTGCATGGGCGGTGGCCACGAGCTTGCGCTGTGGTGCGACCTGGTGATCGCCTCCGACAATGCGGTGCTGGGCCAGACCGGCGCGCGCGTCGGCGCCTGCCCCACCGTCGGCGCCACGCAATACCTTCCGCGCATCATCGGCGAGCGTCTCGCCCGCGAGATGATCTTCTGCGCGCGGCGCTTCTCCGCGCAGGAAGCGGTCGAGATCGGTCTCATCAACAAGTGCGTGCCGCAGTCGAAGCTGCGCAGCGAGACGCTCGCCTGGTGCGACACCATCAAGGGCCACAGCCCGCAGACCCTGCGCATGACCAAAAAGAGCCTCAACTTCGAATCGGACCTGCTCTATGCGTCGTGGCAGCACGGCATGGAGCTGCTTGCCCATGTCTGGGGCTCGGAGGAAAGCCTCGAAGGCATGGATGCCTTCCTGCAGGGGCGCAGGCCCGATTTCCAGAAATTCCGCCTGCGCAACAAGCGCGAGCTCGAAGACTATCTCGAAGGCTGCGCCAACGATCTCAACGCGCCGCCGTCCATGCGCAGGAAGCGGCCATGAGCGCGCAGGCGCAGGGTCCGCTCGCCGGCATTCGGGTGCTTGATCTCACCCGTATCCTCGCCGGCCCGCTCTGCGCCATGATGCTGGGCGACATGGGCGCCGACGTCATCAAGGTCGAGCCGCCCGACAAGGGCGACGATACCCGCGGCTGGGGCCCGCCGTTCGTCGGCAGCGAAGCTGCCTATTTCCTCGGCATCAACCGCAACAAGCGCTCGCTGACGCTCAACATGGCGGTGCCGGCGGGGCAGAAGATCCTCGCCGGCCTGATTGGCAAGGCCGACGTTCTGATCGACAATTTCCGGCTGGGAACTCTGGAGAAATGGGGCTTCACTGACGCCTGGTTCGAGCGCGCCGCGCCGGAACTCGTTCGCTGCTCCATCACCGGCTATGGATCGAGCGGCCCCAAGGCAGCGCTGCCCGGCTACGACTTCGTGCTGCAGGCCGAGTCCGGCCTCATGAGCATCTGCGGCGAGCGCGACGGCGGCCCGACGAAATACGGCGTGGCGATCGTCGACGTGTGCACCGGCATGCTGGCAGGCAACGCCATCCTCGCCGCGCTCAATGCCCGTACGCGCACGGGCAAGGGCCAGAAGGTCGAGCTCTCGCTCTACGAGAGCTCCTTGTTCATGCTCGTCAACGTCGCCGCGAACTACCTCGCCGCCGGCCGCGAGGGCGGCCGCTTCGGCAATGGGCACCCCAGCATCGTGCCCTACACCACGTATCAAGCGGCCGATGCAATGATGGCGCTCGCCATCGGCAACGAGCGGCAGTTTGCGCGCGCCGCGGCGGTATTAGGGCATCCGGAATGGGCCAGCGACGTGCGCTTTTCCAGCAACCGCGCGCGCGTCGAGAACCGCACCGTCATCGACGGGCTCATCAACGCCGCGCTCGCAGGCGACACCGCCGACAGCTGGCTCGACAAGCTCAAGGCGGCAGGCGTTCCCTGCGGAAGGATCAATTCGGTCGCCGAGGCGCTCGACGATCCGCATACCGCCGCGCGCCACATGATCGAGACGGTCGAGCATGCCTCAATCGGTGCCCTGCGGATGCTCGGCATCCCTTTCAAGTTTTCCGACACCGCCTGCTCGGTTCGCCGCCCGCCGCCGACGCTCGGACAGCACAGCGACGAGATCCTCGCCGGCGATCTGGGGTTGGATGCAAAGGCAATCGAGCAGATGCGGCGCGAGAAGGTGATCTAGCCCACATCGAGATTGAAGAACCGCGCGGCGTTGCGCCACATGATGTTCTCCTTGTCGACGGCCGAAAGCCCAAGCTCCCGCACGATCGCGACGTGCTCGCTCGGATCGATCGGCACCGGCCCGTAATCGGTACCGAGCATCACGCGCTCGGCGCCGAACACCTCGACCGCCTCGCGCACATGCGGCGCCCACAACCCCATGGTATCGACGCTCAGCCCGGCGAGGTACGCGCTCGGAAGCTTCGCGCATTTGATGACCGCGCGCTCCGGCATGCCCTCGCAGCCGAGCCGCCAGCCGAAGTCGAGCCGCCCCATGACCGGCAGCAGCCCGCCGCCCATGTGGGCAACCACGATCTTCAAGCGCGCATAGCGGTCGAGCAGGCCGGACAGGATCATGCGCGCAAGCGCCATGGCGGTATCGAACGGACGGCCCACAAGCTCGTCGAGCTTGTACTGGTCCATCTGCTGGTCGTGCCCGATCGGCACGCGCGGCGGATGGATGAAGACCGGCACCTGCCGGTCCTGCGCCCATTCCCAGAATACAAAGGCGTCCTCGCCGTCGATGAAGCGTCCGTGCCAGCTCGAATTGATCAGCAGTCCCTTGAACCCCAGCGGGCCAAGGCAGCGCTCGCCTTCCGCGACGTGGCTTGCGTCGAGCGGATTGATGGTGCCCAGGCCCCAGTTGCCCTTCGCCTGCGCGAGGAGGGCAGCGGTCTGATCGTTGAAGTACCGCACCACGTCGAGCGCGGAGCTGCGGGAAACAGCGGATGCCACCTCGGCCGCGAACGGGTTGCTGATGATGCGCCCGGTGATGCCCGCTTTGGCCGACACTTCCTGCTGCAGGTCGAGATCGAACATCTCGTGGTACGCCACGGCAGGCAAACCGCGATAGCTGGTCACGACATTACTGCCGGCCGGGGTTGGCTGCATTGCCTGCACCAACCCAAAGCGATCGTCGCGCCCCCTTGCAGAGCAGTGCGTATGGATGTCGATGATGGGCATGGGCTGCCGATCCGTTACAGGAGCCTGCCCGATATTCTTTGACGACCTTGCAATCCGCAAGTTATGACATTGCCAAGAATGCAACGCGGAGGATGCCGGGTGAAGATCAAGCACGTCGAGGCGATCGCGGTCAGCCTGCCGATGAAAAAGCCCGTGTTCATGGCAGGCGTCGAGATCCGCACCGCCGATAACGTGCTCGTGCGCATCGAAGCCGGCAACGGCGTTGTCGGCTGGGGCGAGGCGGCCTCCGCGCCCAGCATGACCGGTGAGACCGTCGAGAGCATGATGGCCGCCATCGGCTATCTCGCGCCCGCGGTCGAGGGCCGGGAAGCCGAGGACATCGCCGGAACGATCGCGGTGATGCGCCAGCGCATGTACGCCAACAATGCCGCCAAGGCGGCGATCGAGATCGCGCTGCACGACCTGCTCGGCCACGCCAGCGGCAGGCCGGCCTATGCGATCCTCGGTACCCGCCAGAGAAGCCGCATGCCGCTCCTCGGGGTGATCGGCACCGGCGCGCTTTCGTCCGATCTGCGCGAGGCCGAGCGCAAGAAGGCGCAGGGCTATGCGGCCTACAAGATCAAGGTCGGCATCGACCGGCCGCTCATCGATGCGGAGCGCACGCGAGGCGTCTGCGCGCTGATCGGACGCGGCGCGTTGATCTCATCCGACGCCAACCAGGGGTGGAGCACGGACGAGGCCGTGCAATACGTGCGCGCGGTGGCGGATGCCGGGCTTACTTTCTTCGAGCAGCCCGTGCATGCCGACGACATCGCCGGCCTGACAGCGGTCGCCGATGCCGCCGAGAAGGCCGGCCAGATCGCAATCGGCGCCGACGAGAGCATTCACTCGCTCGCGGACGTGCGCACCATGCACGAGCGGCGCGCCGCGCGCGGCGTGAGCCTGAAAACCATCAAGCTTGGCGGCATGCGCGGCGTCCTGGCGGCGGGCCGGCTTTGCCAGGAGCTCGGCCTCAACGTCAATGTCGCAGCCAAGACCGGCGAATCGAGCATCGCGTGCGCAGCCGCCATGCATGTCGCAGCCGCGCTGCCCCAGCTTGCCTGGGGACTGACCCTTTCCAGCGACGGGCTCGCAGAGGACGTGACCGCGCGCCCCATCGCTGTCGAGGGCGGGCACGTGGAAATCTCCGATGCCCCCGGGCTCGGCATCGAAGTCGATGAGGAACGCGTGCGCCGCCATCGCCGCGATGTGCCGATACGGCAGGTGGCTTAGAAATTTGACGAAAACATCCGATATCGGCATTGCGGTCGTCGGCGCCGGTCGCATCGGAACCTTGCGTGCGCGGCTGGCCGGCAAGCATCCGGCGGTCCGCTTTCTGGCGATCTCCGATCTCGATCCCGAGCGGGCACGCGCGCTGGCGCAGGCAGCCGGCGCCGATTTCCATACCGGCAGCAACGAGGAGGCCATCAGCCATCCGCAGGTGACGGCGGTCATCGTGTCGACGCCGGAGCAACAGCACACGGCGCCGATCCTGCGGGCGCTGGAGCTCGGCAAGCCGGTCCTGGTCGAGAAACCGATCGGCTTTTCGCTTAGCGAGGCGGACCGCATTCTCGCCGCCTTGCGCGCGGGCAAGGGCAATCTGCGCGTCGGCTACAGTCGCCGCTACAAGGAGTGCTTCCTGCGGGCCAAGGAGCAGATGCGCCACGGCCGCCTCGGGCGCATCGTCGGAGGCCTTGCCCGCGTCTACAATTCGCGCGCGCAGGCCTATGCCATCCTCAAGCGTGATCCGCACGCCACGCCCGTGCTGGACGTGCTGACCTATTACGTCGATCTCATGTGCTGGTTTCTCGAAGGCAATCGTCCCGTCGAGGTGGTGGCGCGGGCGCAGCAGGGCATCTTCCGCGCGGAGGGCTACGGTGCCGATGACGTGACGTGGGCAATCGTGACGTTTGCCGACGGCGCCGTCGTCAATCTCGGCGTGAGCTATGCGCTACCTGCGAAATACCCGACCTTGGGCCAATCCGATCGCGTCGAGCTGCTCGGCAGCCACGGCACCATGATCATCGACGACGACCATCTGGATCATCTCATCTACTCGGAGAAAGGAATTCCCCACCCCTACGTGCCGGACCATGCCGTCGACATGGCGTTTCTCGGCAGCAATACCGCGGGCGACTGGGCGGTCGACGATTTCTGGGGTCCGCTCGGCAACGAGACGCGCGCCTGGCTCGATCATCTCGCAACCGGCGCGCCGACGATCCATACCACGCCCGAGCAGGCGCGCATCAACCTGGAGACCACCATCGCCATCGAGCGCGCTGCACAGTCCGGCCATCCCGTGCGCCTGCCGCTGCAGATGGAATTGTGATGATCGACCGCTCGCATGCGCCGGCGCGGCGAAGCTGGGTGGCCTCGGCCAACCAGCATCCCGAGTTTCCGATCCAGAACCTGCCGTTCGGCGTGTTCACGCCGGAAGGCGGGCGGCCGCGCGGCGGCATCGCGATCGGAGATGAAATCTTCGATATTGCGAGCGCGCTCAAGCTGGGCCTCTTCAATGGGCTCGCCGCACGCGCGGCGGAGGCGGCTTGCGGCGCGACGCTCAATTCCTTCCTCGCGCTCGGCCGCGAGGCACGAAACGCGCTGCGGCAGGCTGCCGGCGACGTCCTCGATGCCGACGGCGAGGACCGCGCCCGCATTGAAGGGCTGCGCGCGGACTTCATCCACAGCGCCGCCGGCTGCCGGCTCGAAGTGCCGGCGATGGTGGGCGACCACACGGATTTCTTTGCCGGCATTCATCACGCCACCAATGCGGGCAAGCTGTTGCGTCCGGATAACCCGCTGCTTCCCAATTACAAGCACCTGCCCGTGGGCTATCACGGCCGCGCATCGTCGATTGTTTCCTCGGGTGTGTCCGTGCGCCGCCCCAGCGGTCAGCGCAAGGCCGCAGGCGAGCAAGCCCCGAGCTTCGGCCCCTCGCGCAGCCTCGATTTCGAGCTGGAGCTCGGCGTGTGGATCGGCCGCGGCAACCCGCTCGGCACCCCCATCGCCGTAAGCAGGGCGGCCGACCATATCGCGGGCTTTTGTCTCCTCAACGACTGGTCGGCGCGTGATATCCAGGCCTTCGAGTATCAACCGCTCGGCCCCTTTCTGGGCAAGAATTTCTGCACGACCGTTTCGCCGTGGGTCATTACCCCGGAAGCACTGGCGCCCTTCCGGATGCCGCAGCCACCACGTCCCCCGGAGGATGCCGCGCCCCTCCCCTACCTGATCGATCCATCCGATCAGGCAGCCGGCGCCCTCGACATCGAACTTGAAGTATTCCTGTGCTCGCAAAGCTTGCAGTCGAAGGGCCTGCCTGCGCAGCGGCTCGCGGCCAGCAATGCGCGTCATCTCTACTGGACGGTGGCGCAACTCGTCGCCCATCACACCTGCGGCGGCTGTAATCTGCGGCCCGGCGATCTGTTCGGCACCGGCACGATCTCCAGTGACGCGCCCGACGGGCTCGGCAGCCTGCTCGAAATCTCCGCGGGCGGTCGTCGGCCGGTCGAGCTTGGCTCAGGAGACACCCGACGCTTCCTGGAAGATGGCGACACCATCATCCTGCGCGCGCACTGCCGGCGCGATGGGTTCGCCACCATCGGCTTCGGGGAATGCCGCGGAACCATCGCGCCAGCCGCTTGACCGGCTGAGCCTTTAGCCAATCCACAGCCATTGTGTACAACATTGGGGACAGGCTGCAACGCGCCGTGATCGAACACGCCAGCTAAGACAATGCCTGCTCTGGACAAAACGGCAAGGAGAGCGGCGCGGCAGCCTTCGCGCCAAAAATCAGGTGTGGCGGCCTTGCAACGCTGCTTTTCTGTTTGCGAAGGCGGATTGCACCAATAGCGCTTGATTGATTGACTCGATGCATTGATTCGCTGCCAGCGTGACATATGGTCCGAGGGAGGCCGGAAATGCTCGATGGGAAGCAATATTTTGCGGGATTTCCCGACGAGGATCCGGCGCGACAGCAGATTGTCCCTCATAGCCCGACGCTGCTGGCGACCCTGCGGGCGCTCGAAAAGGAGTTGCGACCCTACATCCGCAAGCAGATCAAGACCGGTGTCGATGCGGACGATTCCACGGCCTGAGGCGCTTTGGCCGTGTCCCGCCGAGAACCCCCCCGAGGGCTGACGACGAAGCTTCCTTGATACTATAGTCGGCGCGCGGCGCACGCGGCGAGAGGACAATCCGGCGCGCGAGCAGGCGCGACACGGGCGCCGGCGGAGGATCGGTGACACAGGCCATCAGCGTCCGGTTCGTGAGCGTCAACGGCATCCGGATTGAAATGATCGAGGGGGGAGAAGGCCCCACTCTGCTCTTCCTGCATCCCGCAATCGGCATTGCGCCAGACGCTCCCGTCCTGCAACGACTTGCCGCGCATGGCCGTCTGATTGCGCCTGTTCACCCGGGATTCGGCGCTTCCGAGGCGCCAAGGTCTTTCGACAGCATCGACGATCTCGCCTATTTCTATCTCGATCTCATCCATGCGCTCGGCCTCGCGGAGATCGCGCTGGTGGGCGTATCGTTTGGCGGATGGATCGCGGCGGAGATGGCCATCAAGTCGACGGCGCAGATATCGCATCTCGTGCTTGGCAACCCGGTCGGCATCAAGGTCGGCAGCCGCGAGCATCGCGACATCGCGGACATCTTCGCCATGACCGAGCCCGAGTTCCTTGAGCTCGCTTATTTCGATCCGGCCGCCGGGAGACGCGACTACAAGGCCATGCCGGAGGCGCAGGTGCGTGACGCTGCGCGCAACCGGGAAGCCACCGCACGCTATGCCTGGTCGCCGTTCATGCACGATCCCAAGCTCAAGGGACGGCTGCACCGCATTCGCGTCGCCACGCTGCTGCTCTGGGGAACGCATGACCGCGTTCTCAGCGAAGGCTACGGCCGGGCGTATTGCGCCGCCATTCCCGGCGCGCGCTTCGAACGCATCGAGCGCGCCGGCCATTTTCCTCACATCGAGCAGCCGGACGAATTCGCGGAGAAACTTTTCGCCTTCATCGAGCGCAAGTGATACCAAACTCTCTTCGAGGTGATCCGCATGAAGGTCTACCAGTTCACCGAGCAGCCTTATCCGGACGCATGGGCTGAGCACGGCGGCTCGTTGCGCGTCAACCTGCCGAACCGCAAATGCGATCCGCACATCGCCGCCGATCTCTTCCATCGCTATTACGACGAATGGATGCTCGCCGACGAGCTCGGCTTCGAGATCATGCTCAACGAGCATCACCAGACTGCCACCTGCATGTCCTCGACGGTGATCGTCGGTCTTTCCGTGCTGGCGCGGCAGACTTCGCGCGCCCGGCTGCTCGTGCTCGGTTATCCGATCGGGCACAGGGGCGACCCGCTGCGCGTCGCCGAGGAGCTCGCGACCATCGATGTCATCTCGCGTGGACGGCTCGACATGGGCTTCATCAAGGGCGTGCCGTACGAGTTTGCGGCATCCAACCAAAATCCGGTCGGCGTCATGGACCGATTCTGGGAGGCGCACGATTTCATCATCAAGGCGATGACCAGCCATGACGGGCCGTTCAACTGGGAGAGCGAGCATTTCCACTATCGGCAGGTGAACATCTGGCCGCGGCCGTGGCAGCAGCCGCACCCGCCGGTCTGGAGCACGACCGGCAGCAAGAGCAATGCCCGTGTGCTGGGCGAGCGCGGTTATGTCATGGCGACGCTGGGGACCGGCTACGACACGCGCAGCCTGTACGACGTCTACCGCGAGGGCTACGTCTCAAAGGGACGTCCGGCTCCTGCGGCCGACCGCTTCGGCTATCTCGGCCTCGTCGCGGTCGCCTCGAACGAGCGCGAGGCGCGGGCGCGGGGCGAGCAGATCGCAAGCTATCCGCGCACCAGCGCCATCGTCCATGCGCCGTTTCGCAACCCGCCCGGATTCTTCTCGGTCGAGGACAATGCGAGGCTCATGCGCGGCCAGACGCCGCCGCGCAGCTACACCAAGGACCGCCGCGTGATCGACATGCGCACCGCGAGCGTGCAGGAGTTGATCGACGCCGCAATCCTGTTCTGCGGCACGCCCGACCAGGTTTACGAGCAGATTGTCGAGTTCTGCGAATATTGCGGCGGAATGGGCAACCTTCTGATGATGGGACATGCCGGCGCCATGACGCACGCTGAAACAGTCGACAATCTCACCTTGTTCGCGAAGGAAGTCATGCCGCGGCTCAAGGAATACAAGCAGCCGGCCGCGGCAACCGCGACCGCCGCCTGAGAAAGCTTTGTCGCGCACGCAAATCCCCACGAAGTTCGATCCATGTAGGGGCGGGTTTGAAACCCGCCCCTACCGGCGGCGAGAACAAAGCCCCGACCTGGCGCATCGCTTTTCTCCGCCGCGGAATTCGGATTAGGGCGTTGTTAAGCATAAAGTTTCAGAATTCGCGGATCGTGTCACCGTCTCGGGACCGGAGTGATGCAAAGGTACCCGTTTGTAACCGTCCTCTACATGATGTGCGCCAGCGTCGCCCTGGAATTGCCCGGACAGGCGGCAATCGCGGCATCTCCCTATGTCGTCGATGGCATTGCGCTCGGAGCTTCCTTGCAGGGAGCACGCGATTACCAGTGCGCCGCAAGCAGGCTGTTTTCCGAATACACGTGGTGCCGGCACCAGCGTCAGGAAAAAGGAAGGCATGCCTCGGTTGTTTCCGCGAATTCTGTTCTGCAGGATCGCGACGGCACCATCGCCTATGTCAGCCGCGAGATTCGGCCGGCATTCTTTGCCGCGAATGAGATCGAGGCAGAGATCGCGCGGCTGTCGGCCAGGTTTGACGAGCGGGCACGTGAAACGCGACTGCCGAAGCAGAAAGATTTCGAGACCGCGGTCATCGCGCTGTGGGGCAGCCTGCGATTGGAGCCGCTGGAAGGCAAAAGCCTCGAAGCTTTCGAATCCGGAAAGGCCGCCAAGAAAAGCCTGCTTGTCGATCATCTCGGCGACATCCGCCGCTCGCTGCGGCTCGGGCTGCCGGTTTACCGCCTCGCCGGCGGCCGTGGCTATCTCTGGCTGGCGACTGCGCAACGAGGCCGGCGGGGATATCTGCGCATTCTGGCCGTCGATGTGGACGCCCTCGCTGCGCCGGCAGAGGCTTCGCTCTCCGCGCAGCCAGAAGATGTTGCCGCGCTCGAGCCGAAGAAAGCCCCTCCCGCGATGGCGCGTGGCGTTGCGCTCGCCGCGGCTGATCTGCGCCCTTTTTTGACGCCTCTGCCCACGTTGGCGGTGCCTGACGAGCTCGCCAGCAAATCGGTTTCCCGGCGCACGAATGAGCCGCAGCAATCAATGGCTCAGAAAACCCGGGCTGATCCGCGGCGCACGATGCTCATGGATGCGGAGCGGTTGGCAGCTGCGGAAAAGGAAAAGGCACGCCTGGCATGGGCTCGATTCGAGGCGGAGAAGGCCGCTTTCGATTCGAGCACGCGGGTGAAATGGACCATCGGCACCTCGCTGCTCATTCTCCTTGCAGTTCTTGCGCTTCTGCAGGCCATGACACGGCGCGAGGAACAACAGCCCGCCTCGCAGAGCTGCTAATTGGCTGCACGCTGCGTCAGGCCGACAACCATGAACGGAGCCCATACCCCGGGATAAGCGTCATCGACGTTCTTGGGGCTATCGATGAATTCGAGCATGCTCCGCCGCAGCGCCTCCGCGGGCAGCATGGTCCTCTCCTGTTCCATCATGTGGACTGTGTGCGTCGTCAGCTGCACCGCAGCCTTCGTGTCGAGGTACCAGTTGGAGACCAGCAACGATTTGGCGCCGGCGTAAAAGAATGCCCGCGCCAGGCCGGACAAGGCCTCCGCGCCCGGCTTGTCCCCATCGGCGGTATTGCAGGCGGACAGGATGACCCAATCCGCATTGAGCTTGAGCGTTGCCGCGATCTCGCTCGATGTCAAAAGCCCGTCGTCCTCTTCCGACGGGACCTGCGGTGGGGTGAACACAAGGGCTGGCTCCGCCACGTCGGTAAAGCTCGCTGTCTCGCCGGCAACCAGGGCGTGGGTCGCAAAATGTACAATGCGGAAACCGTCGAGCTTGGCGGTCTTGACGGCGGCTTCGGTGGCATCTTGCCCAAGCTTGACGTCGGTCATCGGCGCGCCCAGCTCTGTCGCAATCTCGCGCACTTCATCCGCGCTCTCCGGCAACCGATCGAGCTCCCGCAAGCCGATCAGGTCGACATGTCCCTCGCGAAAAAGTCGCCGATAGGAAACGCTGGAGCGCGTGGCGCCGCGCTGACTCGGACCGCCGGTCCGGCCCTGCGTCAGCGGATTGCCGAAACCCATATAGGGCTGCGAAGCAATCCGGCCTTCGCTGCGGATCTTCAGGCTTGAAACGGAGGGGAGCATGGTCACGGCGTGGCGTCGCAACAGCCACGGCGCCGCGCGGTAGGCCGAATACGGATCCCCCACGGACGGTTTCTTTGTTGGCTTTTCGGTGAGCAGGAGATGCAAGGGCAGCCCCGTCAGCGCGCCCGCGGGGACGACAATGAGGTGGCGTTTCCCCGACAGCAGCGGCGCCACCGGACCAAGCAGTGCGGTATAGAGTGAATAGGCGAGGTCAAGATCGAACGCGCGCGCGATGCTCTTTTCCGGTATCTCCACCTTCTCGAC
>Ga0310916_10000389_pt1 | contig 24016 bp, 16 predicted proteins | sample GREbulkMGLF176_FD_203444 | JGI IMG/M metagenome (GOLD analysis project Ga0310916, IMG submission 203444) | Lab enrichment of tropical soil microbial communities from Luquillo Experimental Forest, Puerto Rico - GRE.bulkMG.LF176 | ecosystem: Environmental > Terrestrial > Soil > Tropical forest >...
AGCACGAGGACGAGGCCGCGTAGACGAATTTGCGCACGCGCGCATGACGCGCCGCCTCGAGCACGTGCACGGTACCCTGCACGTTGGTATTCATGTATTCCAACGGACACTCGATCGATGGGACGATGTCGCCGATGCCGGCGAAGTGAAAAACATAGTCGGCATCGCGAAACAGGCTCGCGTCGGAGGCGAGCTCGCGAATGTCGCTCTCCTCGAACGACAAGCCGGGATCGCGGGCGTGATGCGCCAGGTTGGCGGTCCGGCCTCCGCTCAAGTTGTCGATCACGCGCACGCGATAGCCGCGATCGAGCAAGACGTCGACCATGTGACTGCCGATGAAGCCGGCGCCGCCGGTCACCACCGCAACCTTGCGCACCGGGCTCATTTTGCTCCGAGCTTCTTCATGGTGCGGACGTTGTAGTACCAATCGTCGTCGAAGCTGTTGGGCATGAGGTGGTTGCGGAAGGCGCGGGTAAGATCGCGTACGGCGTCCTCGATGCTGTGCTTGGGCTTGAAGCCGAGGACGCGGTTCACCTTGTCCGAATTGACGTGATAGGAGCGCATGTCGTTGGTCGGCGTGGTGACGATCTTGATCTCGCCTTTTTCCGGCATCTCCTCCTGCACCACCTTCTTCACCATGCCGGCGATCTCGGCGATCGAGTAGTTCTGAAATCCGATGTTGAAAGTCTCGCCGTGGATTTTTTCATGCGGCGCCGTCAACATCACAACGTAGGCGTCGACCATGTCGTCGACATGCAGATTGGGCCGCATCTGGTTGCCGCCGAACACCGTGATCGCGCCTTTGTTGACCGCGTGGTTGGTGAGGATGTTGACGGAGAGATCGAGGCGGGTGCGGGGGGTGTATCCGCAGATGGTGGCGGGACGGATGACGACGCAGGTGAAGTCGTCCGCCTTGTGCTTCCACAGCACCGGCTCGCACATGCCTTTGAACTTGTTGTAGAGCGTGAGCGGCACGAGCGGATGGTCTTCGGTCACGTCGGGCGAGTCGCTCACGCCGTAGACCGAGCTCGAGGAGCAGTACACGAACCGTTTCACGCCCGCCTTCTTGGCCGCGACCACCAGGGGCTCGAAACAATCGTAGTTGATAGACTCCGAAAGTTTTTCATCGAGCTCGAAGCTCGCGTCGTTGGAGATGCAGGCGAGATGAAGAACGGCGTCCTGCCCGACGAGCGCCTCGGCGAGCTTGGGCGTGTCGCGGATATCGCCCTGGATGACTTTCAGATCGGGAGAATTGGGCAGCCGGCAACCGAAATAAAGCTGGTCATAGACCGTAACGTGGTAGCCTTCTGAAAGCAGGCGCGGCGTGAGGAGATGGCCGACATAGCCGGCACCACCGGTGATCAGCACATTCTGCATAGCGAACGGACGCCCTTTCTCGAGCTGGTGATTTTCGGGAGGGGGATGCGTGGTGGACGGGCCGCGAAAGTCCCCCTGCTCGGCAGCCAATTTCGGGAGCCTCATACACATTTTTTGCGGTCACGTCTCCTGTTTTTGCGAGGTCGCAACGCGCCCATGGAGCGGCCCCCGGCGCCCTGACCGCGTGCCGGCGAACGGGAAGATTCTGTCGTTGGATCAGCTTGTTAGCTCGCTCGAACGCCGCTAGGTCGTGTCCCGTTCGGCATGCACGCGCCCGCTCGCGCCGCGCTTGGCGCAAGGGGATGCGGACATCTCCTTGCGAGCGACCTCGAGTTCCACGACCACGCTCGTCCAGTTCAGCGTGAATGCGCTCGCATCGCGATTGGCCGCAGCCCTGTTCGCGAGCCAAGCCATCGGCGCCAATGCGACCAATGCCAGTCCCGCCAAGACGCCCCGGGCCAGCGACCCCGCCGGAAACGAGGTGGCAGCGCGAAGGTAGAGCTTGCGAATCTGCGCCGTGAGCCACGTGCCGTAGAACCGAATGCTCGACCTGTCGACATCCGGAAACACGGTCTCGTAGGCCGCGAAGTGCCCCATCCCGACCGGCGCCAGATAGGGATTGTTGATATGGACAACGACCTTGCCGCCGTTCCTCACCAAGATGCGGATGCGGCGATGCAAGGCGGGGAGCATCATCAGCTCGGATGGGCTGAGCTCGCACAAGCAGGCATCGAAGAAATCTCCGCGCGCCGCCTGACTCGCCGGCGTCGTCATCAACAGGCTCGTCGGATCCCTGCGGTCTTTCAGGATGCTGCTGAACAACGAATCGCGGGAGCACAGCCAGAGAATCCGCTGACCCGCTCGGCTCCAGGACACGAGTTGCGCGGTGACATCGAAGGTATCGAGCCACAGCGGATGCGCAGGTCGCAGGAACGGCAACGGACCGAACAGCGCGGTGTGGACCGAGCGGAGAATATGCGACAACCCGCGGGCTTCCTTTTCGAGCGCCGGTGACGTCGACACGGCCGGGCTGCTGCCGCCGGCACTTCTCGCTTCGAGGCGACGGGTCGTCTCCGTGAACCAGCGCCCGAGCTGGCCGTGTCCGATATGCGACTGGGGCTCGGCCGACAGTCGGCGTTCGATTTCGTTCATGTAGCGACGCGACTCCGCGATCACGTCGTCGATGTCGAGGGGAAGCTCGCCGGCGTGAATGGTCAGGAGCTGTCGGCCGCAGCGGCGCTGCTCGCGGGTGGTCCAGTCGGAGAGAAACTTGGCGATGGCGTCGAGCGAAATCCCGCCCGGACGCACGAGTTCTTCGCCGGTCACGCGCTTCTGCGGCTCGATCATGAAGAACTCGTCGGAATCGGCGAGGAAGCAAGGCTCGAGCGTCGGCGCCGCCTCCGGAAGGTAGCCGAAGTCCCATACCAGGACCGGCTGCGTGATCACCCGCTCCGGCTTGATTGCGACGAGAGCCACCGGCCATTGGTAGCCCACCAGTGTTTCCTCATCGACGTACCAATAGAACTGATCCATGCACCATTGATGATAGAGGCGCTGATTCACGGTGCGCGCCTTCACGGTGAGGTGCTTGTGGGTCAAGGCGAGCTTTGCCATCTCGCGCGGCTTGACCGCGAGCACGCCGCTCTCTGCATCGACCCGCGCCGCGAGCTGCGGCCATACCTCCTCGAGCACGACACGGAAACTCGGCGCATGAATGACTCGCTTGCCTTCGCGCATCAGCTCGGCGAGCCGCCGGTAGGATCCGTCGGCAATGATGAAATCGGCGTTGAGAAACAGCAAAAACGTTTCCGTCACCTTCGCGCCCAGATCGACGAAGCCGCGGAACAACGCAGCCGTCAAAACCACGCCGTATTCGCCGGGCTCGCACGGCATCAAATCGTCGAGCGAGGCGAACTTGACCTGGCAAATGGCAGAGAGCCGCTGGAACGAGCGCGCCTGCCGGATGTAATCGACGAGCTTGCTTTCGGTGACGAGGACGACCTCGACATCGAACATCGTCGCCAGCGAAGGCAGGTTGCCCGGGGCGAGCAATGCCGGCAACGTCATCGAAACCAGCTTCTCGGCGTAGACCGTTCCCCACAGTGGAATGATCAGGCGAGCCTTGTCCGTCATCCGATGGAACTGACCCGTCAGGGTTCCCTGAACATGATCGTCAGTGGCTGGATTGCGCCCGCCACGGAGCCGTCAGGCGACGGCGGATGCGCCGACTCAATTCTGCAAGCAAGTCGCGTCCTGGCAACTCCGCAAGCCGCGCGCTGCGGGCGGCCGTGACATGCCGGCGCGCCCGCGCCGCGTCGAAAATCTCGCCATCCACCACCATCGCATAGCGCGCCAAGTGCTGGTCGCTGGTCATCGGCTCGTAGACGCCCTGGAACGGGACGCAGAACGGCTTGTCGTATTGCTTCTGCAGGAGCGCAACGAGCAAATGCGTCGTCTTGGCATTGAGAACGAGATAATCGAGCAAGGCCGGCTGCCACGGAATGAAACTCGCCAATTGCCAATCCGGCCCCACCCAGATTCCGAAAACATCATAGGCGTTATACTTCGCCAGACTTTCGAAAAAGTTCGGTTGGTAATTGAAATAACCGTGCTCGAGGTGAACCGTGAACGGCACGGCGTGAAGCATGTATCCGCCGGGCTTCGTGAAATCGTGCATCACCTTGAATACGTTGTATTGATTTAGGATGTGCTCCGAGGTGCCATGATTGGTGACGAATCCGTACTTGCCCACGTGCTCGGGAGGGCACGGGTCGAAATTGAGGTCGAGCGGGATCGAGTTGAACTGCGGATCGAGATCGACGCACCTGTAATTGAAGCCCAGCGCCGTATAGAGCTCCAATCCGGAGCCTTTCCAGTTTGCAAAGCGATTGAGCATCGCCGCAGAAGGTTCCGGCTTGCCGAACGCTTTGAATAGTGCCTTGACCAGCTCGGACTGCGGGCACCAGACGTTCTGCGCGCCGAGCTCCATCACGTCGGTGATGCCGTCGAAGACGCCAAGTCCCTTAAGCTGCCGATACAACGCAAGAACGGGTGGCCCGAGGCCCATCGCAATCCTCCTCGACAATCAACGTGCGCGGGACCGCCAATGCTGAGTACCCTTGGAACGCAAGGCGAAGCTTGTCAATGGACGCGGCCGGCCACATAGCGTTCCGCGCCGTGCTGCCGCCGGCGAACCTCTTGGGCCAGCCAAGCGTAGCCGTAGCTCTCCAACAGCTGCTCGATCGAGGGCGAGGCAGCGGCGGTGGCGGGGGCCCCTGGGCCCGTGAACGTCCTATGTGCATCGCGCAGTCGATGCCATGCGGGCCTTACGACCCGATAAAGCGCGCTGCCCGGCCGCGTCATTGCAATGCGCCGAAGCAGACGCTGAATCGCGTCCCTATGATAATCTCGTTCTGCATGATACTTCGCCGACAATGGGTGACGCCGTTCCAACACCTTGCGGCGCTCGGCGGCAAGTTCGGATCGTTGCGTATGCAGCAAGTTCGCAGGCAACGCCTTCGCCGCCGCGCACAATTCATAGAGCAGCCGGTAGCAGTCGCGCGCCATCAGGCGGGCGCGAAGCCCAGGATCTGGTCGCATCTGCTCGGCCGCCTCCAACACCAGAAGCGCGTATTCCAGGTAACCGAAATTGAGCGCGACGAAGGCGAGCTTCAGCAGCATCAGGTGTTGTTCGTCGGATGAGCCGGCAATCGAGTTTACGCTGTCGATCCGGCGCAGAAACAATGCATCTCCAAATGCCAAAAATCCCTTCGCCCGCGCGCCGATTGGCATCCGCTTGGGCGAGATTTCCTGCAGGTAAGTGAACCCGGCGAAATAGAACCCGTGGCTGAGGGCAAAATCGAAAATGCCGGAGAACAGCGCCTGCCGCTCGTACATGGGATGAAATTCAATCTCCGTCGCCAGCGCGACGCACTGATCGTGCAAGGTCGTCTGAGCGCCACGCAGAATATCGAGCTCGGAACCCTGAGTATCGAGCGACAAAAAGTCGGGCATGAGATTGCCCGCCACTTTGCCGTCGCGCACCAGCGTATCGAGCGCATGGATCATGACGTCGCGGACTTCGACGACCTTGTTTTCGTTGCCGTACACGGCGTCGTAGCGCGTGTCCTGCATCGATATTCCGTCGATTTCTCCTGCGAGCGCGACCTCGCAGTAGTAAGTGTCGTATTCCGGATTCGGCCTGAGGTTCGAGCTCGCATAGGGATTGTTGGTGATGTAGAGCTTGCCCGCCCTGTCCTCGAGACCGAGGCAATAGGGCAGCACATGGAAATTCTCGTTCGTGTTCTGCGCGATCATTTCGAGGGCGCATTTTTCGTCGGCCTCGTATAAGACGTTCACGATATCCCGTGAAAACCTCTGCGGAGAATTCAGCGCCACGCCGAAGCCTCTTCCACCGACGTGGTGGGCGATGATGCGATCTTCGAGTTCACGCATTCGGACTTCCCCGTAACGACCGTTCGCGCTCACCGGCGGTTCTCTTTACACGCCGGAACGGCGCAGATAAACCCGCGAACCGCGCGTGGCCCAAATTGCAATTTGACGGCAGCGAGCTTAAGGATAACCGCCCAATAATTTCGGAACCTATTGGCCGTCCCAGCAAGGTATATGAGGAATGCAAGCGCCCGAGTTGGAAGACAGGATCGTCGCCCACCACGTCGGTGGAAGAGGCTTCGGCGTAGCGTTCAATTGCCCTCCCAATCTCGCCAAGCATGTGGTTCACGTTCTTTACGAGGCGGACGAAACCTGTGCACGCAAAATGATTGAAGAGAACAAGAGCGACAATTTCCATATCCTCCCCTACTGCCTTGGGGAGCATGATCGACCAGGAAAGATATTCATCACGGAAAACGCCTACGCCAGCTCGAACCTCGAACCGAACCCGGAGTATTCCAAGTATTATTGTGAATTGCACCTCGACGGCGAGGTCGAGGGCGTCATGCTGCAGAATGCCGTCTATGACGTCGTCTACGGCAATGACAACAGCGTCGTGGAGGTTCGTGACGTCGACATCCGGGCGCTCGACAGCATCATGAAAGCCGGCGAAGCGCCGCTCGGTCTTACACCAGACTTCCTCTCGCTCGATACGCAAGGCTCGGAACTCAACATCCTCAAAGGAGGCGTGCAGACCTTTCACGACCACTGCGTCGCGCTAGCGACCGAAGTCGAATTCCATCCGATGTACAAAGGCCAACCGCTGTTTTCGGCCATCTTTGACTTCGCCCTCCATCACGGATTCCACTTTGTCGGCTTCACCTACTTGCAGGAAATCTCGCCCAACCGGCTGCCGCTCGGCGCCCGCGCCAAAGGCGTTCTGGCCTTTGGCGACGCTCTCTTCTTCCGCAACATCGACAGCGTACGATCGATCGCAAGGTCGCAGAACGAGCTTTACCTGATGCTGCTGAAGCTCGCCTTCATCGCGCTTAACTTCGGGTATCTCGAATTTGCGCTGCAGGCCATTGACGCGGCCGACGACGCAAAGCCCGGCCTAGATCTTCGCGACCGGCTGCTCGCGCGCGACTGTTATCGTTTGTTGTATGAGTTGAAAAAGGCGGCTGGCGAACTCCCGGCACATTTTCCTCACTTCGAGCGCTCGAAGATGATAGCGGAGCGCAAGGCGGTCCTCGATCGCGCGCAAGCCCAACCAACTGCTGTCGCGCATCCAGCGCCGGCTCCCCCGCCAGCGCGCGCTTTCTCGCCAGCACCGGCTCCCCCGCCGCCGCCCAGCGGCGCGCGGCCGGAGCGGCACAATCAACGCATCCGCCACCTAATCTTTACCAATCCGCCGGCGGCGATCGCGAAGCTTTATCGGCATTTCCGCGGCCCGCCACGAGCGCCGGTCGAGCGCGCCGCGACACCAACCGCCGCGCGGGCGACCCCCATGCCTGTATCGCAACCATCAAGTTCCGCGCCGGCCCCAGCCCCCTCCCCGCACGACAGCCCGGTCGAAGCTGTGCTCGCATCCTATGGCTATGTCTGGTGGGCCGATGTGGTTCGCCAGCGACGGAAATCTGCGGAACATTGCGTGCCCGGTCGAATGTATTGACAACTTTCGGTGGCACCCTCATAGGTATCGCCTTCACGAAAGACCGGGTTGGCGGCGCTCTCGTGTCGTGCGTTTGTGACGGAGAAGTATCACTATGGGCTTGGGTCCGCCGATCCTCGCATTGTATCGACAATTGAAGGGGCTAGGCGCGTTCGATGGCATAAACAGCGTGATGGAGCTCGGCGCTCAGAACGTTTGGTGTCCGCGGCCGGAGCTCGTAAGAAATCTGTTTCGCGCCTTCGACAAACCCGAACCAGCGCAGGACATGCTCGACCGGTTCGCGAACTGGAAGGGCTCCGCGCAGGAGTTGTACACCGCGCTCGGTTTTGATTTCCATTGCATCGACGTCGATCCGCAATTCAACTCGATCCGACTCGATCTCAACTTCGACGCATGCCCCCCCGAGCACATGGGAAAATACGACTTCGTGACAAATCACGGGACGTCGGAGCATTTGCTCAACCAACAGAACTTGTTCAAGGTCGTCCATGACCTGACCAAGCCTGGGGGACTCATGCTTCATGCCGTGCCCTTCACGGCGCATATAGAGCATGGCTTCTTCAACTATCAGCCGAATTTTTTCGAGAGTCTCGCGCGCTACAATTCCTACAAGCTGCTCGGCGTCTGGGTCGGGCCGGGATGGCAGGCGGCCAGTCTCATTCCCTGGGAGCCGGACATCCTCGACTATATGGTCATCAACTCGAAGACCACGCACCTGCTCGTTGCCCTCTCGCAGAAGATGTACGACAAGCCGTTTAGCGTCCCGTTCCAGGGCGTTTACGAACCGACGACGCCGGACGAAGTGATGGCGCGCTACAACCTCGTCGTCGACGGCGAGTTTTACGACGGCAAGCGCGTCAAACACATCACGAAGGAGAGCGTAATTGCCGACAAGGTTGCGCAGGAAACCGTCGTGCTGCGCAACGAATTGGCCTCGCTTCAAGGCAAGTACTGGGATGTCGTCACGCGCCTGTCGGCAATGGACAACGAGATCGGGCCGCTGAAGAGCGAGCTTGCCGCCAGCCTGCTGCGATTCCAGACGTTGCAGCAGCAACTCCAGGCAGCGGCACCCGAGCTGCGCATGGAAGCTCAGGCCAAGCTCGAGCGAAGGTCCGATGCGCGGTCGCCTACGGATTTGTCCGGCCGGGAACTCCTCTCGGAGCTCGGAGCCCGCATTCGACGCCGATTTTTCACCCGGTCGACACGGGAAGCGGCACCCGGCCGCTAACCAATTTGCACGTGTGAGATCGCCAGACGCCTAGCTCGATTGATAGCATTGGGTTTGTGAAGCGGAGCATGACCCATCTCTCGTGCCACCGTAGGTGACGTGCCACTCTCGCACGGAACAAGAAAGGGCTGAAGGTATGGGCCTGGGTCCACCAGTACTGGCATTGTATCGCCAGCTCAAAGGATTGGGCGTTTTCGAAGGCATCACGGATGTGATGGAACTCGGGGCGCAAAACGTATGGTGTCCAAAGGCCGGCCTGGTGAAGAACTTGTTCGAGGCGTTCGGTAAGCCGCCGCCCGCGCCGGACATGCTCGACCGGTTCGCGAATTGGAAGGGCTCCGGGTTAGAACTCTATACCGCGCTCGGCTTTACCTATCATTGCATCGATCTCGATTCGAAGTTCAATGCCATCCCGCTCGATCTCAACTTCGATGCATGCCCGGCGGAGCATGTAGGCAAGTACGGCTTCGTCACCAATCACGGCACCTCCGAACACATTCTCAATCAGTACAATGTCTTCAAGGTCATGCACGACCTCACCAAGGCCGGGGGGTTCATGCTGCACGCGGTGCCCTTCACCGTCCATCTCGAACACGGATTTTTCAATTACCAGCCGAACTTTTTCGAGGCTCTGGCCCGGTACAATTCTTACGAGGTGTCGGGCATTTGGGTCGGGCCCGGGTGGCAGGTGGCGAGTTTCATTCCTTGGGAGCCGAGCCTGCTCGATTATCTGGTTCTCAACGCGCAAACGACGCATCTCCTTGTCGCGCTCTTGCAGAAGCAATATGACACACCGTTCTGCGTTCCGTTCCAGGGCGTGTACGAGCCGACGACCAACGAGGAACATATGGCGCGATACGCTATGGTGGTCGACGGCGAGTTATACGACGGCAAGCGGATCAAATACATTTCCAAAGACCGAGTGGTTGCTGAACGGCTCGAGGAGGAGACCCGCGTGTTTCACAGTGAGCTCGTGGCCACCCGCTCCAAGGTCTTGTCCGCAATCTCCGGGTGGGAATTGCTCGAGGAGCTGGGCAAACGGATCCGCCGGCGGGTGGTCGGCTAATGTTGTCGCGGGGCCAGCCCAGCATGGAGGAGCAAAAGCACGGGGCACCCCAGCCCACGCTTGAGGCCACCTCCCCGACCAAGCTCCCCACCCGTGTGATCACCTATGCGTGGGGCGACAGCTACGTCGAAGACTTGCTGTCGCTGACCATCCCCGCTCTGCTCGCTCCTGGCAATCTTCCCTATCTGGCCTCGGAGCTATCCTGCGAGGTTGTGATACTGACTGAGGAGCGCTGGTTCGACCGCGTCGCCCGCAATCCGGCCATTCAGCGGCTCCGAACGATCTGTCCGTTCAAGCTGATAGGTCTCGACGATCTCATTACGGCGCCGGACAAGAAATACGGCATGGCGCTGACCTATGCACTCCACCGCGGTTTTGCCGACCTTGGCCCCGCAATGACGGATCATTGGCTGATTTTTCTCAATGCCGATTTCGTCCTGGCGGAAGGAAGCCTGCGCAATTTGCTCGATCACCTGCGCCGCGGAGAAAGGCTGGTCGCCTCCCCCAGCTATTGTGTGGTCGCGAAGGAGGTCAAGACCGAGCTCCTCAACCGCATTGATCCAAAGACGACCACCTTATCCATGTCGCCGCGCGAGATGGCCAAACTCGTGCTGGCACATCGTCACAACACAATTCGCGGCAAGACCGTGAATCAAGGCGATTTTCACATTCGTTACATGGAGCAATTCTACTGGCTGCTCGATGATGACACCTTGCTCGGCCACCAAATGCCTGTTGCCATCGTCGGACTGCGTCCCGAACGCTACGTCGCTGAGCCCAATTCCTTCTGGGACTATGGCCTGATGCGGGAGTTCTGTCCGACCGCCGCACCCGACGTGATCGGGGATTCGGACGAATTCCTGATGGTCGAGCTCCGCGAGCAGGACGTGGCCCATGATCAGATTCTTCCCGGTTGGCCGCAGGCACAAGAGTTCGGCGAACGAATGATCTCATGGGTGACCCCTTATCAGAGGGATTTCGCGCGCTATCCGCTCACGCTCCACACGAACAACGTGCCGGCAAATATCGAGGACGGACGCCGAGCGCTCAGGGCTTTCGTGGACGAGGTCTTGTCCTATGTTCCTGCGGATTTGCCGTCCCACGTAGGGCATCCGCAATGGACCTATCACTTGGCCGGCTTCACGACGGCACGATATCAGTTCCTGTCCTCCCACCTCGGACCGCTGACGGAGACGACGGAGCCGCCTAGCCATCTTTCCCGCCTTGACCAAATTTGGTGGAAACTCGATGGACGGCAGAAGCGCTTATCTCGCCGGCGGGCTGAGTGCGTTGAGACGATGAACCATCAGCGCGACCTCATCCAACGTTCCCGCGACCGCACCCAAAAAGCCATCCTGGAGGAACAGACAAGAGAGCGGCAAGAGCTGGACCAGCAATTTCTCGACGAGTTCACGGGCACGGCGTCTCGCTCGCCAAGCAACAAGGGCTTCGCACAGAGTTCATTTGACCAAAATGTCGGCTCCGGGGTGGCACAAGAATCCTTCAATCCGCCTGCTCCAGCCAGCCAGTGGTTTGAGATCCTCGGACGGTACGAGGACAAGTACAGCAGCCAGCGTCAGCAAGAGAAAGCGCGGCAGGCTGCGCTGGAAGCTGCGCTTGAAGCGATCAATGCTTACTATCCGGAACGCATTCGTAGTCTCGATCGGGAACTCGAAAAGCTCAAGGTCGAATATCGTCTTCAGATCGGCGAGATCGCCGCAGCAACGGCTGTTCCATTCCTGCGAATGCGGCGAGGAGCTTCGGCCCCGTCCACGGACATTCGACGAAGCGCGGCCGGACGGCTCGCTCGGCGATTGTACTACCCGCTGTTCGGCAAGTGGCCCCGGGTGACCAAGCTCAGTCCGTATTGGGACGCGATGCGTTACCTTCATCAGCTGACTGAACGTGCTGCCGCGCGCGGTGCAAAAGATGTGCTCTATGTCGGCGACCGATCGAACATTTCCGCCACCGTCGCGCATTTGCCCGGCCTGCACGCATGGGTGTCGGTTGCAGGGCTGATGACGGGCAACATAGGTGGAACCTTCGCGCAACCCCCTCAATTCGACATCTGCCTCTGCGATCTCGAATTCGCCGATCTCGCCCGGTTCTCGGAGATCCACCACGCGGCCAAGCGGTTCATGCGGCCGGGCGGAACCATCATCGGCTTCCAAATGAACGCGGACGGGGCCCCGTTGCCGATCAACGAGCTCGCCAAGAATCTGAGCAACGTCGAGCGGGCGCGCATCTACTACGCGGGTTCGGATCGTTCCGCAAACTTGCTGCGAGCGCACCGCTCCGCCCTGTCGGTGCCGCGCAGGTCGCGCCTGATTCTTCTGGGGAACATCGTGATCCGGCTCGGCCTGCTCGCGCCGAAGGTGTGGATCACCAATGTCGTCGAGGAGCTGACCTCCGAAAAGCGGCAGGCGACGCCCCCGGCGGTCATCACCAGCATCACCGCCGAGATCAGATTGCCGGAGTTCGAGGGCGATGATGGGGCCGTTGAATATGCCAAGGCCAGTGGAGTCTATATCGACGGGGCCGAGGCACCGGTGGCGGAAGCTCGGTTGGTCGCACCGATCCTCGCCAATCCACCTGGAACCCTTGTGATCTTGACGTTCGGACAGTCGAATGCCGCCAATTCATGCGAGGAGCACTATACTCCGCGCGGGGCGGTTCACGTCTTCAACATATTCGACATGAAGTTCTATCGCGCGGTCGACCCGCTTCCGGGGGCATCGGACGCCGGCGGTTCGGTGTGGGGACGCTTGGGCGACAGGCTTATCGATGCTGGCTTTGCTCGCTCGGTGCTGTTCGTGCCCATCGCCTTTGGCGCAACCTACATCGAGGACTGGGCCCCTGGCGCGCAACGGTACCGCCGCTTGATGTTCGCGCTGCATCGGCTCAAGTGGGCCGGCATCGCCGTCGACATGTTGTGTTGGCATCAGGGCGAGGCAGACGCCAATCACACGGCCATGACGGCGGACGAATATCGCGACTGCTTTCGCGCCATGCTGCGTGGCGTGCGCGAGGCGGGGGTCGAGGCACCGGTCTATGTCGCGCTCGCGACCCTGTGCGAGGATAAGTCCCATCCGTTCCAAAACAGCGCCCAAATTCGACTCGGCCAGAAGCAGCTCGTTTCCATCGACAGCGTCCTGCCCGGCCCGGACACCGACGAGATCGGCATCGCCCACCGCCGCGATGGGTGTCACTTCGCAGCCTCCGGGCAGGAACTCGCGGCTCAAGCCTGGTTCAAGGCGATCACCGCAGGCCGCTTCAAAAGGCAAAGAGTACGGCTGCAATATCGTCTGGAATCCTGGTTCGCTGCAAATGTTCCGAAGGGCGTGAGGAGACCAGCCGGGGACGGAAATGGCGACCGTTCTTAAGCGCGCAGTCCTGCGGTCGCTGGAGCAGAGCGACTACGTGCTGCTAAAGAAAGCCGAATACGACAGCATCGTGGCAGCGGCAGCGGCGAAGCCGCTTGCCGAGATGCAACAGGCGCCTCCTGCGGCCGTCGCCGCGAGCATCCCAATCGAGATCAAGTTCGAAGGCGACGACGGAACCCTCGAATATGCCAAGGCCGGCGGGATCTATGTTGACGGCAACCAAGCGCCGGTATTCGAAGATCGCTTGGTCTCGCCAATGGTTGCCAATCCGCGCGGGACCACCGTCATTCTGACGTTCGGACAGTCGAACGCCGCCAATTCATGCGAGGAGCGCTATACGCCGCGCGGGACGGTTCACGTCTTCCACGCATTCGACATGAGGTTTTATCGCGCGATCGATCCGCTTGCAGGCGCATCGGATGAGGGCGGTTCCGTGTGGGGGCGATTGGGCGACAGGCTCATCGATGCCGGCTTTGCTCGCTCCGTGCTGTTCGTGCCCATCGCCTTCGGCGCAACCTACATCGAGGACTGGGTTCCTGGCGCGCAATATTATCGCCGCTTGGTGTTCGCGCTGCATCGGCTCAAGCGGGCCGGCATCGCGGTCGACATGTTGTGCTGGCATCAGGGCGAGGCCAACGCCAACCACACGCCCATGACGGCCGAGGAATATCGTGACTGCTTTCGCGCCATGCTGCGTGGCGTGCGCGAGGCGGGGGTCAAGGCGCCGGTCTATGTCGCGCTCGCAACTTTGTGCGAGGATGGGCCCCATCCGTTCCAAAATAGCGCCCAAATTCGGCTCGGCCAGAAGAAGATCGTTTCCCTATGGAACAGGGTCATGCCCGGCCCGGACACCGACCAGATCGGCATCGCGCACCGCCGCGATGGGTGTCACTTCGCAGCCTCCGGGCAGGAGCTCGCGGCCCAAGCCTGGCTCCGGGCGATCACTGCGAGCCCGCTGGAAAAAGTGGTGCTTTGGTCGAAATATCGGTTCGAATCCATCTTCGCCGCCAAGGTTCCCGGGGCTGCCACGAGGCCAATCGAGCGCGTAAAAATGATGACCCGTCTTAAGCACGCGATCCTGCGTTTCCTTGAGCAGCGCGGCTACGTGCTGCTCAGAAAGGCCGAATACCACCGCCTGCTGGCGGCATCACCTCCGCCTCCTGCCGCCGCCTCGGTGCCCACCACTGCTGCTGCTGCACCTGCCCTTCCTGTGGCCTCACCGGCGCCGGCCACGACGCGCGCTACGACCGTATCGCCGCCGGCCTCCGTCGTGCCCCCCGCCTCACGCAGTCACCTGCCGCCAAGTCCTGTAAGCGAATTTGCGACCGATTCCGATCCAGGCCCTGAATTCGAGCGCGCCTGCCGGCGCCTGCAGGGCAAGCTCACGCTGCCGATGAACCAGGCCCTGGCGATCTACTGCGCCGTACGTCATCTCACCAGAGCGCGAATCCCGGGGGACATCGTCGATTGCGGCGAAGGCGTGCCGGAGGCGCTCGCAGTCATCGGCGCCTGCCTGGTCGCGCTCGGCGAGACGAGCCGCCGCCTCGTGCTGTTCGACATCACATCGGACTTTCGGCACCGGCCCGAATCCAGCGTCCCTCTGTGGGGCTCGGACTACGACTTAATGGCCGGCCGGCGGCCACACCCCCAACGCCAAGAACAGGTTCTGCCCGACGTGCTCGTCGCGAGCGGTTATCCGGCGAAACGTATTTTCGTGGCGCGCTACCCGGTGGACGTGATCGATCTTGCCCGTCCGGTCGCGTTCCTCGGACTTACCGCTGAGAGCTACGAAGCCAACAGGGCCGCGATACGGACGCTGGCGCCGCGTGTCACCATCGGCGGCGTCATAGCAGTCGAAGGCAACGAACATACCCCGCGTGCGGCGGTGCCGGGTTGTGTTCAGCATCATCTGGACGCGGTCGCCGAATTCCTGAAAGCGCACCGCGCCGAGCTGCCGTTCTGGCAGGCTACAGGCGAATATCGCCTTGGTGTGAAGTCGCAGCCCTTCGGCCAACAGGGCTAGCTAGAGCAGCGCCAAAAAGCGCGTGTCACCATTTGCCTTGCGATAGAACTTGTAGCGAATGTTCGGGACTAGCGGATCCGAAATGCCGACGAATGTCAGATCGCTATTGTTCAGATTGGCGATGAATTCTTTGACGTAAGGTGAAGTCGGATCGTCGGTGATCGTCACATCGGCGTAGGACCCGTAGCTCATCGCGACGTAATGGAAGTCGTAGCGCTTGACGAATGTATTGACGGCGCCCATGACGCCGAGATTCTGCTCCGCACCCCCAGGGCCCTCGTAAAAATCATTCATCTGCATGATGCCGCCGGGCTTGAGTTTCTTGCGCGCCTCCATCATGTCACGCAGCACGTATTCGTATTGGTGGTTTGCGTCAACATACATCACATCGAAATGGCTATGCGGAAGACTCTGAATACCCTCGATCGAATTCGCCCGCACCACCTTGACCTGTGGGGCATGCGCGAAGCGGCCCTTCACGTGCTGGTAATTCTGCTCCTGCGTGGCATTTGGATCGTCCCCGAAATGCTGCCAGTGAATCTTGCCGGTAAAGCCGCTGAAATTCTCCGCCTCGTCCGAGAACGGGTTGTGGTCTCGGATTTCGAACCTCCAATTGTCGATGAGGTACAATTCCGATGGCTTGCAGGTATCGAAAATTTTCTGCGAAAAATCGCCACGATATACCCCAATCTCCGCCCAGACGCCCCCCTTGGGATATTGCTGGATCAGGTTATCGCGATTTCCCATAACGAAGTACACTGTCAATCTCCTGGAACTGCGCGGGACCTTGGCCCAATGATTAATGATATTTGCCAGAAAGATCGGCGCCGACGCAAGGATTTCGGTTACGGCTCTATTCGACCGGATCAACGGGCCATGCCGACGTCAAGCTGTCGGTAAGCCCATGGCGATACCGATCATATAGGGCGTCGAGGGAACCATATTGATGCCATTCGCCGGGCGCTTGAAACCAACGGCTACAGCGGGATTGATGTGCGGGAGATCGCTATGTTCTTATGCGCACCTATGCACAGCACCAATTCGCAGCCCTAGCCAAAAAACTCGCGCATGACCACCACCCTCCCGACGTTTTGTTTCGTTGTGCCCTGCTTCAATGAGGAGGGCAATGTCAAACCGACCGTGGATTCGATCCGTGCGGCAATGGGCGGACGGAGCGATTATGAAATCATCCTGGTCAATGATGCGAGCACCGATCGCACCTTGGAGGAGATGCGGGCTTTGGCGGCGGAAGATCCCCGCATCCGCGTTCTCGACAACCCCACCAATCTAGGTTTCGGCGGTTCCTACAAGCGAGGGGCGGGCGTTGCAACCGCCACCTACGTTATGATGCTTCCCGGCGACGATGGCTTTCCGGGACAAAGCATTGCGGAGATTCTCGGCCACGCCGGCGAAGCAGACATTATCATTCCAATCGTCACCAATCGCGGCGCCCGTCACTGGTTGCGGGCCTTTGCCTCCAAAGGCTTTACTACCCTGCTCAATTGGACGTTCTGGCTCAACGTAGGATATTACAACGGTGCAGTGCTGCAACGTAACGAGCTGCTGCGCACCGTCGAAATCACCACGAATAGCTTTGCCTACCAGGCGGAGGCGCTGGTCAAGCTCATAGCACGCGGGGCGACCTATAAGCATTGCTACGTCTCTATTCAGGAGCGCGCCGCGGGACGCTCGTCCGCCCTCAGCCTCAAGAATCAGATTGCCGTGTGGAGGACGATTCTGCATCTACTTGCGGTCGTGGGCCCATTCTGCCGGCTGCCGCTCGCGCCCACGCGATCGTCCCGCTGACGAAGCCTGGCACGCCCCCCACGGAGCCGCCGGCAGCGGTATCCGCACGGCATTTGCATCCGCGGACCATTGACGATTTTCGATCGTCTGACGCAGTGGCGAACCACCACAGAGGCGGGCCGCTATGCAGGTCAGTGTCAGTGATAGCTGCCTCAAGGCCAAGTGGCTCGCCAGTATTCTTCCGCGTGGGAGCGCGGGTCGCGAGCCGGGTCCTCAGACGTTTGCACCGTCCGTCGACGGCTTTCTTGTTGCAATCCAGAAAATTGCGCCCGGCAGCGTCGCAATCACGACGCACAGCCCAAACAGGATCGAGGACAGCAGGGCCTCCTCGGATGGGACGCCAAGCCCGTGCAGGGCCACGACCATGACTCCTTCGCGCACCCCCCAACCTCCGACCGAGATCGGCAGCATGGAAATGAGCAGAACCGTGGGGACGACGATAAACCACTGATCGAAGGTGATAGTCAGGCCGAGGCCTTGGCCTAGCATCCAGAACACCAGGACGTTAAGCAGGTGCGTCGTTGCTGCAAGCGCGAATACGATTCCCAGGAAGGCCAGGTGGATGGCTTGGCGCGGCGAGCTCAGGCGCTGCCAAAAGGCAGCCAATCTTGACAACGGCAATAACTTCATCAGCGCAAAGGCAACCACGACTCCGACGCATCCGATTGCGACGACGATGAGAAGGGTGACAGCAATCATGGTCCGGAGCGTCTCATCGACCAGCGCCAGCAGCGCATGGATTCCGAGCAGACTTAGCAGCACGAGGCTAGCAAAACCGAATGCCCGGTCGAGCAGGAGAGCTCCGACCGCGCGACCAAGCGGAACGTCGGCTCGCCTCAATAGCCACAGGCGAATGGCATCGCCCCCAACGAAGCCGATGGTGACTTGCTCGAAAAAAAAGCCGCAAAGCGCAATCTGCACGGTCATGGTCAACGGGCATCGCACATCGACATAAGCCAGCATAAGCTTGAGCCGAACACCGGCAATTACGCACATTTCAAGAAGTAGAACTGCCAGCGCGCCCAGAATCCAGACGCCATTCAAGACGCGCCAATACGAGAGCACTTGCGTGTAGTTCAAACGGGTCGCCAGGAACGCGATCAAGGCAATCGAAACGAGTGCTTTGACGGTACCGACCGCGAGTGCTCTGAAATCAGGCGCGGTTTTCCGCGCTTTTTGACCGGGAAATTGGAAGACCGACATGAGTTCCGTACCGAGGGTCGATCGTGTCATGGGCCCGCAAGCTTGATCCCGAGCTGTTTCATGTCGGCGAAATCCCCACGCCGGCACCCCGGCGAAAAAATGCCATAGTCGAAAGAGATGTCGCTGTCGATGGCCCCAGAAAAAATGATACCAGTCATGATAAAATTTGCGCGCACAAGCCGCGCTCGATTGTCATGAACGCGCAGACAGTTCGAGTATTGGAGTGGCAGCACGACCAGCGACGTGCCGTCGCTACGCCCGGAAAAATGCAAGCCGCCCCGGATCACCGACAACTGCACATCGCGTGCCGCAACGAGGTGATCGTGGATGCCAATTGAAAGGACTGCTTGTGAAAGGACTGCTTGGCGAGTGAAATCGAAGTCGGGGGCAGCAAGGGCCGCGATCATTTCCGCTGCCGATCGACCAATTGTCACTTCTGTGGGACTGTAATTGCCTAGGTTAATATTTGGAATTTCGTGTATCACCCAGTTTCCCGGTGGATTACCTGGTTGGCGGCGCGGAAAGCTCGTGTACTTGAGATCGTCAATACCTGGGATATGGAGTGGTTCATAGCCGCCGAGATAACGCACACCAAAAGCACGAAACGTACGAAATAGCATCGAAAAGGAGACGCCGCCGGTGTTGATCCACGGGCGAAACCAATTCAGGTCATATAAAAGATCCCGCTTGATCAGTTCATGGAGGAAGTAAATCGCTTGCGGCGTGACCAACTGGCTATATTCGGTTGCAGTCGGAACGCGGCCGACCCAAAGCGCATCCAACGTCAGAAATTCGTCGTATCCGAACGTATAAAAGAAAACCGAGCCGCGAAATCGCGGGTCGGCACGGTACCCGATATTGGTCTCGAGAAACTGTCCGAGCTCGGGCTCGTCCGGCCAACCCTCATGCCAGAACTTCGCGAGTTCCTTCGGGTATCTGAGGATTTTGGCAATCGGAACGGCGGGTACGATGGCAGCAGCCGCCACCGCCATGATCGCCGTCGCCGCTGCCGCCTGCCCAGGCGAGAGCGAGGGCAGGCCTACGGGCCAGAGGCGAGCCCAGCGGCCTGCGCGATGGGGCGCGTTCATCCAGCGGCGGGCGCCTGCCGCCAGCGCTTCCAGTCCACCCCAGTAGCCGGCGATCGCCCCCGTCCAGAACAGTGCGAACAGTGCGTGCTCGAGGTAAATCGGCACTGGCAGCCACCAATTGCCCGTCGAATGCAAATAGGCGGTGGCGTAGGCGAGAAACGAAAGAGCGCTCACCGCCGCGGCTAGGACCAGAATTCGTGGTCGGCCCGGCAGCAGCCAAAGGCCGAGCGCCCAGCCCGGCACACAGGCCCAGTAGAAATCCTTCGCGTATTTGGATACGAAAAAGAGGGACGTGGTCGCGAGAGCTCGCGGGCGCTGCAGTAAATCCGGAAATTGAACGCGGGCGGTGTACTGCGACAATGAGTACACGTATTCAAGCGCGCCGCTCAGCGCCAATACGGCCACGCACCCGGCGAGAACTGCGCACCGAACAAGGATCTTGTCGCGGCGAGGCGAGGCGAAGGCCACGACCCCGAAAGGTACGATCCAGGCCACGCCGCTCACCATGGTCCATAATGGATCGCAATACAGACTGTAGAACAGCAGCATCAATATGCCGGCGGCAAGGATGAAGACTTGCGGTCGCTTTGGCGAAAGTCGCGCGAGCAAGCCAAGTGCCAGCAGGTGCGGTGCATAGACAATCGCTAGCCCTGGAATCGAAACGAAGACGGCCGAGAACGCCAAAGCTCTCGCCGCAGGCGCAAACAGCATGATGCTCAACTGCGCAACGATGATGCTCGGAATTCTCGGCAGATCGAAGAGACGCGCCATCAGGTAGCAGGCGAGCGCATAGCAAATGAGCGCTACAATGACGGAGACGTCGGCAGCCAGCTCTTTGTGGAGAAAAGCAAACGGAAAATAAGCAGGATTGACCCACACGTTCATGGGCATCATTTGGGGCCAAAGTCCCTGCAGCGGATTGAGATTGGTGATGTTGAAAGGCCGGGCAAACTCCATCGTGGTCAAGATCTCGGCCTGCGCCGCCATGCCATCGGCCCCGTCGTAATTGGTGCCCGGGATGGAGGTGACCAGGAGCAGTTGCGCGCCGAGAAGCGCGATAAAGCCGAACGCAACGAGGAGAAAGCCGCGATGTGCCGGGCCGCAGCACGATTCCGGCATGTCCGCCCTCTGGGCGGCACGGGCGCTCATTCCATCCGGCACTTTCAGTGTTGCCCCGTCCCTCATAATCCACTGATCCCTCTATCAAAATGATCTGGCGCTGCCAAGCGCAGGGTCTTACCCCGCACCGCACTTGAGACCTTCTTGCTCCTCGCGGATTGTGAGACTATTGAGCAGCGGGGGATCCCACGCTGATCGGAGGTTAAATGCTAGTAAGCGCGAGGGCGTTGACGGTTTTCGTCGTTGCGCACAACGACTCGCAAAAGCTCCTTGCTACCATCGACCGGATTTACAACGCACTTACGGTAACCGTCGAGGATTTCAGCATCCTCATTTTCGATGACGGCAGCACGGACGACACTTTAGCCGTCGCGAAAGCGGCAAGCGAAAGATATCCCTTTGTTGACGTGCGTCGCAATGAGCGGCGAATGGGGCCAGGATATTGCACGATCGCAGGAAGCCACGAGGCGCGCACGCCTTTCGTCGTGTATGCGCCCGCCGACAACACCTGGCCGCTTCGCTCTTTCGTCGAACTGTTCGGCAATCTCGGCAAGGCCGACATTGTCACGTCCTATGCCAACAATCTCTTGGCCGCGATGCCGTTTTTCAAACGGCTCGTGTCGCGCTCGTATACGATGATCCTCAATCTCCTGTTTGGCCGCGTGATACGTTATTACAATGGACTGACGATTTATCCGACCGAGTTTCTGGCACAGGGCCCGCTCGAGACCCATGGCTTCGGCTTTCAGGCCGAGGCGTTGCTCAAGGCAGTAGCGTCGGGCTATTCGTTTCTTGAAATCACATTGCCGGTCGACGCGAAAAACCTTCCGCTGTCTCGTTCGATCACGGTCGCCAATGTCGCTGATGCGTCGATGACGATTATGCGGCTGGTCTGGGAATTCTACGTGATCGGCCGCGCCAATCCTCGTCGCCTCAAGGTGAGCGCACGTCCCAGCATCGGCCCAGGCGCCGACGAAATCGGCGTTAGCGAGCCGGTTCTGCCAGCCACCGGCGAGCAGGGCCGCGCGGCCTCGCGCGGACCCTTGCGAATCTTGATTTCCGGCGCGAGTTCTGGGATTGGCGCGGCCATTGCGCATTCGCTCGCCGAACAGGGACACCGGATATTCATTTGTGCACGCCGCGCAGACCGCCTCGCGACCGTCGCGCAAGGCTGTTCCGGCATCGAGTCGCATGTGTGCGATGTGTCTGACGAAGCACAGATCGAACAGCTTATTGCCGCGGTCGGGAGCAAGACCGATGCGCTCGATGTACTCATCAATTGCGCCGGCGGCTTCGGCGAGATTGGACCGATCACCATCTCCGACACGACCCGCTGGTGGGCAACGATGGAAACCAATTTGAAGGGAACTTATCTCCTCATCCGCCATGCGCTTCCTTTGCTGCAAAAGGGCGACCAGCCCCGGATCATCAACTTCGCCGGCGGCGGCGCGTTCAGTCCATTTCCCAACTACAGCGCCTATGCCTGCTCAAAAGCCGCTATCGTGCGGCTTACCGAATGCTTGGCCGGCGAACTTGCGCCTCTCAACATCCGTATCAACGCGATTGCGCCCGGCTTCGTACCGACGCCGATGCACGAGGCGACACTGACCGCGGGTCAGGAACGCGCGGGCCGGATGCAATATCAGCGCACCCATGCCATTTTACGTCAGGGCGGCCCGTCGCTGGACCATGTCATTAGTTGCGTTCGAATGATGATTTTGCCCGCCCTTGACGAACTGACCGGCAAGACGATCAGCTCAAATTTTGACCCTTGGGAAACCGCAATCTTCCGGGAATGCCTGCCTGACATCGTTCGCTCGGACCTCTACACCTTGCGGCGAATTAATATCGTCAATCTTCCCAATGGACGCTTGCGGGATACGCTGTCCCGCCCCTGGGCAAACGCGCCAAGCCGGTAAGCGGATGAAGGCCATTATTCTCGCAACGGCGACCGCGATCATCCTGCTGGTTGTTGTCACGATCGCTTTCCGGTTTTATCAAACCGCCCAACGAGCGAGACAAATGACGCTGATCTATTTGGGCTGTGTCATACTCTCGGCGCTGATTTGGTTTGCGACGCCGGTCGACCTCGGCTTCCTTGCGCCCTCGTTGCTGATTGAGCCGGGGTGGTTGGATTTCTCTCTCATGGTGTTTTTCTTCAGCGCGGCCTTTTTTGGCGGCGCCCTGCAACTCTACAATCTCGCTGACCGCGGGTTTTCGCTCCGCATTCTGATCGATGTCGAGGAGACCAACTCAGATGTCGTCGACGCCGACTGGCTGGTTGCGAACTACGCTGGCGGACGAGGCCTGACCTGGATGTACGGGAAGCGAATCGAGGGCCTGCTCGAAACGAAGCTCGTCGACCGGAAGGCAGAAATGATCGAGTTGACGTCGAAAGGTGAGCGCGCCGCCGCTGTGCTCCTCGCCGTCCGCCGCTTCCTGCGCCTGGAGCCGCAATCGTGACCGTCAATCCCGTGCTTTCAACGCTGATCGTCGTCGCGATCTGGTTTCTGATATTCGTCTGCCTCCACATCGTCGGCTTGCGCTCACGTCAAGGCAACGCGCAATGGCTTGTCCGCAGCTACGCAGCGTCTTGCGCGGCCACGCTAGTGACCGTGCTCGCACTATCGATGTGGCGCGATTCTGCTCAGACGCTGCTCCTTTTGCTTTTCATCGCGCTACTCACCAGCGCATGCCTCTTTGTCCTCTACGTACCGGCGGTCTACACCATCCTGACATCGCTCTCCGTTGCAACGCTTGTCCTGCTGCGCCGCAGCGGCGGCCGCCTGACGGAGAAGAGCCTCTACGATCGCTTCGCGACGCGGGGGCTCTTGCAGCAGCGACTTTGCGTACTTGTCGGCGCAGGCTATCTCACCAAGGACGCCCGCGGTTTCAGGTTGACCTCGCGCGGGCGCGGACTGGCGCGCGGCTTCGCGTTCATCAAGAGATTCTGGTGTCTGGGCCCCGGCGGATAGCACGCGAATTGGCCTCAACTGCGCAAAGCACGCCACCCTTGCGCCTTGCGTTCACTAGGCTATAAGAAGCCCCTCAATCAATGGCAATTCCCGACCTACGCCCGTGAGTAGTTCCCTGCAGACACGCCTCGAGCTTTATCGGATGATGTATCTCATCCGCCGCGCGGAAGAGATTCTCATGGCGGAATATCATCCGGCCGACCAAATGCGCTGCCCCATGCACTTCTGCGTTGGGCAGGAGGCCATGCCCTCGGCACTGGCGCGCGTCATTCGCCCCAATGACATCTTGATGTCGCACTATCGATCGCACGGCTACTACCTCGCAAAGGGTGCTCCGCTCGATGCGATGGTGGCGGAGTTCTATGGCAAGAAGACCGGCGCCAATCTCGGGATCGCCGGTTCCATGGAGCTCGCCTCCCACGACCATCATTTCTACAGCGGAGCGATCGTCGGGGGATCGCTTTTCATGCCGTTTGGCGGCGCGTTCGCGCAAAAATATCGGGGCGTCGACGACATCAGCGTATCCGTCATCGGTGACGGTGTCTTCGACGAGGGCATCACCTACGAAATCTTCAACCTCGCGGCACTTCATCGACTTCCTCTTTTGATCATTTGCGAAAACAACAAATACGCTGCGCACACGCCTATCGAGAAGCGCCAGGCCGTGGCCAAGCTTGCCGAGCG
>Ga0310916_10000393_pt1 | contig 23933 bp, 22 predicted proteins | sample GREbulkMGLF176_FD_203444 | JGI IMG/M metagenome (GOLD analysis project Ga0310916, IMG submission 203444) | Lab enrichment of tropical soil microbial communities from Luquillo Experimental Forest, Puerto Rico - GRE.bulkMG.LF176 | ecosystem: Environmental > Terrestrial > Soil > Tropical forest >...
AACCGGCAATGGAGTTGGCACAGCATCACGGGCAAAAACTTTTCGCCGAGCTTTGGGCCGCGCCATCCGTTCGCTTTTCTTTTCATCAAGGCGCGCTTCCTGATTACGCGACGATGCTTGAGGGCGCGATCGATATCGACCAATGGGCGCTGGCGACGCTGCGCTTCGTCCAATTCCTTCAACTCAGTGATCGCTCTTACTACGATCCGGCTTCGGTTCCCGCTTATACGCGCGATGGATTTGAACGAGTGCAAAATCTCCAGCTTACGGTTGCCGAGGCGCAATTCGCATCCCAATTCAACGGCACTCGTTCCGTCCAACAGATCGCCAAAAATCTCCGGCTCGACTTGAATTTCGCGAGCGTGACGCTGTTCCGCTTCCTTGCTCTTGAAATTGTTGAATGCTGGCCGGCTACTACGACCGGCGCGGGACAGGAGAAGAAAAGTGTTTTCCAGCGTCTCGGTCGCGCCATCGGTCTCCGCAAGTAGCAATCGCGGGAAACAGGGGCGACGGGATGAACGAGACTCTGGTCGTCGATATCGGTGGCACCCACGTGAAGCTGCTGATGGAGAACACCGAACAGCGACAATTCAATTCCGGACCTGGAATGCGGCCGGAAAATTTCGTCGCGAAACTGAATGAAACGGCCCGCGGTTGGAACTTTAACAACATCTCAATCGGCTTCCCATCAGTGGTTCGTGGCACGAAAGTCGTTAAGGAACCGAAACATCTCGGCCCAGGCTGGATTGGTTTCGATTTCGAAAACTCGTTAGGCAAACCGGTGCACGTGATCAACGACGCCGCGATGCAGGCGTTGGGAAGTTACCACGGCGGGAGAATGCTTTTTCTCGGACTCGGCACCGGACTCGGCTCTGCGTTAGTGCTGGACAAGATGCTTTTCCCGCTCGAACTCGGCGATCTTCCTTATCACGACCGCGACATCATCGAGAATTTTCTCGGTATTCCGGGGATAGAGCGGTTGGGCGAGGAAGAATGGAAAAGCGAAGTTGTTTTCGCAGTCACACAATTGAAGAAATGTTTCATCGCCGATTATGTGGTTCTCGGCGGCGGCAATGTGCATCGTTTCGCTCAACTCCCGGACGGAGTTGAGCGCGGCAAAAACGAAAACGCCTTTCTTGGTGGTTTGCGCTTGTGGGAAAGAGACAGCCAAACCGGGCAGCTAAAATGGCGGATCATCTGATCGGCTGGCGGCAATTGCGCGGGCGGGCGCGAGATTTTACGCTGATCACGCTCTGAACAAGAAACAGGACGAACGAGACAGCGCACAACCGGATTTCTGGTCGCAACGCTACGCCAGTGGAAGAACTCCATGGCGGTTGGACCATGTCCCCGCGCGTCTGGACGCTTTTATTCGATCACTTCGATCTGGATGCAACGTTTTGATTCCGGGCTGCGGCGAGGATTACCGAACGCTCAATGCGTTCCATCGTGCGGGTCTTCAGGTGACGGCAATCGATTTTTCTCTAGTCGCCGTCGAGCGCATGAAAAAAGCTCTGCCTGAGCTCGGCGACAACATCATCTTTGGAGATTTTTTTAGTTACGATGTGGGGGTCTCACGTTTCGAGGTCGTTTACGAACGAACATTCCTTTGCTCGTTGCCGCCGCGATTGTGGGAGGATTATGCGAAACGCGTTTCACAACTGCTGCGCCCCCACGGCAAGTTCGCGGGGTTTTTCTTTTATGGAAAAGAATCCGAGCCGCCACCTTATCCGTTAACGGAATCGAAGGCGGCTCAAATTTTCGGTGACCGCTTCGCTTTAGTCATCAGCGAGCCGGTCACCGATTCACTGTCGATCTTTGCGGGACAAGAGAAATGGCAGGAATGGCAACTTCGACCGAAGGCAAGTTGACCAATGGCGGAGGAAAGTTGACTTTGACAAACTGGTTGGAAAAGAATCTTTGCAAACACAACATCAGAAGGAAGACGAATGAAGATCGGCGACACAGCACCGGATTTTGAAGCGGAGACAAGCGAAGGGCGACTTCGCTTTCACGACTGGATCGGGAACTCATGGGCGGTCCTGTTTTCACATCCGAAGGATTTTACCCCGGTTTGCACCACCGAGCTCGGCTACATGGCAAAGATCAAACCGGAGTTCGACCGCCGAAACGTGAAGATCATCGGACTCTCAGTCGATTCGATCGGTGATCATAAAGGTTGGGCGAAGGATATTGAGGAGACGCAGGGCCGCGCACCGAATTATCCGATCATCGGAGACGCGGATTTTAAAGTGGCCAAACTGTACGGAATGCTGCCGGCGGACGTTTCCGGCGACACCAAGAAGCGAACTCCGGCCGACAACGCAACCGTGCGTAATGTTTATGTCGTCGGTCCGGACAAAAAGATAAAACTGATTTTGGTTTATCCGATGACTACCGGCCGTAACTTCGACGAAGTGTTGCGCGCGATCGACTCACTGCAGTTAACCGCGAAGCATCAAGTCGCGACGCCAGTTAATTGGAAACCTGGCGAGGACGTGATCATTGCCGGTTCAGTCTCGGACGAGGAAGCAAAGAAGCGCTATCCGCGAGGTTGGAAAGCGCCAAAGCCTTACATTCGAATCGTTCCTCAACCTGTCGATTCGCCGAATATTTGAGCCGATCTGGTATGTCCAATGTCTGGGGATCGCGGTTTAATCTTTCGGTCGAGCCGGATCGGCTTAAATAGGGAGTTTGTGCCTCCACCCGCCGCGCAGGAATAAGTACCGGTTTCTCGTTCTAATTCTTCGATGAAAACTCAACATTCGGGATCGTTGTCGTCCGAAAAGCATGAAGACAACAAGTTAGGCAATCCGCAGCCCGAAGGGGATAACAGCCTCCCTGGGAAAATTCGGTCGTCTCCGGGACAGAAAGCAACATCGCCAGCCCAGGCGGGGATGACAGAACGCGTAACTGTGGAACACGCGCCGACCGCAGACGACGTAAGTGTAGAGCGCGGCAAGAGCATTCCAGTTCAGGTGGCCGGACCGGTGCAAGCCGAAACGAAACGCACTTTTGAAACCGCGAAACAAGACGAAGCACCGCTGAGATACCAGCTTGGCAAGCGCGATAGCGGTGTTTTCTTCTGGCGGGACTTTTATACGGGGGAGGAGGGATCGTTCGATACGACTAGCAAGCCTGATGCGCAGCGTCTTCTTAACTGGCTGAACGAAAGCCATTATCGGCAGTTCCTCCGTCCCAAAGAGGCTGTCGGAGAACTTGTAGAGTTAAAATCTGGAGGACCAGCGATGACCATTGTCAAGGCTTTGGGGAATGGCAACGTACTTTGCCAGTGGTTCAGGGGCAACACGATTAAGAAAAAGACCTTTCCGATGGAAGCTCTGCAAATTGCACAATTGAAGAAACGCGTCCGTCGCAATGCCAGTAAACACCGTCCCAAGGCTAAGACTGCGTAACAAGTCTTTAACTGACCAAGTGCTTCTTTGTTGCCGTCCGGGTGCGCTCGCAAGCGAAAACGACTCAAATATTGTGCGAACGCACAATGTACATTCTCATAATATTTGAGGCGTTTTTGCGTGCCCAATGTCCAAAACCGGCGCTTTTGAGTGGCCTTGCAATGGCCTTGCAAACCTTCTGCAGTTCCGCTGTTTGCTAGCGACTTAGCAAGCAATCCCAATCGGAGTTTTTCCGAAAGTGACTGTTTAATCCACTGCAGTCAGCTTCCCTCACGAAACGGATGACTTTTAACCAAAAGGCCTCTTCGTAGAGCGACTCGCTACTACATTTAGCTACCGAGAGTTTCGGCAGCTCGCGGGCCAAACATATTGCTCGTTCGGACACATCCAGCTACTGACACGGCGTCGAATTAGTAGCAGACAAATTTGTGTCCCCCGGAAGCTTCGTTAAGCTGCCAAACCGCAAGATCGATGGAGAAAGCCGGCGGTATTTTTTTGAGAATTGGCGACTCGGCACCGGACTTTGAGGCGGAAGCAACCCAAGGGCGTATTCGCTTTCATGACTGGATCGACGACTCGTGGGCTGTACTGTTCTCACATCCAAAGGATTTACCCCGGTTTGCACAAGCGAATTGGGTTATACCGGCTAATTCCACATATTTGCGAAATGACTCAATTATTCTGCGAACGGACGCCGCAATAGCGTGATCGGTGCCAGGGAGGGGACTCGAACCCCTAAGGATCGCTCCACCAGATCCTAAGTCTGGCGCGTCTGCCAATTTCGCCACCCTGGCCAAATCTGCCCTGGCTCTAGCCCAAACTCTGGTGCAATTTCCGACCGCTCGTGATCACTTAGTGATCTTGACGTTGAACGTCACTGTATTATCTCCCCCAGCGTTTGTGATGACGAACTTGCACTTCCCATCCTTCTCCGGGGTAACCTTCACCGAACACTTCGGACCAGGCGAGTCGTCCTTGCCGACTTCCTTGCCCGCCTCATCATAAACATACAGATTCACGTCTGTGTTCTTCGTGCCGTCCGTGGTCGCCTCGAACTCCTTCCCCGCCTTGAAGGAAAGGAGGTAGGCGACCTTGCCCTTGTCCTTCATTTCGATCTTCTTGCCTTTGAACTGCCCCCCCTTGCCTAAGTTGGTCGCTGCGACATTCTCCTGAGCAGGGCACAGCGTGGCGAACGCGATCACAGCCGCCAAAGCGATTACTAGCCGAGTTATTGAGATCATTTTGTTACCTCCTCTATCTAGAGTGGGATCCGTGGCAACCACTGCCTCGGACCGATTTTCGACGGTAAACCCGGGTTCCGAGGCGCGTCAAGGAAGCGGAGCATGACCGCTCATAAAACCGTGAAAACTAATTTGCTATAGGCCGTTCGAAATCGCTCGCAATTGTTCAGCTTCGGCTGTCGCACATTTCAAGTCAGTTGGAACTTTGGCTTGCTTAATGGCGGGCGGCATGCGCCTCCTACAATGCGGTTCCTTGCCGCAACAGTCGCGATTACGGTCTTGTTGGTTTGGGCGCGGTCATATTAGGGCCAGTATCGCCACCAGGCGGCGTCCACTGTCCAGCCACGTCGGCGCCCCAAATCCATTCATCCTGGCGGGTTCCGATCACAGAAAGTGTTTTGCCATAATATTTCCTTAAATCAATCTGCTCCGCCGCGAATTCACTTTCTCTTCGCGCGCGTGTTAAGCGCAAGAGTCTCTCAGGCTCTCGTGCTAAAGCGAACCGGTAAGCTCCATCCACCAACACGACCTTGCCTAGGAATGTTTCAGTCTTCTTATGCAGCACTGCGGAAATCTGATGTTTTCCACTCGGCTGTTCAGAAGGTTTCTTGGTGAGCGTACAGCCTGACAACGCAAGAGCACAAACGAATAACCAAGTTAGAATGGGTTTCATTGAGTTAGGGTAAGATTCCGAGCAGGAATACTGCAATCAGACAAACACTCGTTAAGCGAAACATAAAATTACAATTGAGCGCCTAACGAACAACCGAGTTTCCACTCGGGACCGCTGTTGATTCGTCGATCCTGCCAAGATCGGCGCGGTTCCACCAACCTCCCCCGAGAGCTTGAAAGAGCGCAGCGGTGTCCGCGAAGCGATTAGCTCGAGCTTGCACAAGATTGATGGTGGCTTGCTGGTGTGCCTGCTGCGCATTTAACAGCGCGAGCTGACCAGACTCACCAGCTCCGCCCGTCTCGAGACGTTGCCGCGTAAGATCGAGAGTTATTTTCGCGGCGTCGGCGGCCGCAGCCGCGGCCTTCAGAGCGTCGGCATCGCGCTGAAGGGCATTTAATGTATCGGCGACATTTTGAAAAGCGGTGACGACGGCGCTGCGATACAGCTCTGCGGCTTGAATATATGCGGCCCGTGCGGCGCGTTCCTTGTGAAGCAGCGTCCCACCTTGGAAAATGGGCTGCGTTACACTGGTACCTAAGTCCCAGAAACCTGCGCCGGCTGAAAAAATTTTGGCGGCAGTTAGCGCCATCGTTCCAGCGTCTGCACTTAGATTGAAATTCGGCAACCGGTTTGCGACAGCGACACCAATCAGAGCGCTAGCCGAGTGCATGCCTTCTTCGGCTTGCCGGACGTCTGGACGTTGCTCGACGAGCCGCGAAGGAAGGCTCACTGGCAACTTCTGCGGAAGTTCCATCCTCGAGAGCTCAAATTTTTCTGACAGTTCCTCGTTCGGAAACCCACCTGAGAGCGCAGCGAGCAAATCGCGCTGTTGAGACAACTGCTTTAACAGTGGCGGCAGCGTGGCGCTGATCTGGGCGAGTTGCGATTCCTGCGCGGCGAGATCAGCCCGCGACGCGGCGTGCTTCGCAAGCTGAGTGCGCAGGACCTGCACCAAGTTGGAGCTGACAGCTATCAGCTGACGCGTCGCATCAATCTGAGCCCGCAGTGACGCCTCTTGGATCGCCGCAGCGGCAACATTCGAGCTCAGTGTGATGTGCGACGCTACCAGAGCAAAGTGTGCCTGCTCTGCTTGCGCTTTTAACGATTCAACGGTTCGCCGGTTGAGCCCAAAGACATCGGGCACATAGGACACGCTGACCTGTGGAGTATACAAACTGTAATACAGCGCGCCCGACGCGGTAAAAGGCGAGACCTCCTCCGATGTCTTATGGCGACCTGCAGAAAAGGTTCCACTTACGCTAGGATAAAATGCGCCCTTCTGGGCTAGAACGTTTTCTTGGGCGACCCTTAGCGCAGCCTGCGCCGCTTTGATGTCATGATTGGCTGTAAGAGCGCGCTCGATCAGATGGTTTAGCGGTTTCGAATGAAAAAGCGCCCACCACTCTCCCGAAATGTCGATTTCTTTGCTGAAATGTTGGACCTCGCCACCGGCGACGTTGATAGTGCTACTGGTGGTCGACAGCGGGGTTGGCGTGTAACTACCGACATCCGGCGCCGCCTGCTTCTTGAAGTTCGGACCAACCAGACAACCGGAAAGAAAAAGAAGAAACGCCCAATGCGCAGCGGATAACGTCCGACGTCCAATGGCGTAGCTTTGGATCCGTTGAGCGTTCAATGGTCCGTATTCGACGTTCGATGTTAAGCGGCGAATCATTTGGCCTACTGAGTCAGCGTTTCTGCTTCATTCCTGTTCCATTGAGCGCTGCTCCGTTTTTAGACTTGTTTAGCGGCCCGCCGATGACCGGCGGATTGGAACGGGGACTGCTTAAATTCTTGAATGTCGGTTGGACGTCAGCGTGAATCGGCAAGGTGCGATCTACATTTGTCTTCTTTTGTTTGAGATCGGGATCTGCGAATCTGCTTGTCGGATCTCCGGCATGGCAGACCCAGGGTACGAGCAGGACCGAACTACTGAGGAGGCAAATCAGACCAGGGGTTCTCATGATAGTTTTGCGACGGGCGCTCGCTCTGCGTCGCGGACGAGGAAAACCACCTTCAGCGCAGGGATGACGAGGAGCAACATGATGGGGCCGACCAGCATGCCGCCGACAATGACAGTCGCGAGTGGGCGTTGCACCTGGCTTCCGATCCCCGTGGAGATGGCCGCAGGCACCAGACCGATGCAGGCCGAAAAGCTCGTCATCAGGATTGGCCGCATTCGAGTAAACGCGGCAAAGAAGATTGCGTTTATCGATGTCTCGCCGCGAAGCCGCGCTTGTTTAAAGTAGGTCATCAGCAAGATTCCGTTCATGACGGACACGCCAAACAGCGAGACGAAGCCAATGGCAGCGGAGATGCTAAAATTGAGGCCTGAAATGTACAGGGCGAACACACCGCCGGCGGCAGCAAACGTGATTCCGGAAAGCGTCAGCAAACATTCGAGCACCGAATTGAAAAGTGTGTAGAGGAGTCCAAGAATCAGCACGAGGCTGACAGGCACGACGATAGCGAGACGATTTCTCGCTTCTTCCAGACGGCCGAATTCTCCCGCCCAGACCAAGCGATAACCGCTCGGGAGTTTTACATTTTTCGCGATTCGTTCCCGCGCTTCGGCAACGGTGCTACCCAGATCGCGATTGCGAACGCTAAATTTAACTGGCATGAATCTCTCAGTGCTTTCGTGATAGATCCACGACGCGCCGGTATCGAGAGACACGGTTGCTAATTCGCTCAGCGGAATGTAGGCGTTGGCGCCGCCGCTGGCTTGGTAAGCGACTTTGATATCACGGATTTTGTCGATGTTGTCTCGGTAATCGGGCGGATAACGGACTGCTACGCCGAATTGCCGATCGCCCTCCAGAACAGTCGTCGCTTCCGCGCCGCCGATCGCTGCCTGGATTACGGAGTTCACATCGCCCGCGTTCAAGCCGTAGCGCGCGGCCCGCGCCCGATCCACTTTGATGTTCAAGTTCGGCTGCCCGAGGACTGGAAAGATTCCAAGATCCGTAACGCCGCGAACTTGCTGCATTTCGTCGCGAATCTGGTTCGCTAGCTTAGTTAGAACTTCAAGATTTGGGCCGACAATCTTAACTGAATTCGCTCCTTTAACGCCCGATACTGCCTCTTCAATGTTGTCCTGGATGTATTGGGAAAAGTTGAAACTGACTCCAGGCAACTCGTTTTGAAAGTCGGCTTGGATTTGCTCAGTCAACTTTTCTTTGGTCAAGCCTCGTGGCCACCGGTCGAACGGCTTCAACGGCGCGAACAATTCTACGTTTGAGAAGGGCGAGGCGTCGCTACCGTCATCTGGGCGCCCATGTTGAGAGACGACCGTGATGACTTCCGGATGTTTCAGGAGAATGGCGCGCATTTTTTTCGCTGCCGTCTCGCCATCCTGTAGCGCAAGTGTCAACGGCATCGATGCACGAATCCAAAAATTGCCCTCCTCAAGATGCGGCAGAAATTCACTGCCGAGTCGCGAGGCCAGGAGCGCGGCGACACCGACAAAAGCAATTCCGATCCACGTGACAATGATGCGGTGATCGAGCGCAAAATGCAGAACCGGTCTGTAAATGCGGTGTAATGCGCGGACGACAATCGTCTCTTTTTCGTTTAGGCGTTCCGGCAGAAAAATTGATGCCAGCACCGGCGTGGCGGTGAAGGTACTGATGAGCGCTCCCATTAACGCGTAGGCGTACGTGCGCGCCATCGGGCCGAATATCTGTCCCTCGATTCCTTGCATCGTGAAGAGCGGCACGAAGGCGGCCACCGTAATGAGCGCTGTAAAGAAGACCGCTTTGTCCACCTGGATCGCGCTGATGAGAATCAGCCGCAGCCGATCGGTCCACGCCTCGGCAGGTGCGCTGGAATATGAGAGCCTCGTCGGATCGGGCCCCCAAAAGCCGTCGGCGAGTCGTTGAAGCAAATTCTGTTTTTCCTCCGGCGACCGCTGAAAATTTCGGAAAACATTTTCAACAAGTATGACCGCGGAATCGACAATAATACCGAGATCGACAGCGCCGACCGAAAGCAAGTTCGCGCTTTCCCCTCGGATGACAAGAAGAATGACGGCGAAGAAGAGCGCGAACGGAATGCTCAGTCCGACGATGATCGCGCTACGCAGGTTGCCAAGGAAAATCCACTGGATCAAAAAGATCAGCACGCATCCGAAAATTAGATTGTGCAAGACGGTGCGGGTCGTGACCGCGATCAGCGATGAGCGATCATAATACGGAACAATCCTGACACCGCGCGGGAGACTGCCATCGCGGTTCATCGTGTCAATCTCCGCCTTGACCTTTGGAATCATGTCGGCCGTCTTTTCCGTACGGCTCATCACTACGATGGCTCCGACGACGTCGTCTTCTTTATCTCGGCCAAGAATCCCCAGCCGCGGCAGGTAACCAACCGAAACCTTCGCGATATCCTTTACCAGAACGGGAATGCCATTCGTTTGAGTTAGAACGACGTTCTCGATGTCACCGGTCTTGTAACCTTGAGTGAGATCGTCGGTGCCACCATCGTCGATCAGTCCGATACCGCGGATGTTGATCGATTGTTGACCAGTGCGGATTTCGCGGCCGCCCACGTTGATATTGGCGTTTCCCAACGCGGTGATCACCTGCGGCACCGACAGGTTGTAGGCCTCAAGCTTGTGCGGATCTACTTGCACATCGAACTGCTTGGTCGGCCCACCCCAGCTGTTGATGGCTACGATGCCAGGTATGGTTAAGAGCCGCCGCCGCACAATCCAGTCCTGAACCGTCCGCAAGTTGGTCACTCCAAAATGCGCTGGCCCGACTACTTGATAACGATAAATCTCCCCAGTCGTACTGCTCTGCAAGATTGTAGGCACCAGACCTCCTGGAAGGCTGACATTTTGCTGCAGTGCGACCGCTGCCTGAGCATAGGCGAAATGGAAATCCACCCCGTATTTGAATGTCACACGGACAAAGGCCAGACCGTAAAATGACGTCGAGCGGATAATCTCGATTCCAGGAGTGGTGTAGAGTCCAATCTCAATCGGGCGTGTATAGTAGCGTTCCATATCCTCAGCTGAAAGACCGGGCGCTTGTGCAGTAATTTCCAGAATGACAGGCGTTGGATTTGGATAGGCTTCGATGTTGAGCTTTGTAAACGCGATGTAGCCGGCGCCGAGAAACAGGAGCAGACCGAATACGACGATCGCGCGGCGACTCAGACAAAATGCGATGAGAGACTTAAACATGTTGCTGTTTACGACATGTCGAATTTGTCAGTCTAATCGCTGGGCGGAGCTTGCAGCATGTTGCTCAGGAAAACGGCCCCGTCGGTGACGACCAGCTCTCCGCGCTCAACGCCTTCGAGAATCTGAACCTGGTCGTCTTGCCGGAGCCCAGTCTTGATCACTCTTTGCGAAAAGCGACGTCGATCGCTCGTTACCCACGCTGTCATCGTGCCGTCAGGTTCGCGAACTACGCCATTTGCCGGTATGGCAGTAGCTTCGTTTGGCTCCGTCACACGGACTACGAAGTCGGCAAGCATTCCCGAGCGGAGCTCATTCCCAGGATCAGCAATCTCCGAACGGATCATTACCCTATGAGTGGTTCCATCGACCGCGGGATAGATCTTGATAATCCTGCCCTGAAACGCGCGGCCGGGATAGGCCATTAAACTCGCGCCAATAAGCTCTCCTACCTTAAAAAACGATCCATCACTTTCAGGCACACTCGCCACGAGCCACTTGGTCGAAACGTCGGCGACCGCATAAGGCGCCGGTGCTTTTCCGGGCTCCACCGTGAGTCCGGGCGAGGCATTGACCGCAGTGACTTGACCGGCGATTGGACTAGCGACCGACAACTCTGCTCGATCGGAAGCGTAAACGGTGTAGAGAAGTTGCCCCTTTTCGACAGCATCGCCGAGTTCGGCGAGAGTCCTACCAATCCTTCCCGCGCGCGGCGGGAAGACTTGAACTGCAAGACTATTATCGAAATATAGTTTGGTGTCGAAATCAATGTTACCGATCCCCTTCTTCTCAATGTAAAAGGCGTAGCTCCCCACCTTTTGAAGCTTGATCGCGCGCAGTTGATCCGGTGAAAGCTCGACAGCCGCTTCAGATCTGCTGACACTGGAGGTTGAGCCTTGCGAATTTGCCGCCTCCTGAAAACGATTGCAGGCGGTTAAGGCCGCGATGCACGCGACGATTCGCGCCATCGAGCAAATAGCAGCTCGATCGAGCCGGGCCGCAAAGTAGGCTTTGTGTCGTTGAAGCATCGTAACTCAACCGGCGATTAAGCCGCGCGAGGAGACCCAGCCACTCTTACAGTAGTGAGCAAGCGGCGGCTATTAGGTTATGCCTATTATCATTGACGGGTATCGCCTTAGCTACCCTTTCGCTATCGTAAGTGTACGCTTTCCTGCCAAAGAATCGCTTCCCGCAAAAGTTCGACTGCCGTGTTTAAGCCGAGCTTTTCCTTTGCGCCGACACAGTAGGCCTGGACCGTCTTCAGGCTTAAATGGAGCTGATCGGCAATTTCCGATGTCGATCGCCCTTGGCCTAACAACTCAAAGACTTCCAGCTCGCGGTCACTCAGCTGCGCAACGCGCGATTGCGCGACACCAACTGCTTCGTGACGTTCGAGGAATTTGAGAGCCATTGCATTTGATAGCTTTTGGCTGACGTAAATACCGCCTTCGAGGACTCTGCGTATGGCCGCGAGGATGTTCTTACTCGTCTCCCGCTTTCTAACGTAACCACGCGCCCCGGCCCGCATTGCGCGTTCGGCATATAGTTCCTCTTCATGCATAGAAAGCACAAGCGGCGCGACCGACGGATATTGAATGCGAATGTCTTTCATTAGCTCCAACCCAGACGCCGCATTGAGCGTGATGTCGATCACAGCCAGTTCAGGCTTGGTCGCGGCAATACCGCTCAAGGCGTCAGCCGCATTCTCGGCTTCGCCGCACACTTCCAAGTCGCTTTGCTGATTGATCAGATTCTTCAACCATTCACGAACAAGCGGATGATCGTCCACGACAAAGATCCGCCTCTTACGCTTGCTGTTCTTAAAAACGGACATGTTGAAGATCCTTGCGCCTCTTTGGCTCGTTGCTTGAAACCAGCACACGGCATGTCACGGTTACGCCACCTCCCGAGTGGTTTTTGACCGAAAGACTGCCGCCGATCATTCCAGCGCGACTGGACATGATGCGAAGTCCGAGTCCACGACTCTCCGGGAGGGGCTCCACAAATCCAATCCCGTCATCACTTACATTCAAGATCACGTTTCCATCGCGGTGCGTTAACTCGACCGACACACGGCTAACGTGGCCATGTTTGGTTGCATTCGTAACGGCCTCTTGAGCGATCCGATAAAGGTGCGTTGCTGTATTTGAATCGATCGTCAGCTCCGGCAAATCATTCTTGAATTCACATTTGATGCAGTAGCGACTTGCCATGCTGCGGCAAAGTTCGACTAGTGCACCGGGGAGCCCCGCTCCTTCTAGCTCCAGCGGGAACAATCCTTGGGCAATCTTCCGTGTCAGTTCGATCGTATCTTCTACCAACTGAACGCCGCGATCTGCATCTTCTGTTTGCGGCAGAGAAGCTTCGGCTAGTTTGCTGCGCAACACCTGTAACGCCAGCGAAGTTGCCGTTAAATGTTGGCAAACTGTATCATGCAACTCGTGACCGATACGGCGGCGTTCACGCTCGGTAACTTCCGCTACATCCTTTTCGAGCCCCTTTCGTTTCTCAATCTCGCCGCGAAGCGCGGTGGTGCGCTGGCGAACGCGGTCTTCAAGTTCGTTTAACACCGATCGCAGCCTCTTCAGTAACGCGGTGACAATAAGAAAGAAGGCGGCGGCAATGCCTGCATTCCAAAAAGGGACCGACGCACTGGAGTAAACTGCCCCTGCCGCAATATCGCCCGTAATCCAGACGGTAACGCTCAGAACGCAAAGAATTACCGCAAAGCGCCAACTTACGAACCACGCTCCGAGACCAATCGGAAACAAGTAAAATACCAAGAAAGAACGCTCAAAACCCGCCAGGTAGTCAGCAACTCCGACAATGACAACGAGGGCAAGACTCTCCATAACCAGCGCGGTTCGCGATTGGGTTTGCAAAAAAGGCAGGAGCCGTTTTGCCCAAACGCCGGCCGCAGTTCCCTTCGGTTCTTCGATCGATCGTTCCTTTTTATCCACTACGAAAAGCTATGATTCCGATCCATTTCGCATCTCTAGAACTGAAAGTGAAAACGAGTGGCAAGGATATTGACTGGCCCTCGATCTGAGTTGTAGCCCGGATTACCAACGAATTGGTAGTCGACGCCCAGATGGACATTTTTGGTTAGCTGCAAATCGTAATACGTTTCGAGCACACCTTCGACTGCGTAATGCGGCAGCTTTCCATCTCCGATGAGAGGTCCTAGTCCGCCCGCGGCGAGGAAATCTCGGTGTGCAGAGCTCAGCCCGTCCACGATTCCCGCCAGGCCGACAGTGTCGTCCGGGCGTTTCCAGGCCATGCCCTTCAATTGCAGCCCGCCGGAAAAACTTCGGTCAATATCTGTAAACTGCCAGACTTCCTCTTGTCCATCCCGCCAGCTCACCCGAAGAAACGCACCAAGATTTTTCGTGATCTCCTGCTCGGCGCTTAAAGCAAAGCCGTACTGAAAACGATAACGGCGCGTCAGCGTGATGTCCTCCATCAAAGAGGGATTGGCAAGCGTTTCACTATAACTCCCCATATGCGCATGCTCGAGCCATCCGAGCAAACGAACCCTCCCCGGATGATCCTCAACTGAATAGCGCTCTTCCAGCTCGAGCACTTGTTGCCAAGCTTTTAGAAAGTGCCCGTCCTTAGCAAAGCCATTCGATACGCGCGGCACATCAAAAATCCCGTAGCGCAACGCCCACGTCTTCTGGTTCAGCTCAGCCGTCGCTCCCTCGATCACCCCGACTGAATCGGCCGCGTAATCGAAAGCACCGTTATCGACTAGAATCCAGTTTAAAAACTGTGTGCGCGAGCTGTGAGCATACGCGTTCGCGTCGAACTGATCGCCCACGCCTAAACGACCGATCGTCAGTGTCAGACGAGAAACATCGATTCGTTCTGCTAGCTGTAACTGGTCGCTCGGCAAATCCTCTTGCTCGCCTCCGAAGCCGAATGTTTGTCGCAGAAACATGTGGGCGTTGAACACATCGCCAATCTTTTGGCCAACCTTGTAGTTCTCAGCATTTGGAAAGGCAGCGATTCCGTGGGTGTTGCTCAGACCAAAGCCTTGGTAATACTCGGGATTAACATAAAATTCGCCGCCGGACCAAAGACGAATGCCTAGGAAAAGATCAAGCGACGACGACTGCCTGAGGTTGTCATCCGATCGCAAACTATTTGTTCCCTGATAAGGTGAGTTAAAACCGGGTTGACCTTGGCCAACTTCAGTTCCTTGAACGTGTACAAGCCAATTCTGTTGTTCAGGAACGGCTTCGCTCTGCGAAGTGCTGGCTTTGAAATCAGAATCTTTGGCTTCTAGGACCGGAACGCTTTCATTTAGAGATGCAACTTGGCTGGACAGGTCCTGCCCTTTAAAATCTGTGAGCGTCCCAAGAAACAGCAGGAATAGAGCAGCACATAGCCGTCGAGTTTTCATCGGGCTCTTATTTGTCCTGCTGCACATTTCGCCGCTCGTCATACAGCGAACCGTAAAAATCCTTCTTAACAAAGAAATTGATGTGACGCAACATAGGGGGTGGGGGTATAGAGCACCCCTCGCGCGGCGACTACCAATCATTGCGACATCCATGCCGTAAAGAAACCAAACAGCGGCCGAACCCGCATTAGCTGCCGCCGAATCTCCGTAGTGCAGAAATAGTTCGTTAGGTTAATCTCAGCAAGCACTGGTTCAAGGAAGCTCGTTTGCCCCTAACGCTTACTCTCAAGAGAGTCGCCGACCTGACCTATTAGTACTGGCAAAAAACGCCGTCCGGATAGCAGTACAGCCAGCGCTCGCCCGGTTGCGCAGAAGCGATGACTGGATGGCCGGTCGCGTGCGCGTGCTTGGTTGCGTGACGGTTCGGTGAGCTGTCACAACACAACGTCACACCACATTCTTGGCACGTTCGGAGATGAACCCACTGGCCGCCGATTTTTACACATTCGGTACATTCATGAATATTCGGCAGTTTGACCGATGCGATCGTGTTGAGATGAGAGCAACCGCGGTCGGGCATGATTATTGTCCATCGCTGACGACGAACACGTCTGGCAAACTCGTTTCCAGCAGATGCGGCCGGCATTGCGGCCGCCAGCCGAAGAACCGGAGGTTGTCTCCAACATCCAATAAAATCTTGCCCGGCTTGACCCGACGTTTGCGACCGTGCGCGGCGATTCGCGCGACTTGCGCTTCGGTTAACGTGGGAAAAATCTGCTCGGGCCGCTTTGCCAGCGTCAACGGCAATGCAATGGTCAGTTCGGTCATCAAGAAATTTAGCCGCGCCTCAGTTCAATGTCCTCAACCAATCGCGCGCGACATCGATATCGGCTGGCGTCAGTTGGTGACCGCTTTGAAAAAAGCGGATGGTGACATCCGCGCCCGCGCTGCGCAACAGTTCAACCAACTGGGTCGGCTCGGATGCAGGGACAATTGGATCACTGATGCCGGCGCCAACCCAAACGTGCTTCGAATGGAGATTTGGCTTTGTCTCGGGAACCAGCGGCACCATCGCACGAAACAAGATCGCCGCGGACAAAATCTCGGGCCGAAACAGGAGCATGCTCGCGGCAATGTTGGCTCCGTTGGAGTAACCGACGGCAACGATATGTATATTGTCGATCTCGTAATGTTGCGCTGCTGAAATTACGAAGTCGGCGAGTTCCTGCGTCCGGTTTTGCAAATCTTCCAGATCGAAGACGCCTTCGGCCAGACGACGAAAAAATCGCGCCATACCGCTCTCTAACACCTTGCCCCGCGGACTGAGCAGCGAAGCTTCGGGATCAAGCTCGCGTCCGAACGGAAGCAGGTCGCGCTCATTCCCCCCAGTTCCATGTAAAAGCAGCAACGTGCGCTCCGATTTACCCCGAACGAACTCGTGAATGAAATCCGGCTGCGGCCTCATGATGCGCGGCGCGCGCTTAACTCGATTTTCACGAGAAAATCTCGAGTGACACGATTTTATCGCCCTCGATTGTAAACACGAACTCGAGCTCGATCGGACTGCCGGGGAAATTTCCCGCGAGCCGATTTGTGACGATCGTCTCCCCTTCTTTCTCGACGACCGAGAGAGGATCGACAGTGTGCTGATATTTTCGTTTCGTTTCGGCTTTCCACTTTTTGATCTCGGCCAAGCCTTGGTGCGTTTCATTTTCGTCACGCACAATCGCGTCTTCAGCGAAAGCTTGGTCGAACAACGTCGCGTCGGCGCTGTTCTCAGCCGCAATGTAAAGCGCGATTGGCTTTGGTAAGTTGTCGATCATGTCGCTCGCTCCATGCTTGAGCGTGATTCCGGTGCATGCTCTCGACCGGCGAACAGTCGCTCGATCACATAGAAGGTTACCGGGATTAGAAAGATCGCGATGGCCGAGGCGGCGAGCATTCCGCCGATGACCGTCGATCCAAGCACGCGGCGCGCGACCGCGCCGGAGCCGCTGGCGAACCAAAGCGGCAAACATCCGAAGATGAAGGCAAATGAGGTCATGAGGATCGGTCGGAGACGCAACCGCGCGCCCTCCAGCGCCGCGTCGATGAGCGGTTTGCCTTTTTCGTATTCGTCCTTGGCGAACTCGACGATCAAGATCGCGTTTTTCGCGGCGAGTCCGATCAGCATGATCAAACCGATTTGAGCGTAAATGTTGTTTTGCATTCCGCGCCACCAAAGAGTTACGAACGCCCCGAAGACTGCGACTGGAGTGCCCAGCAAAACGCTGAACGGTAACGACCAACTCTCGTAAAGCGCAGCTAGAATAAGAAAAACGAAAAGGAGTGACATTCCGAAGACTGTCGCCGGTGAAACGCCCTGCTGGGCTTTTTTCTCCTGAAAAGAAATGCCGAGATAATCATAACCCATCTCGTTGGGCATCGTTTGTCGGAAAACTTCTTCCAGCGCGTTCATCGCCTGATTTGAGCTATACCCGGGCGCAGCGGCGCCATTGATCTGCGCGGAGCGGTATTCGTTGTAACGCAAAGTGAATTCCGGGCCGGCAACATCTTTGATGCTGGCGATCGCGTCCAGTGGCACAGGGTCGCCGTTCGCATTGCGAACGAAAAACTGACCGACATTTTTCGCGTCGGTCCGGTAATCGCCTTCAGCCTCAATGTAAGTCTGCCAGGTTCGGCCGAAACGATTGAAATAGTTGACGAAAAATCCGCCCATGAACGTTTGCAGCGTTTGATACACCGAGGTGAGATCAATTCCTTGCTTAATGACTTTGTCGCGATCGACGGTGACGAAAACCTGCGGCACGTTCGGCTGGAAGGTTGGAATGAGAGTGCCGAGCTCTGGTCGCTTACGTGCTGCGGCGAGAAATGTTTGCAGGTTTTGGGCGAGAAACGGGACGTCTTTTCCCGCGCGATCTTCGAGGACAAATGTGAAGCCGCCTGAAGTGCCGACACCCGGAATCGCTGGGGGTGGGAAAGCAAAGGCGACTCCTTCGCTGAGGCTTGCCAGGTATTTGTTCAGCCGCGCCTTGATTGCGTCGTATTGTTCTTCCGGCTTCGTTCGTTCGCTCCAAGGCTTGAACGTGACAAAGAAAAACGCGTGATAAGTGTCCGAGACCAGGCTCAGCAGACTAAAACCGATGACGCTGGTGGTGTATTGCACGCCGGGTGTTTTGCTCAAAAAATCTTCGATCTCTCTACAGACCGTATCGGTGCGCTCAAGCGAAGCCGCGTCAGGTAATTGCAACGCCAGAAAAACGTAGCCCTGATCTTCCTCCGGTAAAAACGCGCTCGGCAATTTCGATCCGAAAAAACCCGCAGCTACGGCGAGAACACCCAGCAAAGCGAAACTAAGCACTGCTTTTCGAATTGCTAGCCGCGACCAGTTTACGTACCCATGGATCGCGCTGCCGAACACGCGATTGAATCGATCGTAAAACCAACCGAGCGGGCCGCGCACTTTCTTGCGTGGACGCAGCAACAGCGACGATAGCGCAGGACTGAGTGACAGCGCATTGAACGCGGAGAAGATCACTGAGATCGCAATCGTTAGGGCGAACTGTTGATAAAGCCGCCCGGTGATGCCGGGAAGAAACGCTGTTGGGATGAAGACCGCCGATAACACAAGCGCAATACCGATGACGGGGGCCGATACTTCGCGCATTGCCTGCAGTGTTGCCTCACGGGGCGCCATTCCCTCCTCGATGTGACGTTCAACTGCTTCGACAACAACAATCGCGTCATCGACGACGAGGCCGATGGCCAGTACGAGGCCGAAAAGAGACAGCGTGTTGATCGAGAATCCGAACAACGGAAAGAGTACAAAGGTGCCGATCAGTGACACTGGCACTGCACAGAGCGGGATTAACGTTGCTCGCCACCCCTGTAAGAAGATGAAGACAACCAATACGACCAGCGCGAGCGCTTCAAACAACGTTTTCAAAATTTCGCGTATGCCTTCAGTGACGGAAAGCGTTTGATCGAGCGACACCGCAAAATCGATATCGCCCGGGAAACGTTGCTTTGCTTCGGCCATGAGTTTTCGCACACCTTGGGCTGCTTTGACCGCGTTGGTACCCGGCAGCTGATAGCAGGCGACGATCGCCGCCGGTTGTCCGTTCAGCCGCCCTCTCAAGTTGTAAGTTTGTGCGCCAAGATCGATCCGCGCGATGTCTTTAACGCGGACAAACGAGCCATCCGGATTTGCCCTGACGACGATTTCGCCGAATTCCTCTGGCGTTTGTAATCGTCCTTGCGCCCGCACGGTGTAAGTGAATTTCTGTCCGCTTGGAATCGGTTCGCCACCGACCTGTCCGGCGGGATTTACCGTGTTCTGCTTTTGCACGGCCGTGATGATATCGGGCACAGTGATGCCGAGCTTCGCGAGCTGGTCGGGCTTTACCCACAGCCGCATCGCGTATTGGCCCGCCCCGAAAACCTGCACGTTACCAATTCCGGGAACTCGCGTGAGTTGATCGACGAGGTTGATGTAAGCGTAGTTCGCCAGAAAAGTTCCGTTGTATGTCCCCTTTGGTGAATAAAGCGCAATGAGCATCAAGGGCGCTGTCGTTGATTTTTTGACCGTGACACCGTAGTTATTTACGTCGGGAGGCAACTGCGACTGAGCTTGCGCGACCCGAAGCTGTGTCAGCACGTGATCAATGTTCGGATCGGTTGCCACGTCGAAATCGACAATCAATCGGATGTCGCCACTGTTGGCGTTGATCGAGTACATGTAGTTCATGTTATCGACGCCGCTCATCTGTTGCTCGATGGGCGCCGCGACGGATTGCTCGATCGTCAACGAATCCGCCCCGGTGTAGTGTGTTTGCACCTGAATTTCCGGAGGCGCGATTTGTGGATACTGCGCGATGGGCAAACCGAGAATACACACGCCGCCGATCAGCGTCATCAGCACAGCGATGACGATTGCAACGATCGGTCGCCTGACGAAAAACTCCGACATTGTTAGTCAGGGAGTCTTTTGCGCCGGCGAACTCTCCGGGGCGACTTGCTGTTGCGCTGGCGGCGTCCATTCTTTCACGGTCACGGTTGCGCCTTCGCGCGCCTTTTGCACCCCTTGCACAACAACTCTCTCTCCGGGGTTCAAGCCTTCGGTGACTTGCCACATCGCGCCAATGCGTTCGCCCATTTTTACCGGACGAATGCTCACCTTGTTATTCTGATCGACTACCGCGACCTGGAAATTTCCCTGCAACTCCGTCACCGCTTCCTGTGGAACAACGAGCGCATTGTGCACCGCGTCCGGGACGAAACGCACCTTCCCAAATTGCCCCGGCCGCAAAGTAGCGTCTGGATTCGGAAAGGTCACGTAGTAGCGGATCGACCCTGTTTTCGGATCGAGGTTTCGATCCAGCGCGTAAAACTTTCCTTTTCGAGGATAGACGCTGCCGCTGCCAAGAATCAAATCGAAGTCGAGCCGCTTTAGGAGAGCTTGGCGTTGCTCCGCATCCGGGTAGCGCGCAAAGAAATCCGTGAACGCACCTTCGCCGACCGTTACGATGGCCTTGATCGGATCGATCTGCGACACCGTCGTAAGCGGAGTCGTTGATGCCGGACCAACAAGATCGCCGACTTGATTATTGGCGAATCCGGCCAGTCCATCGATCGGGGCAGTGATTTTGGTATAACCGAGATTTAGCTCGGCGGTTTTTACTGCGGCTTGGTCGGCTTCAACGTTTGCTTTGAGTGATTCGGCGGCGGCAATAGCTGTGTCTCGCTCCTGGTCGCTGATAACCTTCTTATCAAATAGATCGACGGCGCGCTTTTCGTCCGCGTCTGCTTTAACCTTGTTCGCCTGGTCTTTGGCCAGAGTTCCCTTGGCCTGTCCCAGCGCAGCTTCAAAGGGGCGCGGATCGATCTGAAAAAGCAGGTCCCCTTTTTTCACAACGGTACCTTCCAGGTAATCGCGCGAGACAATGTAGCCTTGCACTTGTGCGTTGATGTTGGCGTTGATGAATCCGTCCAACGTCGCAACGCGTTCGAGTAATCTCGGTACATCGCGCGGTTGAACCGTCGTGACAAGAACTTCTGGTGCGTTCGACGCCACTTGCGCTGGCTTGCGCGAACAACCTAACGACACCAGGGTCAGCAACGCGGCCCCAAATGCTGCGATAGTGAACAATCGCTGGCGGATCATGCAGACGATATTCCTGCTCCTGAGGGTAAACTATGCCTTGATGAACGCGAGCAACTCTTTGTTCACTTTGTCCTTAAGAGTCGTGCACATGCCGTGCGGTGCGCCTTTGTAAACCACGAGCTTGGCGTTCTTAATTATTTTCGACGAGAGCATGGCTGAATCCGCGATGGGCACAATCTGATCGTCGTCACCATGGAGGACCAGCGTTGGCACATCGATCTTTTTGAGATCTTCAGTGAGATCCGTTTCGGAGAACGCTTTGATGCAAAAATAAGCGCCGGGAAAACCGCACATCATTCCCTGCAACCAGAACGATTCGCGCACGCCTTCGGAAATTTTTGCGCCGGGTCTGTTGTAACCGTAGAAAGGCAGACTGAGATCCTTCCAAAATTGTGAGCGATCCGCTTGGACGGCGGCGCGAAGTTTGTCGAACTCTTCAATTGGCGTGCCGCCCGGATTTTTTTTGGATTTCACCATCACCGGTGGAATCGCACCGATCAGCACCGCCTTGGCGACGCGCTTGGTCCCATGACGGCCGATGTAGCGTGCGACTTCGCCGCCGCCTGTGGAATGGCCGACGTGAATTGCGTCTTTCAACTTCAGCGACTCAGTCAGTTTGGCCAAGTCGTCACCGTACGTGTCCAGGTCGTTGCCGCTCCACGGTTGGCTCGAACGTCCATGACCGCGACGATCGTGCGCGATGCAGCGGTAACCTTTTTGCGCGAGGAAAAACATTTGGTCCTCGAATGCGTCCGCGCTTAAGGGCCAGCCGTGACTGAAGACGATGGGCTGACCGCTCCCCCAATCTTTATAATAAATGTCGATGTTGGCTCCGTTTTCTTTTCCGACTGTGACGTATGCCATAGGAATCCTTTTTGTTTCTCGGCTCTTACAGAAAATTCATCAGCGCGTGGGTCGTATCTCTTGAAACCCCTAACTCGCTTCGTTCATGGTAAGCACGACCCGAAACCGCACTTTACCGCTATGCATTCGCTCGTAAGCTTCGGCTGCTCGAGCGAGCGGATATTTTTCAATCATCGGATGCACGCCCGTTAAAGCGCTGAATTCCAGAGTGTCCTGCGAATCGCGCGCCGTGCCCGAATACCAGCCAGACATGGATCGACGCCCCATGATCAACGGCAAGGCGCTGATGGTGAGCGGGTCGTTCGGCGCCGCTGGCACCAACAAATTGCCGTTCACCCCTAATCCGCCAACGACCGACGAAATCGCCTTCGCGCTCGGCGCCGTCGCCAGAATCACGCGGGCGCCGCCAAGCTTCTGCAATTCGGAGACTGGATCAGCGACGTCCGAATCAATATAATGATGCGCCCCGAGCGTTTTCGCGAGCGCCTCCTTATCTTTCCCGCGACCAAGCGCCACCGTTTCAAACCCCATTCGCCGCGCGTACTGCACACCAAGATGACCGAGGCCGCCGATACCTTGCACCGCAACAACGTCACCAGCGCGCGCACCCGAATTGCGCAAAGCGTTGAAAACGGTGACGCCGGCACACATGAATGGTCCAGCTTCTTCCGCCGGCACCTCCCCAGGGATCGCGGCCAGCGCTTCCGCCGGCGCAATCATGTACTCGGCGTAGCCACCGTCGAAATCAATGCCTGTAACTTTGCGATTCGTGCACATACCGAAATCGCCGCGACGGCACTCGTCACAGACGAAATCATGTCCGCCATGCCAGCCAACGCCGATGCGCTCGCCTTTTTTCCAGTTAGTGACGCGGTGGCCGACTGCATCAACGCGGCCCGCGATTTCGTGACCCGGCACTCGCGGATATTGAAGTCCTGGCCAGAGACCTTCTTTGACCATGACGTCGCTGTGGCAAATGCCGCATGCATCAACTTTCACACGAACCTGCCCCGGACCGGGCTGTGGAATCTCGCGTTCGACTAATTCAAAATCGCCGCCAGCCTTACCGACCTGCGCCACTTTCATTTTTGGGGGCATTGGAAAATCTCAACTTCTTCGGCGCGTCGCCTCGAACAGGAACCATGTGCGGCGCTCAGTTTCGTCGATCCAGACTTCGATCAGGCTCGCCGTGGCGACGTCCCGGTACTTGTCGCAAACGTTGTGGGCCTGACGCAGACGCGCCGCCAACGTTTTGTTGTCTTCTGCAAGTTCTGCGAGCATATCCGCCGGCTCGACGTATTCTGCATCGTTATCGAGCACGCGCTGAGTCCGAGCGATGTGCCCAATCGATCGCAAGGTGAGTCCGCCGATTTTTCGGACGCGCTCCGCGACCGGATCGGTCATGGCAAAGAGCTGATCCGCGTGCTGGTCGAGAAGCAAATGGTAATCGCGAAAGTGCGGCCCGCTCATGTGCCAATGGAAATTCTTGGTCTTGAGATAGAGCGCGAACACGTCCGCCAGGATCGCGTTCATCGCGGCGGAGATGTCTTTCACGCCGGCCGCTTTCAAGTCGGTCCGTGTCGCCATTGGCGCGTCGCGTCTTTGTTGCAGTTCTGCACTCTTCTTGGAATTAAGTCTATTCATAATTAACGCTCCCACCGGGCATTGCACGCCCAGCTCTGAACTTTGTCATGTGTCATTTCTGTTACACAAACTGAATCGCTCGGCCAAATCGTGACGCGCGTATCCTACGTTCCTTGCGCACAAAGAATTTTTAATGTTCGGATCCGATTCCGCGCCGTGTCGTCAGGTAAACCGCGAAACTGCCAAGCCAGTGGCCGCCTTCGTAATGTTCGCCTGTCACCGCGGCGAGGCCGGCGCGTCGATGCGCATCGGCGGCAGCCTGCAAAGCTGGCCGGCGCGGATCGTTCTCTGGCAGCGCAGAAAGAATTCCTTCCAACATCCACGCGCGGCTCAAATTTAATC
>Ga0310916_10000400_pt1 | contig 23808 bp, 23 predicted proteins | sample GREbulkMGLF176_FD_203444 | JGI IMG/M metagenome (GOLD analysis project Ga0310916, IMG submission 203444) | Lab enrichment of tropical soil microbial communities from Luquillo Experimental Forest, Puerto Rico - GRE.bulkMG.LF176 | ecosystem: Environmental > Terrestrial > Soil > Tropical forest >...
ATGAATAAAGGCAAGGCCGTTCTTTGCTTCTTAATGGTCGTCGGCCCCAGCATTCCAGCCCACGCTGCGGAATGTCCCGGCAATTCTGACGCGCTAGGCACGAGCCGTGTACTTGCAATCGGTCCGGACGAGTTCAGCCACGTTGGCAGCATGCAGTACAAGCAGACGCTGCCGCTCAATGACCACGAGGTCGTGATCACTTTCGACGATGGCCCTCTCCCGCCATACACCGACATCATTCTAAAAATCCTGGCATCATATTGCGTCGAGGCAAACTATTTCCTCATTGGCCGGATGGCGCAGACCTATCCCTATTTGGTGCGACGAATATATAATGAAGGGCATACTGTTGGCACCCATACCCTCGATCATCCAATTGCCTTAAAACGCCTGGCGGTACCCAAGGTACAGTACGAGGTCGATGGTGGCATCGCAGCCGTTGAAGAGGCGATTGGTGATCCCAAGGCGGTTGCGCCATTCTTCCGAATTCCCAGCTTGGCGCGTTCCGACGCTATCGACAAATTCTTAGCGTCACATTCACTGGTGACCTGGAGTACTGACGTTGTCGCTGACGACTGGTTTAGGAGAATTACTCCAAAGCAGATCGTGCAACGTGCCATGAAACGGCTAGATGCCAATGGCCGCGGCATCCTGTTGTTGCACGACATTCACCCTGCGACCGCGTTGGCTCTACCGAGCCTGCTCAACGAACTGAAGGAGCACGGCTATCACGTGGTACACGTCGTACCGACCGGTGAGATGCCGGAGTCGGTGCCGGAATTACCAGCACCTCCTGCAGCCGCTGCCAATGGGACGTGGCCACGCGTACTGCAAACCGCTGAAAAGACGACAGCCGGAAAACCGACGGGGATGTCCCATCACCGGGTCAAAAAGGCCCGTGGCTGGTAAGATCCACTAGCTGACAGAGCGAATGTCCGCTTATGGTCAGAAGCGGACATATGCAGTGCAAAAGGGCATGTCCGCTTTGCCTGCGAAAGCGACACTGAACGCGTTCTTTCGGATACTCGCCAAGGCGTTGGTATCTCGAAAATACGACAGTGGCGTACGTTCGGCAGCCACTACATACTCGAGAGATGCTAGTTAACACGATAAACAGTGGCATTGATAAAAAGAGCCAGCGGTGAGGGATGGGATTTACAGCGGCGATCATGCATGCGAGCTAGCGCGAAGCCTCGCCCGTCTTATGACCACGGGCGGGCTTGCCATCGCGACGATCAGTACGCTTCCGCCGCAGGCCAAGGCTCAGCAAGAGAATGGCGCGACGCCACCGGCGCTGTCCATCCCCGCGAGGCCGGCGCTGCGAACAGACACAGCGCCTACTCTCGATATCAAAATCATCGCGTCGATCGCCAGCGACTACAATTTCCGCGGCTACACGTTGTCCGATCACAAGCCGAGCATCTCAACGAATTTCGAAGCGACTTATAATATTTTTTTCGCTGCCGTAAATGCGGCGTCCGTGCATGTACCGATGGTCTCCCAACTCCAGATGACTGATTACGCCGGTATCCGTCCGGTATTTGGGCCGCTCACGATCGAGACTGGCGTCGCCTACTATAGCTATCCGGGAAGCAGCATCGATATTTCATATCCGGAATATTATGTGGCGCCGAGCTACGCACTGAGCCCTAAGCTAATGGTTAGCGTTAACGCGTACTACGCGCCCAACTACAGCCGCACTGGCGCATGGGAAAATTACGACTCGATCGCCGCCAAGTACACATTCGATTCAGGCCTGGCGATCCTTGGCGAACTCGGCCGCCAGAGCTTCGGCACCACCAACGCGACGGCGACGACCACCGCACAAAAGCTGCCAGACTACACGTATTGGAATATGGGATTTTCCTACATCTATAAGGCACTGACGTTCGATCTGCGCTATGTCGCGACCACACTGTCGAAACAGAGCTGCTTTCTGATTACAGGAACCGGTCAGGTAACCGCAGGATCAAACGGCTGCAACCCCGCCGTCGTGGCGACACTGTCCTGGAACACAACCCTATCGGACCTGAAGCGGGCGCTCGCCGGTTTTCGATAGAACGCGAGACATTGAAATTCAGAAAGGGAATGTCAGACAAGGGCGGGTTCATGCATTTTCGAGTCCTCGCGCAAAGGTTTTTCGTGGCCTCACGCCGGGTTAATGTTTGCTTTGGTTCAAAAGCGGACAGGTGCACTGCACCAACTCATTTGCATTGCAGTTACTCGATCACCTTATCGGCGCGAGCGAGGAGCGATGGCGGAATCGTCACACCTAGCGTCTTTGCGGTTTTCAAGTTGACGACCAGATCGAATTTGGTTGCCTGTTCCACAGGCAGATCGCCCGCGTTGGCGCCCTTCAAGATGCGATCCACGTAGTGGGCCGCTTGGCCATACATTGCCGCGGTGTTTGGTCCGAAGGCCAAAAGTGCCCCAGCTTCGGCAAATGCCCTGTACTGGGAGATGACAGCCAAAGAATGTGTCGCCGCCAAATTTAGGATTTCGTCCCTGTGTCGGGTGGCGACCACATCCGCGAGGACAATGAGCACTTCGGCCCGACTGCGGCTTGCAGTCTGAAACGCCGTGATGAGCTCGCCTTGGCCGTGCACTGGCAAAAGCAGGAGCTCAATGCCAAGCTCTCGGCTTGCAGCTTTGATTGCGCTAACGGCATTGTCTGCCCCGGGGTTCGGCGCGTACCAGAGGACAGCGACTCGGGACAGGCTCGGGAACGTTTCTCTGAGCAGCGCCAACCCTTTACCACTTAGCTCGTCAACCTTGAAGCTCATCCCGGTAACGTTGCCACCCGGTCGGGAGAGATTAGTGACCAGGCCGCTTTTTAAAGGGTCAGCGATCTGTGTCATGACAATCGGGATTGTCACGGTCGCTTTTTTGGCGGCCTGCACCGACGGTGTATTCAGGGCAAGGATCACATCAACCTTGAGCTCCGCCAGAATGTTAGCCAGCGCGCCGAGCCGTTGACTGTATCCCTCGGCATTCCGGACCTCTAAGGCGATGTCCCGTCCCTCAACATAACCAAGCTCGCGCAGTCCCTGCCGAAAAGCGTCCAGAAATCCAGGCGGTGGGAGCTCCGGAGATAGAACGCCAATTCGGTAAAGTTTAGCGCGTTGCTGTGGATACGCCGCAAACGGCCATAAGGCGGCAGCACCACAGAGAAGCGTAATGAAATCTCGTCGTTGCATGCGTGTCCCCGTGAGGACCACACCATCTGCGATGACTAGATTAGAGAAGGACCCACAAGTGTTGCGTGCTTGGTGATTTCACCTCCCACGTAGCACCACGGGTTGGCCAAGATCACGCTGCCATATCGTGCCACGATCGAATTGAATAATCATTCCGTCAGGTGAATAAACTGCACCTTCATTCCAATTCTCGACCCAGATGCGGCTTGGTGAAAACCAATCCACCCAAGCGCGCGATGGGCCAGCTTGGCTCAGGACATTTAGATCCCATCCATTCTGCGTCACATAAGCCGGAGCACCAATAGGACCGCCGCCACAAGCCTGCACGCATCGATACTCGCCGGTGAGGTTCACCATTTGCGCCGATGCTTCGGGCGCAAGGATCGCGGCTAACACGCCAACGGCACAAGATAGCATTTTCATCGGATCACCTTCACTCTTTGCGTTCTCGAAACGCAAATGCAGGCGTCCGCGTCCGTTCCATCGAGGGCGTCGCAATTTGCTCTGCAAAACTTCTCTATGTTTTGAAAATTGTCGATTGCACTAAAGGGAATAAACGACGAATAACTATTTGGCCTATCGCGCTACCGCTGATCAAACATGTCCGCTTTGGGCCAAAAGCGGACATTGCTACGACTTTGGGTCATAAGCAGACAAGTTGAACCTGATCGCGTCGACTATAATTATCCAGCGATTGCACTCCACTCCGACACTAATTGTTCAGCTCCGCGTTGCGACACTGCAAAGATGGTGAAAGTCGGATTCGACGCGCCTTCAGTCGGGAATAGGCCAGGGCCGGCAATCCAGAGATTGCCGATCTCGTGGGTCTGCCCGTAACTGTTGGCAATCGAGTCACCAGCACCAGCGCCCATAATCGTGCCGCCGAACAAATGAATCGTCGGCTGATTCCCGCGCGCCGACCAAAATTCCTTCGCACCGGTTTCCTTGGCGATTGTCAGGCCTTCCTGGAAATTGGCATTCCACAGCGCGACCGCGTCCTGGTCAAAACTGTGAACGATCTTAGCGAGCGGCATGCCGAACTCGTCCTTGCCGTCAGTGAGTTCGATACGGTTTTCGACATTCGGCATTTCCTCGCCGAAAGCGGTCAGGCGAGTGATGCCACGCTTAGCGCGCTTCATGAAATCGGTGAGCTTGGGCCCGAATAAATCGAGCCGCGCGTTGGCGAAGCCGCCGAGGTCGCTGGTCTTAAGCGCGGTGCCGGCGACGATAAAGGTGCTGCCGAACGCGTCTTTTTTGCTGGTCTTGTCGTAGCGATCATACGACATGTATTGCGCACCGACGGTACCCATGTGATTTTCGACGTCATCGTCGAAAAGCGCCCAGGTGCCCGACGCGTAATGCGCCATCATATATTTTCCCAGCAGGCCGCTTGAATTGGCGAGACCTTTTGGGTGCTTATCGGTCGCCGAGATCATCATCAGGCGTGGATTCTGCGCGGACCAGGCGGCAAGCACGACGACCCTCGCCTCCTGCACCTGCTTTTCTTTTTTGGCGTCGTAATATTCAACCCCTGTTACCTTGTTGCCCGCTTGATTGGTCAACACGCGTGTAACCGTCGATAGTGCGCGCACCTCGGCGCCAGCTTTCCTGGCGTCCGCAAGATAGGTGACTTGGGGATTGGCCAGCGCGCCGATCGGGCAGCCAACATGACACCAGCCGTCATAGATGCAGGCCGGGCGGCCTTTGAATTCGGTCGAGTTCATGCCAACCGCTGCCGGCACCATGCGGATACCGATCGCTTCGCATCCCTTCTTCCAAACATCCCCATTTCGAAAGGTCTTCATCGGCGGCATCGGATAGGGCTCGCCCTTCGGTCGCCAAATTTCCTCAGCCTTCGCGTCGCCGGACACGCCAATCTCTGCTGCAACCTTGTCGTAATAAGGCGCGATGTCCGCATACGAGATTGGCCAGTCGAGCCCGCGACTGTGTTCGCTCTTCACCTTGAAATCGTTCGGCATGTAGCGCGGGAAATTTGCGAAATAGTGCAGCGCCGCGCCGCCGACACCCCAGCCGGCCTGGTAGGCGTACCCGTACGGATTTTTACCCTCGAGCAGAAACGGAATGCCGGCTGGCTTGACCCGCCGACCCCAAAAATCCGAGCTGATTAGATCGCTCAGCTGCCAGTCAGGCCCTGATTCCAGCAGCACAACCTTTTTGCCGGCCTTGGCCAACACCGAGGCGTACAGAGTTCCTGAAGCACCAGCGCCGACGATGACAACATCGGTTTTTTCGTTTGCCATGTCACCACCTCTTCAGAGGCGCAATGTGAGGCATGTAGGGAATGCCGAGCGCGGCATAGCCTTCCATCGTGCCGTAGACGACGTCAACGGCATCGCTGCGGAGAACGAGGTAGACGAAGGGACCGGCCGGACCTTGCCAGCCGTCGATCTTGTTCTGGCGCATCAAATCGACGAAGGCGGATCGCTCGTCGTCTTTGAGTTGGGCAATGCCGCGGTCGCTGTTATGGGCCTTGCTTGCCTTATCCACGGCGCCGAGCGCGGCGCGATAGAAATTAGCGTAAGGCGGCCGCACGTTGAGAATGCGCGCTTCGAGCAGGGCCTCCCCGGGCGGGACTGAAAGCTGCTGGTCAACGAAGTGCGAAACGCCGGCCTCTTTCGAGCCGGGCACTAACGTTTCGCCAATAGCCTCCAATGTTTCAACCTGTTCGGGCGTCAGCGTTTTGAACGCAATATTCTGCGCCCTCGCTTGGCGCGGCGAGAGCAGAAACTTGGCACCGCCCGCCGTAAAGGTAAGCGCACTTAGTGCCGCGCCCTTCATGAGAGCGCGTCGCTCAATCTCAAACATGATTTCCCCCTCGAGTGCTTTCGATTTGCTGCTGACTCCTGCGTAAGGCCAGGTAGCTGGTCAGAACCTCGATAGAAGGCCAATCAATCGACCCGACATGTCCGCTTTCGGTCAAAAGCGGTTTTATTCGATCACCTCGTCGGCGCGCGCCAGAAGCGTCGCCGGTACTGTGAGGCCGATTGCTTTGGCGGTCTTGGTATTAATCACCAACTCGAACTTGGTCGGCTGTTCAACCGGCAAATCACTCGGCTTTGCACCTTTTAGGATCTTGTCAGCGATCATTGCTGCGCGCCGGAACAGTTCATAATAGTTCGTGGCATAGGATAGGAGACCGCCTGCTAGTACCTGTTCGCGATAGGTGTAGATGGACGGCAGTCTGTTCTCCAACAAAAACTGAGCTATTTTCGGTTGCAGGTTTGCCAGCAGCGGATCGGCCACAACGAGGATTGCGTCTGGGAGATTACCCCTGACTTTGGCAAAGGCGCCGTCCAAATCGGATTCCTTGGTAATTTCCACTACATCAACTTGCGCACGCAATGCCGTTGCCGCGGCGCGCGCGCTTTCTAGAGCAATGACGCAATAAGGGTTTGTCGGATTCGAAAATACGGCGACGCGCGAAAAACGACCAAGTAGCTCGCCAATCAGTTCAAGCCGTTTTCCTTCCAAATCCGCGGCTTGAGTGGAAAATCCGGTAACATTTCCGCGCGGATGTGAAAGACCCGCGACGAGGCCGACGGCGACAGGGTCGCCGCTGGTCATGATGATCGGGATTTCACGGGTTGCATCCCTTGCCGCCAAACTGGCTGGAGTGCCCCAAGTGATGATGACATCAACTGGCATTTGAACTAATTCGGTCGCGAGCACGGAATATCGCTCTGCCTGCCCTTCCGCGAACCGGTAAACGATATTGAAGCCTCGTCCCCCAATGTAACCTAGGTCCCGCAACCCGTGCCTTAATCCGTCCAGCGGCGGCCATGCCTCATTCGCAAGAACGCCAACGAGTTGAATTTTCTTTCTCTCCTGAGCAAGCAAGCATTGCGGCCAAGCAATGACTGCACCGCCAACAAAACCCATGAACTCGCGCCGTCTCATGCAGCTATCCCACAAAGTTCAGGACAACGCCGAATACGCTTCAAAACATGTTACATCACTCTCACGATACCGGGAATGATAGCTTGGTTCACAGTGTCCGCTTTGGGTCAAAAGCAGACATGTGCACTGCACGGGCCGATGTCCGCTTTGGGCCAATAGCAGACAAACCCGCCATTGACGCTATTCCAAATTGCGCCTGTCATTGGACTATCGCGGCTATGTGTTCAGGAGCCCACGATGCTGCAACTCTATGGCAATCCCAGATCGCGAGCGATGCGCTGCCTCTGGATGCTCGAGGAAATGGGTCAGCCCTATCAGCTAATAGAGAAGAGCACTCGCGCCGATGATCTCCAGAGCGCCGAATATCGACAACTGAATCCGAACGCTCGAATTCCGACACTTGTGGATGGCGATCTGGTGCTGTGGGAATCCATGGCCATTAACCTGTACCTGGCGCAAAAATATGAAGGACCGATGCACTACGGCGGCACGGAAGTTTTGGGCCTGGCTGCACAGTGGAGCTTCTGGGCGATGTTGGAGATGGAGGCCTTACTGCTCGATTTGTTGAACCATCGAGCAGTGCTCCCCGAATTTGCCCGCGATGCTTCATATGCAGAACGGGATGAGTTGTTGCTAAAAAGGCCACTAAGCGTGCTCGATGACGCCTTAGCGCGACGCGATTATTTGGCGGGCAATAACTTTACCGTCGCCGACCTGAACGTGGCGGGCATTCTCGTGTGGGGCAAGATGGGCCGACTGAATCTGTCGGACTACCCGGCAGTAACGCGGTGGTTGGGTGCCTGCTTGGCACGGCCCGCCTACGCCCGAGTGCGTGACCGAGCAAGTCGCAAATAATAGTGGTACGATTCCGTGCGTGTCCGCTTTGGGTCAAAGCGGAGTCCTGCTCTTCCGAGCCTGAACGATTAATGGACATCTGCTCACAGCCGGAAAACGTAGCCGAAGCCCATCCGCAAAATGCGAGGGACCCACTCGTTCTAGGCCGCGGATTTACGTCAGTGCTTGCCGGAAGGTTCAACCGTTTCCTGCTCTTCCAAGTCTGCAAGATAGCAGTACTTGCGCTGCAGCTCTTCGTATCTCTGACGACTGTCTTCGTCGTTAGTCCATTCCGCTAAGTGCGCGCACCTTTCAGCTTGTTTCCGTAAAAATTTCACAGAAGCCATGGCAGACTCCCGAGCATTCCCGGCCATTGCATTGCATCATTTTTTATATCGCAATGCAATATGGCGCTCTCGGTTGGCCGGCAATTCCACTGAAATCAGCTCTGTTGGACAGAAGCGGATAATTCGGGCCGCCCTGCCCAAAATTTAATCCGCCACCGTTCGAAGATGCATCACAGGCAATTCTACAGATGGCAGTTTGATGATGCGCAAATCAGCGGAATACGAAAGCGTTAGAACCACAACGACAATCAGATAAAGAAAAGCCCACTTTCCTTGCATCGACTGCCCCCGATAACTGTGCCTCGGCACGCATCCAGGTTGCAAAATGCAGGCCATAAGCCCGCCGAGCATGTGGGATGTGTCGGCAGGGCCACCCGGAACGAACCCTTAGTTGGCCGCGTTGAGCCGGGATCTGATCGCGTTTATGTGGTGCGGCGCTACAGATTTGCCGATTTCGCGAGCAGTGATTGGAATTGTGCGATGCTCAGGCAATGACCGACACAGGCGCATTTAATGAGATCGGTCGCGAGGCCGTCCGTCTTCGGCTTGCTGAGTACCCCCGTGAAATGAGACTTACCGCCCAGGTCTGGCTTCTCGAACAAGATGCGATCGTAGCAGCACAACGTCGAAAGCTTCGACTGCGACTGCTATGGGGCATTATTGGAAGCGCTTTTAGCTTGCTCGCGGTGTTTGCGCTCGGAGAGATTATGCATCGATAAAACGGGCTAAGCAGCACTGTGACGTGAGATTGGTTTGGAATCGTGAGGCATGAGGCGTCCCAGCAGCCAATTGATAGGCGCGGCTTACTACATGGCAGGCCATGTCGTTCTGGCGTTTCATTTCGGACTGGTGATTAAAAATATCGAAGTCCTTGAGAACGGCGATGCCGGCGCTGAGCTACCAGCAGCCGAGCACCTACCACAGCTCGATCGCGTGACCGTCTGCATGGGAGGGACAGCAGCCCAGACACATTTCCAAGCGCCCGCGACCGACGACCTTATGATGGCTGACTACGCAGCGATTCTTGGTTTCACGCCGAAGATGTCAAACGACGAACGCGAGGCAATCATAGAAAGAGGTTTCGCGCGCGCACGCAGTGTCGTCGCCAAAAACGCGGAAGAGGTTGCACGGATTGCAAAAGTCTTGATGGTGTGGCGATCCGTCGATCTTTCCGACGTTCAGCCTCGAGTAAGGGCTACGGAGATACCCATTTCGCCGCGGCGTTGATTCCGATGACATGGTATCCAAAAAGGCGTGGCCGCTTTGTCACCGAAAGCGGACATTTGCGGTGCGCAAGCGCACGTCCGCTTTGGGCCAATAACGGATATGTTGCAGATTGTTAGGCTGGATAGCTAATAAGATCGTGCACATCCTTTTGCGCCTCGCGTTCGAGTCGCAGTCGCCTTAGCTCTTGGGTCCGATTCCGGATTTTCTGCTGCGCTGCGTAATAGTCTGCAGTGGCCTTTGAAGCGTCAGCTTTTTGATGCTCGCGTGCTTTGAACATCCGCTCAGCTCGGGCGCGGTCACTGTTTCATTTTGGGGCATAATGATAAAACGCGGGAGCCTTGGCAAAGTTCAAACCTCGGAACTACAATCTAAGCTAACGTAGATATTATATTGCAGTGCCCCGCCGTCTGTGTGTCATGACTACCACCGCAACCTTCACGCTTACCCGCGCCAACAAGAACCGCGGCGGCGGCGATGATGACTTCGATGTACGCGATGGCGACCGAGTTATTGGCCGGATCGTGCGCCACCCGCAAGCGCCGGATAAAGCGCCCTGGTTCTGGGCGATTACAGCGGAAAGTCGTAAACCATTGCCGACGGATCGTGGATACGCAGCTAGCCGCGATGATGCGATGGTGCAATTTAATGCGCATTGGTCGCGCCGTGACCGCATCTGCCATCGTGTCGCAGACCTACCGACGCCTCATGTGCCGTCGTTCATTGCCCGATGTATTCTTTGCAACGGCCAAATTTGGGTCGCATTAACCAGTCCAAGTGACGAGAACCGGATTTGCTCGCATTGTGCCGAGGACGGGTGATCGCGATCCTCTTAGAGGGCGGCCTGGTCGTTTTAGCTTTGCCGCTCCCCCTCCATTCCGGAAAGCAAACACTAGGCTACGCGAATTGAATGTCCGCTTCAGCGCCGACGCTGACATCTGCTAAGAGCCAATAGCCACCACCTACGCAGCCTCAGCCAAGGGTAACGAACTTCTGTGCCTTCACGGCTTCGCGCAAGGCTTCGAAGGCCTCGTTTATTTTTTTCCAGTTTGGAAGTTTCTTCATAGCAGCGAGCCAGCGCTGCACATTCGGATAAGGCGAAAAGTCGACTCCGATGACCTCACCAAGGGTGACGATCGCGGCACCGAAATAATCCGCAATCGTAAGCGCGTCACCGACCAGATAGGTCTTATTCGGTCCGATCCAGTAATCGTTAAGCAGCTTGAGCCAACGCTTGGCGTTCTCCCTTCCAAATTCCAACGTTGCCGCCTGGGCCTCCTCGCTGCGCCGCTTCAGATGAGGAAACAGCTGCGGGTAACAAAGGTTATAACCCCACTCGCGGTAGAAATTGGTGTTAATCCAGTCCATCACCTCATTGACCTTGGCACGCTGTTTCAGATCTTTCGGGTACGCCGGAGACCCGATCTTATCAGCGAGATATTTCAAAATAGCTGAGCTCTCTGTGAGTCTCAGATCGCCATCCTCGAGCATCGGCACTAGGCAATTCGGGTTGATTGCCGAATATGGCGACTGCATGTGTGCGCCGCTCATCAAGTCGATGAGTTCCTCGTCCATGACGATGTTGTTTTCAGCCGCAAACAGCCGCACTGGTCGGGAGGTCATAGATACTGGATGCATATAAAGCTTCATAGTGCGTTTCCTTACTGTCCCTCAATGGCGAGTCGTCAAGGCGTTTCGATCCATAAGTCTTATTGGCTTCAAGGTAAAGTCACTAGACTGTAGCGCGCACGGCCCACGCGCTGTTAACGAAACACACTGGATCATAGCAGCTACCGACAACTCTCACCTAGGCCACTCATTTGCTGCTGACGAGGCTTTAGCCTTGGCGAGAAGCTGGGTCTCGTACCTTTTAAACATCCACCAAAGCGCGCCGATGCCTACGACCGCGCAGATCAGCAACGCAGCGCTGACAGGCCCTGCCACTAGTTTAACGGCGTGACCGAACATGTGACCACCGAGGCCAAAAAACGCAGCCCAGACAATTCCACCGCTTGCATTCCAAAGGAAAAACTCACCGCGCGGAAAGTTGAGAGCCCCTGCGAGTAGCGCCGCATATGTTCGCAAAAACGCGGTAAACCGGCCAAAGAAAATGACACGGCCGCCGTATTGGCGAAACAACCATTGGCAAATCATTATCCGATCTTCGGAGAGGCGGACGTAGCGGCCGTAGCGGCGAAGAAAAGCGAAACCGTATCGATGGCCCACCCAAAAGCCGAGATTGTCTCCAAGGATCGCAGCAGCCGCGGCAGTCGTAATGATCAGGCTGATATCGAGTCGCGCGGTCGTCGCAGCTAGCGCGGAAGCTGTGACGAGCGCGGTTTCACCCGGAAGCGGAACGCCTGCACTTTCGAGGAAGATCAAAATAAATACGGCCCCGTACCCAAAATGGACTACGAGATCAGACAGCGATGATCCGAAGTCACCCATTTTGCATTTTTAAACCTCTAGCGCAGCATTCCAAACAGGAAGCCGAGACTTCACAAAGATGAATTTGGGTTCATAAGGGAACATTCACGCCGCAAAAAGTCGGGTCGGCTTTCGCCCCCCGAAAACGGACATCTGTACACCCCTGCGGCGACGGCACGCGGATCTCGCAGCGCGGTCATCGAGCGACCATTGACGATTTATTCAATCATTAGCGACGCTGTCACGTCATTCCGATTGGAAGCCCTTCGCGCTTAGCACCGGCCTAGCAACCGGTCCGCCAAGAAATTGGATGAGCGACTTTGCCTCCTCGACGACTTTACTAGAGGAACCTATCCCAGCCGTGAAGACTGTGGTGCTGGCAAATTCTCCCGGCAGCGGACCGAGCAACTCTGCGCCCTCGACCGGCACGATCTCCGAGGCCTGTCCTACGCCGATCTCGGCCTCGCCTTTAGCGACCATCTCGGCGGCTTGTGCTCCCGGCACCAAAATCGTCCTAGACTTTAATTGGTCAGCGATTCCAAGCCGATCAACGACGCGTGCGAAATAGACGCCGCTGGCCCCGCCTTTCGACGGATCCGCGTAGACAATTGATTTTGCATTAAGCAGCGTCTGTTTTAGCGCGTCGGCGCTGCTTATTGTCTGGTTTCGTTGCGCCCTTACGTATCGCCAGCGCAACTGGAGTAGTTGCAACATTGACGATGCCGCCCGGGCCAAACTTGTCGTGCTTCTGAAGTTCATCCATGACTGGCCGCGATAGGATAATCACGTCCGCAGTTTCTCCTTCCAGAATGCGTTTCCTGATATCGGCGATAAGGCTGTAGCCGATGTTGAGCTTGTTGCCGGTCGCCTGCTCGAACTTCGAAGCTAGTTCGTTCAGCGCTGTGGTGAGCGCCACGGAAGTCAGCACCTTGATTTCAGCTGCATTCACGTGTCCCTGGATCGCAGTCGCAAGAGACAGCAGCAAACCTCCTGCGACTGCCGATGCGATCCGTCTTGCGAATAATCGTGGGGTCATGTTATTGCCTCCCGAGCGCTAGAATTTTCTGGATAGTTCTTACTCTATGATTTCTTAGGCGCGAGCCGATTAATGACAGTGGCACCGTTATTCCGAGCGTCGCCTTGGCTGTCTACCGGCATCGCCGCGTGCTGAGCGCGCGAAGCGAATGGCCACGCCGCCACTGCGGAGCCGATGAAACGTATGAATTGGCGTCGCCTCATAGTCGCCCCGAGGCTCAGACACGTTAATGGTAGCAGTTCGGGCTAGAGGTCGGGAGGGGGTCGTCGTCGGGGCCGACTAATGTCCGCTTTGGGTCAAGAGCAGACATGTGCACTGCACTAGCGAATGTCTGCTAAGGGCCAGAAGCGGACCTTCAGTTTAGATAACCACTCCCAAATCCGACATTCACGTACGTGTCGCATGTCCAAAAGCGGCGGTTTGACTGAATGGCCGTTCTGCGCGCAAATAGAACACACCCTGTGTCGGGCGGGGGATAATGTCGCGGGGTGCCACAGTGCCCGAGACCGCCACCGCCATAGTCACTGCCAATCGCGCCGGCCGCCTGACGCCTGCCGAAACTATTGCACGCTCTTACGCGCGGCTTCGGTCTTATGCCGACCCCGCCATGTTCATCACGGTGCGCGAAGAGCGTGAGGCGATTGCTGAAGCGCGCAGCCTGAATGACAATACTCTCCCGCTTTTCGGCGTCCCGGTCGCGGTCAAGGACAATATCGACGTCGCCGGCATGCCGACAACGGCCGCCTGTCCGGCGTTCACTTACATGGCGCGGCGCGATGCGACGGTCGTTGAGCGCCTACGCGCCGCGGGGGCGATCATCATCGGCAAGACAAATCTGGATCAGTTCGCGACCGGCCTGAATGGAACACGTTCGCCATACGGTATCCCTCGCAACGCCATCAAGCCGGAGTTGATTCCGGGCGGTTCGAGCTCGGGCTCGGCAGTCGCGGTCGCGGCGGGGATCGTCCCGCTGGCTCTCGGCACCGACACCGCGGGCTCCGGTCGTGTGCCAGCAGGCTTGAACAACATCATTGGCCTCAAGCCCAGCTTGGGATTGATTTCGACCGACGGCGTGGTGCCGGCCTGCCGCACGCTCGACTGCGTATCGGTGTTTGCTCTCACGGTAGAGGATGCTTGGGTGGCGCTCGCCACGATCAGCGGCCATGATAATAGGGACCCCTACTCACGCAAACGCCCGCTGGGAACGCCGGGCCCCATGCCGAAGCTGCGGCTCGGCGTGCCGCATTCCGACCAGCGGCTATTCTTCGGCGACAGCCAGTTCGAAGCAGCCTATGTCGATGCACTGGCAAGTCTCGCCAGGCTCGGCCACATGATCAGCGAGATAGACATCGAGCCTTTCTTTGAAACGGCACGCTTGCTCTATGAAGGCCCGTGGGTCGCCGAGCGTGCCATTGTGGCAAGGCCGGTGCTCGATTCCGATCCTCGAGCGCTGCACCCGGTGACGCGTGAAATCATCGTTAGCGGTCTGAAGCCGACGGCGATGGACGCATTCGCCGCTTTCTACAAACTCGAAGAATTGCGCCGCATCGCCGACAGAACTTTCACAGAAGTGGATGCGCTCGCTGTGCCGACCGCACCGAGCGCCTACACTGTTGGGCAGCTGCTCAATGACCCGATCCAGCTCAATAGCCGCCTTGGTACCTACACCAATTTCGTCAATCTGCTGGACCTCTGCGGATTGGCACTGCCCGCCGCCTTCACGAAAGACGGCATTCCGTTTGGTATTACGCTGCTGGCGCCAGGTGGGGGCGATGCCTTACTCGCGAGCCTCGGTTCGGCGTTCGAGGCCGACACCAAGCTGCCGCTCGGCGCGCTCAAAAAGGCGCAGCCGGCCTAATCAAATCGTCTCCGTATAATGCTCGTACTCATCCCGCACTTTGATTATGTGCGCGTACATGTTCTGGGTCGCCAACAAGCCGTCGCCGCGCAGGATCGCCTGGACCACGCGGTCGTGTTCCGCGTGCGATTTTGTCAGGCGACCGAGATTGCGGAATTGGGCGCGGCGGAATGGCTGAACGCGAGCGCGCGTCGACAGGGTCAGCTCAGCGAGATAGGCGTTGTGCGCGCCAGCATAAATAACGGCGTGAAACGCCTCGTTGATCTCGTGGTAGCGCAGCGGATCGCCATCCTGGATCAGAAGCCGCAGCCTTTCGTGCACACCTGCCAGCGCGTGCCGTTCGGCACTGCTCATACGCTTGGCGGCGTAGCCGGCGCACAGCGCCTCGAGTTCGGCCATTGCCTCGAACATGCCGATAAGGTGTTCGTGCGTCGGCCGCGCCACTACCGCGGCACGGTGAGCCCTCACCTCGACCAAGCCGCTCGACGTCAGCATGCGGATCGCCTCGCGGACCGGCGTGCGCGACACAGAAAAGCGTTTTGCCAACTCAATTTCGTCGAGGGCAGCCCCCGGAGCGAGTTGACCACGCACGATGTCGTCCGCCAATCGCATCCGCAGTTCTTCCGCCCGTGTACGGCGCGGCCAGTCGGTTTCAGCAACTTCGTGTGTGAGCATGATGCTCATGGCGCGGTTTCGTGCCACTTGGGCACCTTGGGTGCCATAACGGCGCCCGTCTGCTCCAGGGCGTAGGCCACGCGCAAGGCGACATCCTCCCGCCACGGGGCGGCTATAATTTGTACACCGATCGGCAGCGGCTTGAGCGGCACCGGCACTGCAACCACAGGAAGCCCGATAAACGAGATCGGCTGGGTATAAATCCCGACATTGGTACGCAACGGCATTTCGACGCCGTCGATAAGGAAAGTTTGCTGCCCAATCTTGGGTGCGGTGCAGGGTGTCGCCGGCGCAAGGATCGCGTCATGGCGCTCGAATAGCTTGAGGACCTGTTCGCGATACCAACGGCGGAAGATCTGCGCTTTGTTGACCAGGCTCGCCGGTATCATAGCGCCGGCGATGAGACGATCACGCACCGCCGGATCGAAATCGTGTGCCTGCTTGCGCAGGCGGCCCAGATGGAGCGCGGCGCCCTCGGTTGCGGTGATGACGTAGGCGGCCGCGCGGGCGCGCTGCGCCTCAGGGATGTCGATCTCTTGCGTGACGCCGGCTGCTCCAGCGACGCGCGACAAGGCCTCCAGAGCTTCCGGAAAGGCAGCTCTCTGGAAATAGCCTCCCACGACGGCAATGCTCAGCCCATCGAACCCGCGTGCAAGCACGCCTGTCACTGGCTCTGGCGCGCGATCGGTACACACAGGATCGGCGGGGTCGGACCCTTGCATGGCGTCGTAACTGATGGCGAGGTCGCGCGTGGTGCGCGCGAACGGACCAAGGTGGTCCAGGCTGTTAGCAAATGGAAACGTTCGTGTCCGGGTCAGGCGGCCATATGTTGGCTTCAAACCGAAGACGCCGCAAAAAGATGACGGTACGCGTATCGAGCCATTGGTGTCGGAACCGAGCGCGAGCGGCACCAGGCCGGCACCCACCGCCGTGCCGGAACCACCGGAAGAGCCGCCGGACATGCGGGTCAGGTCGTGCGGATTGCGTGAGGCTCCATCGTGAACGTTCTCGCCAGTGAAGTCGTAAGCGTACTCACCCATGTTGAGCGCGCCGACAAGCACGGCACCGGCAGCCTCTAAACGCTCAATCAGCGGTGAGTCTTGTTTGGCGGGTCGATCTGCTCGGTTGATCTTGGAGCCGGCGACGGTCGCAAGGCCCGCAATGTCGAACAGGTTTTTCACCGCGAAAGGTACACCAGCGAGCGGCAACTTGTGCCGGTCGCACGCGGCGTCGACCGCGTTCGCTTTGGCGCGAGCGCGCTCGGCAGTCACTGCAGTGAACGCATTCAGCGTCGGATTGAGTCTTGCGATCCGTGCCAGCGCGTTGTCGATGACGGCCGCCGCGCTCAATTCACCCGCCGCGACGTCACTTGCGATTTGCGTGGCGCTCGACCAACTGATATCGGTAAGCAGCGCCATGGCTCAGGCTTTGAACACTGGCGCGGGCTCGGCGTCGTCCGGCAGCTCGAACTCGGCGACCATGTTGGCGTGCCTGAGGGTGACTTCGAGATTGGCCTTCACCGCCGGTTTCCAGGCATCTTCCAACGGAACGCCGAGGGTGGCGGCCGCAGCTTCGACGAAATCATCCAGTGATTTCGGCATGATCAAGACTCCGCGATCACAAGGGCGGATGAGGGATGGCCGCTAGGAGCTCGCGCGTGTAGTCGGCCTGTGGCCTGACGAGTACGCGCGCGCTCGGCCCCTCCTCTACGATCTTGCCAGAGCGCATGACGATGACACGGTCGCACAGGAGCCGCACCACGTTGAGATCGTGCGACACGAATAGATAGCTCATCCCGAGAGAATCCTTGAGATCTTGCAGCAGATTGAGCACCACCGCCTGCACCGAAACATCGAGCGCCGCTGTCGGCTCGTCAAGGATGATCAAATCGGGCTTGAGCGCTATGGCACGCGCTATGCCGACGCGCGCCTTTTGCCCGCCCGAAAGTTGATGTGGGAAGCGATCAAGCAATTCGACTGGAAGGCCAACCTGTCGCGCCAGCTCCTCGCAATGGACACGCACTTTGCCGCGCGGCACTCCGTCCAGCCGCAACAGCGGATCGGCGATGGCGCGCGCCGCTGTCAAACGTGGATTGAGGCTGTCTGTCGGGTCTTGAAACACCATCTGGATCCGCTTTCGCAGCGCCAACGACGCGAACCTGTTGGGCGGGATTTCGCCGATATCCTCGCCGTCAAAGACGATCGAACCCGCACTCTTGTCGATCAGCCGCATGACCATCATCGATGTGGTGGACTTGCCACAACCGGATTCCCCGACCAAGCCGACGCTTTCACCGCGCGCGATCGAGAAACTAATGCCGTCAACGGCACGGAATATCTCGCTTTCCGGCACCGGCCTGTTCCGTGAAAACAATTTACCGAACGAGCCGCCCCGGCCCTGGCGTGAATACTCCTTGACCAGATTATCGACGACCAAAAGCGGCATCTGGTTAACCTTGTCGCGCGTTGGCGCCAGCGGTTTGGTCTTTGTGGTCTGATTTTCCGGCAATAGGTCGGGAAGCGAGATGCCGGGGCGCGGTGTCGCCCGCATGAGCTTGCGGGTGTAGGCGTTCGCCGGTTTTCTGAAGATCACTTCGGACTCTGCCATCTCGACGACTTTGCCTTTCTCCATAACAACGATCCGGCTGCAATAAGTTGCGGCAAGGCCGAGATCGTGCGTGATCAGGATCGTTGACATACCGCGCTCGCGCGTGAGCTCGACCACCAGGTCCATCACCGCCTTCTGCGTCGTGACGTCGAGACCTGTGGTCGGCTCGTCGGCGATTAAGAGCTGCGGCTTGCAGGCCAAGGCAAGCGCGATGACTACGCGCTGGCACATGCCTCCCGACAATTCGAACGGGTAGGCGTGGTAGCGCTCTCGGGGTCGGGCGATACGCACCAGTTCGAGCATCTCGACCGCTTTTTCGCTCACAACGTCAGAGTCGACCTGGGCGTGCTGCAGCAGCACATCTTCGATCTGCTTGCCGATCTTACGGATCGGATTGAGCGCGAGCCGTGGTGACTGGAAAATCATCGATATCTCGCGGCCGCGCATTTCCCGCATGTCGTTTTCACTCGCGGCACGCAGGTCGAGGCCCGAGAAGCTCACCGAGCCGTCGGCGACACGGCCAGCCCGGTCGAGAATGCGCATCACGGCATACGAGGTTACCGACTTGCCGGAGCCGGACTCGCCGACGATGCCGACGGTCTCGCCTTTTTCGATTGTGACGTTGATATGCTCAATGGCCCGCACAATGCCGCGCCGCGTATGGAATTCGACGGTTAGGTTCTTGACGTCGAGCAGCGGCAGACCTTTGCCTTCATCCGGCGAGATCACACGCTTAAGCATCATGTCCTCCGCTGCGGATCGACCAAGTCCCGCAGTCCGTCGCCAAGCAAGTTGAAGCAGAAAACCGCAAGCATCAGCGCCGCGCCGGGGAACAGCGCGATCCACCATTCGCCGGAGATGATATTGCTGGCCCCCTCGGCGACCATGATGCCCCACTCCGGGGTCGGCGGCCGCACGCCGAGCCCAATGAAGGAAAGGCCTGCGGCGTTGAGAATGGCGTAGCCCATGGTCAGCGAAATCTGCACCATCATGATCGGCATGATGTTCGGTAAGATGTGCAGCAACAGGATACGGGCCTCGCTGTTACCCGACAGTCGCGCCGCCAGCACAAAGCCCGCCTCGCGCCGCACGTTGGCCTCAGCGCGGGCGACACGCGCATAAAGCGGGAAGTTAATGATGGCTGTGGCGATAACGATATTAGTTACGGTGTTGCCGAGCGCAGCAACAATGCCCATCGCAAGCACGAACAGCGGAAAGGCCATGATGGTATCGGCGATGCGCGAAACGATGCGGTCTGTCCAACCGCCGAAATAACCAGCGGCCACGCCGGCAAGGCCACCCATGGCGAACACAAGCGCTACAGACGACAATGCAACAAAAAAATCGAGCCGCGTCGCGACAATGACACGGCTGAAGATGTCGCGGCCAAGCTGATCGGTGCCGAACCAATGCGCCAGTGACGGGGGTTTTAGCGTCGCCGCGATATCGCTGGCCAGCGGATCGTGCGGCACCACGTATGGTCCAATCAGCGCGCACAGCGCGATCAAAGTGAACAGCGCAAACGCAAAGCCGGTAACCGGGTTCTCCGATATCACATAGCGCGAATGCCGCAGCATTGAATTCCGCTGCGGTTTCTCGGCGAGCGCCACCGCCTGGCGAATGACGGTGGCGCTTTCGTTCATCCTTTTAGCCTCACGCGAGGGTCGATGACGCCGTAAAGCATGTCGATCGCTAGATTGAGCGCCACGTACATGATTGCCATGGTCAACACAAAGCCCTGCACCGGAGCGAAATCGCTGGCGATTAGCGCTTCGACCGCATAGGAGCCGATGCCGGGCCAGGCGAATACTTTCTCCACCAGCACGTTGGCACCAAGCAGAAAGGAGAACACCATGCCGAGCGTGGTGACGACGGGCAGCATGGCGTTGCGGAAGGCATAAGTAACGATCACGGTACGACTCTTCAGGCCACTGGCCCGCGCTGTGCGCACAAAATCCGAGGCGAGCACCGCCAGCATCGAGGCGCGGGTCATGCGCGCGATTGGCGCCAACGAGAAGATGCAAAGCGTGAAGCCGGGCAGCAGTAGCTGACTCAACGACGCGCAGAAGGTCGCGAGATCACGGTTGAGCAGGCTATCGATGAGATAAAAGCCGGTAACCTGCGGTGGCGCCGAGAAAAACACATCGAGCCGTCCGAGTGGCGCCGGCGCCCAGCCAAGCCGAAAATAAAACGCGTAGACCAAGAGAAGCCCCGTGAAAAACACCGGCAGCGACACGCCCGTGGTCACGACGACTCGGCATGTATGGTCGACCCAAGAGCCTTGCCGCACGGCGGCGAGAATGCCGAGCGGCAGCGCGATGACCATCGAAAGGATAAGCCCAAACAAAGTGAGCTCGGCAGAAGCCGGCAGCCGGTTCTTCAGCTCCGTCAGCACCGGCTGGCCGGTGGTCAGCGAATTGCCGAGATTGAGATGGCCCAGGTCAGACACGTATTGGCCGAATTGCACGACCAGCGGCTTGTCGAGGCCGAGTTTCGCGCGCACTTGCTCGATCGCCTCTTTGGTCGCGGCCGGGCCGGCAAAATATGCGGCCGGGTCGCCTGGCAGCGCCCGCGTCAGCAAGAATGTTATGATGACTACCCCGATGAGATTCGGGATGACCAACAACATGCGCTTCGAGATGCCGAGCATGGCTTTCCCCGCACGAACCCCTCACCCTTTCGCAAGGGTGCGGTAGTCAAGCCGGCGATGGAACCAATAGGCGTAGCCGGAAACGTTTTTCTGCATCGCGACGTTGACGTAGGGCTGATAGAGCGGAACGCGCGGCATGTCGTTGTAGGCGGTGTCGACGAAACCTTTTACGTCCGTCTCGTAGGTTGCCTGGTCGCCGCTTGCGGCCGCGGCAACCGCCCCGTCGATGAAGGCATCGCAGGCCTTCGACTGATAGCTCATCGTGTTGAAGATCGAATTCTTGCCGTGGTAGCACCAGATGAAGAAATACTCCGGATAGTCGAGCCAGCCGGAGAACACATTGGTGTAAAGTGGTAGGGTCTTCTTGTTGAGCTCGGTTCGCCAGTTCGCGCCGGGCACCTTATTAATGGTCGTTCGGATGCCGATTTGCGCGAGGCTCTCCTGCGTCAACACGCAGATCGGCTCGTTGACGCCGGCGAAGCCGAGGTCGAACGACAGCGTCGTATCGAATCCGTTCGCATAACCGGCCTCCGCCATCAGCGTCTTCGCCTTGGCAATGTCGGTTGTGTACTTATGCGGTTGCGGCCAAGCCACCTCGGTCGGCTTGTCGGCTGCCGCGCCAAACATCGGTTTGGCGAGGCCGAACAGCACTGCATCCATGATCTTTTGGTATGGCAGCGCGTAGGCCACCGCCTCGCGCACTTTGACGTTATCGAACGGTGGATTCTTAACATTCATGCCGATGTATTGGATGCCGTTCGAATACGGCGTCGACACGATGGTGAGCTTGCCTTCGTTTTTGAGCTCGACGAAGTCTTTGTTCGGAAGATCGTAGGAAATATCGGCATCGCCGCGCTCGAGCAGCGCACGCCGATTGCCTGCAGACGGAACCATGCGCCAGATGATCTTCTTGGTTTTCGGCAGTGGACCACCAACCCAATTCTCATTTCGCTCCATGACCACTTCGGTGCCAGCCACCCAGTTCGTCACTTTGTAGGCGCCGCTGCCGGCGGTGTTGAGCTTGGTGTACTCCATGCCCCACGGGTCATTTTCGGTGGCGTGCTTTCTCACCAACTCGGAGTTGATGACGCAGGGCACGATGACAGCGAGATCCGGAATGGTCAGGCGGTCTTTACGCGCGAAATCGACGCGGACCGTATTGTCGTCGAGAACGACGAATTGCTCCGGCTTGGTGAGAGAACCCGCTCCCATCTGGAAGGTCGGGAAACCCCCGACGCTGACCGCCCGGTCGAGCGACCACTTGATGTCCTTAGCCGTGACCGGCGTGCCGTCCTGGAAGGTCGCCTTCTTCTTCAGCTTGAAGGTGACCGACATGTCGCCGACGTTCATGTCGTCGGCTAGCTCCATTTTGAATTTGGTCTTATCGTAATAGGGCCCTGTCGGCCCGGTCTTCATCTCGTGACTGATGAGGCGGTCGTAGCAATTCCACGACACCTCGTAGCCGGGGACGTTGGTGCCAACACCGTGAATATCGAGGTTGTTTGGTCCGCTCTCAGAGACGATCAGCAGGGTCTCATGCCGCGACTGCGCCTTGGCAGGTGATAACGCCGCGGGCGCGCCGAGGACGCTGGTCGCGGCCAGCGCCGTGGCCGATTTTAGAAATTCACGACGTTTCATGGAAACCTCCCGAACCAGATGCCTGCCGAGATTTCCGCAAGACTTGTGCCAAGCCCATAGAAGGCTTGTCGCTCAACTAAGCGCTTGGAATTGATGTCAAATTAGAATTATTTGCGCACAACCAGGAACATCGAGTTGAGAGGAATTGCATACAATTCGGAGACTTCGCCTAGAAATTAGGCAGTCTCAAACCGATCCCGGAAAACGAATCCCGAGCATCGCCTCGGCCAATAGTGCCGCCTGTCCGACGTACGTCATGTCCGCTTTCGGCCAATAGCGGACGTAGGCTTTCGCTTTCGCAGCATTGTCGAAAGCAATAATGACAATGCCCTTCGGCGCAGTTCCACCGAGCGAGATTACATTCTCAGTGCGCGCGAGATAGCGGCCATTGACAAATTTTGCCTCGACAATGTTTGCTGGACCCCTTTTCTTCATGGCCTCGTAGCGGGAAGCATCGGTTATTTCATCAGCCTCGACTACAACATAGACCGCGCGTTTGGGATGTGCCGCAAAACCATGCGTGGCAACGAATCCAAGTCCCAATCCAACGGCAACCACCAACGCTGTTGTGTGCCAAATTTTCATAGCTAGTACCTCCGCTTAGTCCAACTAATGCGTTAGCAGCACTCGGTAACGGACGCATGCCCGCTAAGGCTCAAAAGCGAACATGATAGCTCAACCAGTTCGATTACATTGGTTCAAAGGGCGTAACTTAAGCAACGACAAGCCTGGCGCATTTCGCCATCGCGCGCGAGAGTCTCGCCCTGGGCAGCATCAGACTGAAAAATCATCGGCTTGTGTGAGCCAGTTCACGCGGCACTTGCTTGACCGAGCGTAATTATTTGGTGTCGGCGACTTTCATTGGAGGTCGCTCATGCATAAACCACTCTATGTTGTTCTAGTTCTAGCTGGCGTCCTGACCGTCGCGATTGCTGCCCCAAGGAAGCAAGTCGCGACGAGAGCCGACTTCCATAACCACGTTGTGGTTGATGGTCTTTACATCGTGTTGCCGCCAGAGATGAAAAGCTTTCCGGTGGATTTAGTGGCAGAACCTTGATTCATTCACAGCTACCTTCAGTTAAAACCCTCAATGTAGGCGCACGCGACAGCGACATCGCCAGCCGTAGCGGCAAAGATGCCGATCGCATGGATTTCGTGAGGCACTTCGCAGTTCGGGTATTTCCGCATGTCCATCATCATCGAGGCGACCGCCTCGCGTATCCGGCCGACATTGAGGAGCGCGAGCGCGCGCTCCTTGCTCCGCTCAACGTGTTGTTCTCGCGTTAAGGACACGGTGGTGCGCGTCCAGGTTGCCATTGGCCGCCCTCTGGCCGTCGCCCAAGCAAGTTAATCTGAATGAAATTCGTTGGGGGGTCTGTGAGCCACTTCACACTTGT
>Ga0310916_10000401_pt1 | contig 23799 bp, 23 predicted proteins | sample GREbulkMGLF176_FD_203444 | JGI IMG/M metagenome (GOLD analysis project Ga0310916, IMG submission 203444) | Lab enrichment of tropical soil microbial communities from Luquillo Experimental Forest, Puerto Rico - GRE.bulkMG.LF176 | ecosystem: Environmental > Terrestrial > Soil > Tropical forest >...
CGATGCGCAAAACGGCGACGAGGTGCTCAAGGATGCCGAACTTGCGATGTATCACGCCAAGCGCACCGGCGGCGATCGCATCGACGTGTTCAAGGACGCAATGCGAGCGCGCAAATCTGACCGCCTGTCGGTGGAATCCGATCTGCGCCGCGCGCTCGAACGCGATGAGATCGCCATCCTGTATCAACCGATCGTTCGCCTCGAAGATCGCGCTATCGCTGGCTTCGAAGCGCTCGCCCGCTGGAGCCATCCGCGGTTGGGCCGCCTATCGCCGCCCGAATTCATCAATATCGCCGAGGAAACCGGACTGATCGTCGAACTTGGCCTGTTCGTGCTCGACCGCACGGCGCGCCAGCTCAGCACCTGGCAACGCACGATACGGCATCGAGAACCACTGTTCGCCAGCGTCAACGTGTCGTCGCGCCAACTGCTGCGTCACGACCTGATTCAGGATCTGCGCACGGTGCTCGCGCGCGCGCCGCTGACCCGCGGTTCGCTCAAGCTGGAACTCACCGAATCCGTGGTCATGGAAAATCCCGAACACGCCGCCCAGATGCTGCATCGAATCCGCGAGCTTGGCGCTGGCCTTGCGCTCGATGATTTCGGCACCGGCTATTCGTCGCTGGCTTATCTGCAGCGTTTCCCGTTCGACACGATCAAGATCGACCAGTCATTCGTGCGCATGTCCGCGAAGGGCACGCGGCCCGTCATTCTGCGCTCGATGATCGCGCTCGCGCACGATCTCGGAATGGACGTCATTGCCGAAGGCGCGGAAACTGATTCCGATGCAGTCGAACTGTTTCAGCTCGGCTGTGAATTTGCGCAAGGCTTCGTGTTTGGCGAACCGATGAGTGCCGAGCGGGCGCGCGCGTTGTTGGAGCCGGATGGCAAGCTCGCGCTTGCGCGATGACAAACGACGGATGATCGCCGATTAGGCGTGGCCGGCTTCGCTCGACAACATGCCGAGATCGATCCCAATCTTTTTCAGCGCTCGCTCATATTTGGCGCCGGTATCGGGCCCGAAGATCAGTTCGGGGTCGGGCGAGCAGTGCAGCCAGCCATTGCCCTGGATCTCGGTCTCGAGCTGCCCGGGGGCCCAGCCGGCATAACCGAGGGCGAGAATGGCGCTCGCCGGCCCTTCGCCGCGTGCAATCGCTTTGAGAATATCGATCGTGGCGGTCAGACAAATGCCGTCGTCGATCGGGAGCGTCGAATTTTCGATGAAGAAATCGGCTGAATGCAAAACGAATCCGCGTTCGGTTTCGACCGGTCCTCCGCGCATCACCTTTACGCCGCCGGCGCGTGTCGGCAGCCGTATGATGTCGGCGGCAGGAATGACGTTCAGCTTAACCAGAAGATCGGAAAAATTGATGTTCGGCGCCGGATGATTGACGACAATGCCCATCGCACCTTCGGACGAGTGCGCGCAAATATAGATGAGTGAACGGGCAAAGCGTTCATCCATCATCGCCGGCATGGCGATGAGCATCTGGCCGTCGAGATAACCTCGGCGTCCGCCTTTAGCCCCGGCCTTGGCCGCAGCCCCGACCTTGGCCGCGCCTTTGGCCGATGTGCCGCGCGGAGTTTTCATCATTGAAAGGTTAACCCATCGATCCACAATTGCAAACGAACGGCGCGTCAAAAAGTTCACCTTATGACCCGTTCGCCACATTTCGGGCTCGTTAAATGTCGGTAAAGAAACCCGCGCGCCTACGACGCGATAAGTGCGAAACCGCGCCATGCGATAAGCTCCGCATGGTCACGATCATGTCAGTGGCACGTGTGCACACTTGCCTTTAGACAGCGGCGATGACCTCGGTCTGCAAATTCCCATCGGCGCGAGCGGCCATATCCACGCCTACCGTTGGCCATGTGTGGTTTTGTGCCGGCCTCGCCGTTCTGCTCTCGCTGGGGAGCGTTGTTCCCGCCTCGGCGCAGAACGCTTCGGAGTGGGACAGGCAGACTCACAGCGCCAGCCGTTTGATCGCCGGTGCCATGACCACAAGCGATGACACTACAAACCATGGCGCGGCTTTTTTACGCGCCGGCATCGAGATCAGACTGGCGCCGGGATGGCGGACTTATTGGCGCGACCCGGGTGACTCCGGTGCACCGCCGATGATCGATTTTTCCGGTTCGCAGAACGTCAAAACGGTGAACGTGCTTTGGCCTGCGCCGCAGCGATTTTCTGATGGCGCCGGCGGCAGCTCAATCGGTTATACCGATCACGTCATATTGCCGCTGCATGTCGTTCCCGCCGAGGATTCCAAACAAACCGCGCTTCAGCTCAAGCTCGGCTATGACATCTGTTCCAATATTTGCATACCGGTGGAAGCCAATTTTACGCTTGCCCTCAATGGCAACGGCGCCGAAGAGCCTGCGATCGAGCAGGCGGAGTTGCGGGTACCGCGCCGTGCCACGCTCGGCATAGTGTCTAGGCAGGACTTGCGTACTCAAGACCTGCGCGCCGAGCAGGACGCCAGCCGCAACGCTTTCGCCGCAGTTGCCGCTCAACGCCAAAGCGACGCGCTTGCCATACTTCGCGTGCATCGCCAGCCGGGCGACGGCCGTGATCACGTCATTGTCGACGTTGCTGCCGCGAGCGGTGCGTCGGTCGATCTGTTCGTCGAGGGACCCACGCCCGATTGGGCGCTGCCTTTGCCGCAACAAACCGGCGGCCAAAACGGCGGCAACGATACGATCCGCCATTTTGCGTTCGATCTTGAAGGCCTGCCGCCCGGAGCCAAGCCCGAGGGCGCAGACTTGACGTTCACCGCCGTTTCCGGCGACGACGCGATCGAAGTGACCACCCATCTCGACTAATTCGCGGCAGACGCTAGTTTATGCCCCGCCCGCGACAGCGGACGAGATTATTTTTGCGAACCCGAGAGGACAACGATCATGGCGATTAAGGTTGGGGACCGCGTACCCAGTGGCACTTTCATGGTGATGAGCGCCGATGGGCCGAAGCCGATGACGACCGACGATTTGTTCAAGGGCAAGAAGGTGGTGCTGTTCGCGGTGCCCGGAGCCTTCACGCCGACCTGCCATCGCAATCACCTGCCCGGCTTCGTGAAAAACGCGGCAGCGATCAAAACCAAAGGGATCAACACGATCGCCGTAACCGGCGTCAACGACGTGTTCGTCATGGATGCATGGAAGAAAGCATCCGGCGGCGACGCAATCGAATTTCTCGCCGACGGCAGCGGCAACTGGGCGAAAGCGGTCGGGCTGACCGCCGATCTGACCGAGCGTGGTCTTGGCGTGCGCTCGCAACGCTATGCCATGGTTGTGGACGACGGCGTCGTGAAAGCGCTTAATATTGAAGATGCGCCGGGCAAAGCGGATATTTCGGGCGCGGACAATCTGATGAAGTCGCTGTGATTCGGTCATTCCGGGACGCGGGCGCGAGCCCGCGAACCCGGGATTCACTGCGCCGGCATGGCTTCACCGTGATTATGGATTCCGGACAGCCGCAATTGCGGCTCCCCGGAATGATTCAGGGAGTAGTTCCCGCTGCCCGCATTTCGGCAATCGCCTGGCGTGCTAGCGCATCGGCCCGCTCATTGAGCGCATGTCCGGCATGTCCGCGCAGCCAATGCCAGCGGATCTGGTGTTCATGCATGGCCCAATCGAGCCGCTGCCATAGGTCGATGTTCTTCACCGGTTTCTTGTCTGACGTGCGCCAACCGTTCTGCTTCCATTTCGCCAGATAGCTCATAACGCCGTCGCGCAGATATTGGCTGTCGGTATGCAGATCGACCCGGCACGGCCGTTTGAGTGCTTCCAGCGCCGATATAGCGGCCATCAACTCCATGCGGTTGTTGGTGGTGTTGGGTTCAGCGCCTTTGAGTTCCTTCTCGTGGTCGCCGAAGCCGAGGATCGCGCCCCAGCCACCCGGGCCGGGATTGCCCGAACAAGCGCCGTCGGTATGGATAGTGACGTGGGGCAGCTGTCGCGGCAGTCGCTGTTCTTGATCGCTCACGGTTCGCTCGCTCCGTAATCGCCGGCGCTCTTGACCTTCTGATGGAAGCGGAGCTTGCGCGCATATTCGCGCGGGTCCTTCGGCCGCACCAAGGCACCAGCCGGCACGTCAAGCCAATCGACCAGGCGCGTGAGCAGAAAGCGCAAAGCGGCGCCGCGCGCGAACAGAGGCAGCTTCTCCCATTCCTTGTGCGACAGCGGCCGGGTCTTGGCATAGTTGGCGAGCAGCGCACGCCCTTTGGTCACGTTGAACGAGTGGTCAGTCTCGAAGCACCAGGCATTGAGACAGATTGCGACGTCGTAAACGAGCGTATCGGTGCAGGCGAAATAAAAATCGATCAGGCCGGACAACTTGTCGCCGAGAAAAAAGACGTTGTCCGGAAACAGATCGGCATGGATGACGCCTTCAGGCAGTCCGCGCGGCCACGTGCGTTCCAGCCCCTGAAGTTCGGCGCCGACCAGCGTTTCGAGATTGCGATCGACTTTGTGGGCGCGCTCGCGGCACCCTTCATAGAGTTGCCGCCATGCCGCGACCGAAAGCGCATTGTCGCGGCGCATCGAAAAGTCCGCGCCGGCAAGGTGCAGCCGCGCCAGCGCCTGGCCGAGCGCGCCGCAATGCGCCGCGCTCGGGCGGCGAATCCACATGCCTTCGAGGAAGGTCACGATCGCCGCCGGCCGGCCGGCCAATTTGCCGAGGACTTCTCCAACGCGGTTTTTCACTGGCTGCGGACAATTGATCCCGGCGCTGGCGAGATGTTCCATGAGCCCAAGAAAAAACGGCAGATCGCGCTCGGCGACACGCCGCTCATAGAGCGTGAGGATGAAATGGCCGCGCTCGGTATGAACCAGGAAATTCGAATTTTCGACGCCTTCGGCAATGCCCTTGTAGGACAGAAGCGCGCCGATGTCGTAGCCGGCAAGGAACAGGCTTAAATCCTCCGCCGCAACATCGGTATAGACCGCCATGGGAAATCCCCCGCGAAACGCCAGCCGCTAGTTCAGGCCGCGCCGCCACCAAGCCACCGGAAATAGCGCGCGTAAAGATCGGCCGTTTCCGGTCCCCCATCGCGGTAGACGACCGCCGCGAGCGTGCGGCCCTCGGCATGGGCCAACCGAAAGGCCATGTAACGGTATTGCTCGGGATAATGCGTCGTATCGGCTGCCGCAAACAGGGCATCAAAGGCTGCCGACGGCTCGACCGGATCGAGGCGGTCGCGCTCGTAGATCGCGGCGCGCTCGGCGATCAGCCAAGCCCCGCCGTGGCGCTCGACACGGTCGAAAAAACGGGAAAAGGACGTCAGATCGGCTTCGACGGTGCCGAACTTCTGGCGCACCCGGATGACCACCGGCGTCTCGGCGATCGCGCGATCTTTCTCGAGCGTGATCATCGGCGTGAACAGGTGATGGCGCGACCAACCGCGGCTTGCCGCAAAGCTCGTGCGGCAGCGCTCGACGAACTGCTCGAACGGACCACGAAACCATGACACCGAAATATGTCCGTCCGGAGTGAAGGTGCCGCGCAGCTCTTTCCATTTGGCCTGATCGCGATAGACGCCCCAGGCATTGATCAATTCGCTGATCGCAGATTTGTCGGCAAATTCCATCCCGCGCCTCTCCTCGTGCCGCGCAATTGTTCCACTTACGAATCGTCAACGGGAAGCGTCGCCTGCACCGACGGCCGCGACGTGAAAGCAGCATGCCAAGCGGAAAGGCGTCGATGGCGCTTGCGCCAATCCTGTTCGGCAAAACGGAAATCGAGATAAGCGAGCGCGCAGCCGATGGCGATATGACCGATGGTGAAGGCCGATGCGGCGATCGCATCGGCTTCGCCTTCCAGATTGTCCAGCACCGCAGCTGTGCGCGCCGCCGCGCTCGCCAAATGCGGCTGCGAAGCTTGCGGCCGCAGCCGCTCGTTGCGCGTAAGCACCAACAGATCAAGGAAACCATCGCCCAGCGCTTGCCGGCGCAGCGCGATCAGGCGCGCGGCGCCTTCGGCCGGGAACAGTTGCGGCTTGCCGTCGAGCGCATCGAGATATTCGCAGATGACCGCGGAATCGTAGAGCGCCGTGCCGTCATCGAGCACCAAAGTCGGTATTTTCGACAGCGGATTGTCCTTCATCAGCCCTGCATGCGGCGTGGTCATCGCCGCAACCGTGCGCGCGCAGGTCAAGCGATCCACGAGCCCGCGCTCGTGGGCGACTATCATGACCTTGCGCACGAAGGGCGAGCGCGGCGACCAGTGCAGCTTCATGACGCCATCATGGCACGGCCACGAAGGCGGCTTCGCAAGCGGACGTTAGCGGGCGCCCTGCCCGCGCATCGCGTAGAACGCGGCATAGAACTTCCTGCATGCCTCGGCGAGACTAGCGCCGACTCGCTTGCCGCGACCGGCCAGGTCGAAGCTGTAGCCGCAGTCTTCCCCCGAACAAGCATAAAAACGCATTCCGCGCAGTGTCTCGGCGAATTCCGAATTTTCCTGGCCGCAACGGGGACAAATCATGACAACACGTGCACTCGATCCTATGTGTGTAATGCCATAGTTGCGCATGGCGTTTCACCCCGTCATTCGCGCGCGAAACTCCTCGGCGCTGCGAATCGGGGAACATTCTAGCAAACGAGTGGTTGAGCGACGGTTTATGCGCGAAGCGGCGCTCGATTCTTGTGCTTGTCCGGCACCAACCGGCGCGGCAGTATAAGCGCGCCAGGCCCCTTGCCGGGCGCAAAAGACCCCGATCGCGGGGCTGGCCAAGGGAACGCGGGGCCGGGGAACGACATAAGGCAACAACAATCGGCCGATGCCGAAGACGTGGGGGCGCGTGCGCGTATGAAAACCATTCTCGTCCCGACCGAACAAAGTCCGACCATGGTGTCGGCGCTGGACACCGCGCTCTTGCTGGCGCGTAAATTCGACAGTTGCCTCGAGGGTTTCGCGTTGCGGCCGGCCGTTGCCGATCTCGTGGCCATGGATCCCGACAGCGGGCTGACCATGGTCGCGGTGAAGGAGAACGACGCCGAAATGGTCCGCCAGGCGGAGACGGCGTTCCGCTCGTTCATGGACAACAATCGCATCCCCGAGAGCACGGGCAAGGCGCCGACGTCACTATCATGGTCATGGCTCGCCGATGCGCCGAGCGGCCATGATTTTGTCGGCAGTTATGGCCGGGTCTTCGACATAATCGTCCTCGCCCGCCCAGGCGATGAGTGGCAGAGCCCGTCGATGATCACGCTGGAATCAGCCTTGTTCGAAAGCGGCCGCCCGGTGCTGATCGCCCCGCCCGCCTCGCCGCGCTCGCTCGCCACCAACGTCCTCGTGGCCTGGAACCAAAGCACCGAGCAGGCGCGCACGATGGCGGACGCGATGCCGTTTCTGCGTACCGCCGAGCGGATCACGATCTTGACCGTCGAAGGCGCGACAGTCGCTGGCCCGAGCGGCGAGCAAATGGCCCAGTCTCTGCGCATGAACGGGATTAAAGCCGAGACCATAACGCTCAAGCCGACCGGCAAGCGCAGCGCCGGCGAAACGATCCTGGCCAAAGCCGACGAGCTCGGCTGCGATCTCATCGTCAAGGGCGCTTACACGCAAAGCCGGCTGCGGCAGATGATTTTTGGCGGCACGACCCGTCATATCCTCGCCAATGCCAAACTGCCGGTGCTGATGGCGCACTGACGGCTCAACGCCTTGTCGGCTTTTTACCAGACGCTGCTGCCGCTCGCCGATGCGCTGTTGCGCGTCGCGGTCGGCCTTGCGCTCGTGCCGCACGGACTGCGCAACACGTTCGGGTTTTTTCCCAATACCGGCGTGCGCGCACTCAATCTGCCTGATTTGGCCAAGCAGCTCGACGAGAGCGGCTACCGGCCGGGAAAATTGTGGGCGCCTGCGATCTCGCTGACCCAGCTCGTCGGCGGGCCGTTGCTGGCACTCGGGCTGTTCACGCGGCCGGTCGCTGCGGTCGTGCTCGTATTTCTGTTGGTCAGCAATATCGAACGCTGGCGCGTCGGCAGATATTTTTGGAATCAACTCGGCATGGAATATACGCTGATGTGGACCATCGCCACGTTCTACGTTTTCATCCGCGGCCCCGGACCTTATTCCCTCGACCGCTTGATTGGCTAACGGAGGCCCGATTGTCGTCCCCGCAAGGTTTTGTCGATGCCAACGGCGTCAGCCTGCATTACCTGCAGGCCGGCGATCGCGGCCGTTCGGTCGTTCTCCTCCATGAGCTCGGCGGTACGCTCAATTCGTGGGATGCCGTCGCGCCGCGCCTTGCCGAAAACTTTCGCGTGCTTCGCTACGACCAGCGCGGCGCCGGCGCGTCGGAGAAAGTGCGCCGCGAATTTACTAACGACATGCTAGTCGACGATTTCGAGGCGCTCGCCGCCGCGGTCGGCCTGCCGCCGCCCTATCATTTCGTCACCGTGGCGGCGGCCGCGACGCAAGCATTGCGTTTTCTCGAAAGATATCCCGATCGCGTCGGCGCGCTCGTCCTGTGCAATCCGGCGCCCGGCGTCGATCAGAGCCGCGCCGCGGCGCTCGACGAGCGCGCGGCTTTCGCTTCCCGCGAGGGCATGCGCGCCTCGCTGCCGACGACGCTCGCTTTGTCCTATCCGCCGAACCTCGGCGAGCGCGCCGCTTATGAGGCCTATCTCGGTCGTTATCTCGCCAACGATCCGGTCTGTTTCGGTTTTGCCTTCCGCGCATTGGCGCGCACCAACATGCTGCGCATGCTGCCGAAGATTTCCTGCCCCGCAATGGTCGTTGCCGGCCGCCACGACACGGTGCGCCCGCATGCCGGCTCGGCGGAGCTAGCGAAGAAAATTCCCGGCGCGCGGTTCGAACTGATCGACGAGGGCGGGCACTTCCTGCCGACCCAGGCGCCGGGCGCGCTCCTTGCGCTCCTGCAAGATTTTCTGCCGCGATGAAGAAGCTCGATCGCTTTCCGCGAGAGGACACCGATGAAAGTCAAAGCCAACGGCATCACCATCAATTACCGGATCGACGGCCCGGAGCGCGCACCCTGGCTCGTTTTCTCGAATTCGCTCGCCACGTCGCTGGCGATGTGGGACGAGCAGGCCGCCGCGCTCCAAACTTCGTTTCGCGTGCTGCGCTACGATCAGCGCGGCCATGGCGAAACCGACGCCCCCTCCGGCCGCTACGCTTTCGACACGCTCCTTGACGATGCGCTGGCACTGATGGACGCGCACAATATCGACAAGGCCCATTTTGCCGGCCTGTCGATGGGCGGCGCCACCGCGCTTGGCCTCGCCGAGCGGCGTCCGCAGCGCTTTCACAGCATCGTCGTTGCCGACTCGCCGTGTCAGTCCACGCCGCAATCGAGCCAGCAGTGGGAAGAACGGATCGCGGTGGCGCAAAAGCAAGGCATCGAGGCCCTGGTCGAGCCGACCGTCGGGCGCTGGTTTCCGCCCGAGACGGTCGCCGCCAATCCGCCGTACCTCGACAAGATCCGCGCGATGATCCGCGCCACCCCGGTCAACGGTTTCATCGGCTGCGCCGCCGCACTCGCCGCCCACGACTATGCATCGGCCGTCGGCACCGTGAAGTGCCCTACCCTCTTCATCGTCGGCGAGCAGGACGGCGCCACGCCTATCGCCATGGCCAAGCTCCATGAAAAGCTTGCCGGATCCCGTTTTGTCACGCTGCCGGGCGCCGGGCATATTTCCAATATGGATCGCCCGGCCGAATTTTCCCGGGCGCTGCGCGCATTCCTAAGCGCCGCCTGAGCGCCAGCCCCCACTACGTTATGCCTTTTCGGCGGGGTATGCTGCACCGCGCGCAGGCAGGCGCGCTTTCCAATAAACCGCTGAAACACTATACCTCTCGGCAAAGGCGCTGCGGCTCCTACGCCGGATCGCCCGTTGTTAACATCAGGGATGCGATCGCCTCGCTGTAAGGGAGAGAACCCATGGCCACGGTCACCATGAAAGCCCCGGCCCCGGGCGGGCTTTCCAACAAAGCGCGAGAATTGATGGAAGCCATCAACGGCGAAGCCGCCAAGCACAATATTTGGGTGCGCACCCAGGCGAATGCTCCGGCGCAGCGGCCGTGGTTCAGCGAGACGAGCGGCGAAGGCTCCGGCCAGCTCGGCAGCGGCCGCGTCGCCGTCAATCAGATGAAGACGCTTCCGCACATGTGGAAGTGGAACGAGTACAGCGGCTACTTAAAGCAAATCTCGGAAATCGCCCGCAAAGCCGATGTCTCGCCGATTGAATTTGCCGACCGCCAGAGCATCCTTTTGCTCAATCCCGGCTTAAACGGCCGCTTGCAGGTGACCAACACCATCCGCTGCGCGATTTCGATCTACAATCCCGGCGATGTTGCGCCGGTGCATCTGCATTCGCCGAATGCCAGCCGCACCATTCTGTCGGACAAGGGCGGCTACACCGTCATCGAGGGCGAGCGCTGCACCGCCAAGCGCGGTGATCTCATCCTCACGCCGAACGGCACCTGGCACGACCATGGCAACGATTCCGACGAGCCGGTGGTCTGGATCGATACGCTCGACTGGCCGCTGATGGAATTCCTCGACGCAGCCTGGGTCGACCACAACATGCCCGGCGCGCAAGGCAATATGAACGTGCAAGCGGTCACGCACGCCGAAGGATACTCGCGCAAGCTCTACAGCCACGGCGGCGTCAAGCCGGCTTTCGTTGATCATCAGCGCGGCGTCGGGCGCGAGCCGGCACCGCTGTTCCACTATCGCGGCGAGGACGTGCTCGAAATGCTGCACAGCCTGCACGGCGAAAAGGGCGACCCGCACGAAGGCATCAAGGTCGACTTCGTCAATCCGGTGAGCGGCGAACCGGTGTTCAAGACGCTCAATTATTCGGCGCAGCTTTTGCGCCCCGGTGAGGAAACCGAGTTCAAGCGCGAGACCGCCGGCACTTATTATGTCGCCATCGAAGGCTCAGGCGCCACCGAGGTCGGCAGCAAGCGCTTCGAATGGGGCAAGAACGATCTGTTCGTGGTGCCGAATTTCCTGTGGCGTCGCCACATCAATACCGGCAAGTCGGACGCGGTGATCTATTCGGTCTCCGACGCCGCTTTGATGCGCAATATCGGCCAGTACTACGCGCAAGGCCGCGCCAAGGACGGCAAGGTTACCGAGCTTTCGCTGCATTGAGGCGCGACATACGGCTTCATTTAGCTGCGCGATACTCTTTCTGCTTCCGCAATTAGCCAAGCGCGGCGAGAACTATCGGTAATTTGCAAAAACGCCCGCAGCAGCCTGAGGCCCTCTTCAGGTTTATAAACAGAGTCATTCGATCGAGGTGCAAGCGGCAGCGAAGACGTGGTCATCGTTTTGTGTAGTCCCGCGGTTCGCCGATCATGTCGGCGCAGCCGGCGCGGTTCGCCCAATATTGCCAGGCGCGCCAGGTCTCCGGCGAATGCGGCTTGTAGCCGGCGGCGCGCGCGGCGATCTCGCCCTTCGACAACGGCTTCGGCTTGCCGCCCATGCGCAAGGCGTTCATCTGCACCCGCGCGTTGCGCGGCAGATAGACCGAGAGCCGCACCACTTCGATGATCGAGCGCGCCGCCGAGGCAAAGCCATGGCCGCGCATCAGCGCGACGTTTCCGGCGCCGAGACATTTGGCGAGATCGCGACCCTGCGCCATGTTGGTGACGAGCAGATTGGTGTCGCCGAACTTGGTGCGGATGTCCCACACCGGCACCTTGCCGCCGATGAAGCTGCCGGAATGGATCACCGGCTGTAGCGGCTCCTTGATCAGGCCGAACGGCAGCGTGTCCTCGGCATGCGCATGCACCACCGCCGTCACGTCGGGCCGCGCTTCGAAAATCGCCGCATGGATGAAGCGTTCCAGATAAGGCTGGCGCTTGTCGTTGACCGATTCGCCCGCCTGGTCGAATTCGATCAGGTCGTGGCGCTCCACCAGTTCTGGCGCCAGCGAACGCGCCATGAAGAAACGCTTCGGATTGTCGGGGTGGCGCACGCTGATATGGCCGTAGGCGTCGACCACGTCCTCGTTGGCAAGAATGCGATTGGCAACCACAAGGTCGCGTAGAAGATCTTCAACTTGGCTCATGAGGATTCCGTCGGTTTAGCTGTAGCGAAGAACTGCGTCTCCCGGGTGCGGTGCAGCGCGCAAGCGGTGCACCGCTGATCCGGGATCGTCCCGGACTCTGAATTTGGAACAATCCCGGGTCTGCGGCGCATCATTGCATGCTGCGCCGCACCCGGGAAACAAAGGTGCGAAGCAAGAGCCGTCACTCGTAAACCGTCACGAACAGATCATCGACTTTCACCGGCTTGTCGATAAGGCCGAGATCCTGCTGATACTGCACCAGCGCTTCCAAGGTCTGCCGGTTCGGTTCGACGCCGTAGGGCCAAGGATCACCGTTGAAGACGTCCCAGATGTCGTCGATCTCGCGCATCAAGAATGGCGTCATGTAGCGCACCGCGCGCAGGTTGAACAATTTCTCCAGCGCGATCTGTTTCGATTTGACGAAGGCATCGTAAAGGCTCGTGGCGACGAAGGGATAGCGCTCATAGATGCTCTTCTTGATCGCGACCAGATGCATGATTGGGTAGATTTTCTTGCGCCGGTAAAGCTCCTTGTCACGCTCGACGTAATCGGGGAACAGGCGCACGATATCGCGATTGTTGCGAATCTCGTTCGGCAAGCTGGTGCCGAGCGTCGCATCGACCGCGCCTTCGGCCAGAAGCTGCCCAAGCGTCTTTTTGCCAGTGTTGTTCTCGATCGATATTTTTTTCAAAAGCGGCAATACGGTCGGGCTGCCGTGCGAGCCCGACGTATTCATCGCGCTCTGCACCCAGGTGACTTTCGACAAGTCCACTCCGAACTCGTTTTTAAGAATGCCGTTGATGAAGATCGCCGCGGTCATTGTATAGAGTGGCACCCCGATGCGCTTGCCGGCGAGGTCTTTCGGATTTTTTATTCCCGATTTGCGGTTGACGGCGATGAAGCCGAGCCGGAAGGCGATCGAGGGAAACACCGGAATGGCGACGAACGGGCATTGGCGATTGACAAAGCGCTGAACGAATTCGGACGACGAATATTCGGCAACGTCGAATTCCTGGCCGCCCGACATGCGATCGAAGATCGGCCGCGGCTGATCGATGGCGATGAAATTGAGATCGATGCCGTCGGGCTTCACCTCGCCGGTATAGAGTGCGAGCATCCGATCATAGAGCCCGCAAGCAAACGACAGCTTGAGCCTGGACATCGGAGTGCCGCCCTCCCCTGTGTCGATTTTTGGCGCACAGAATTAACACGTGAAGTTGGCGGGCGTAAGCGAGTAGCGAATAGTGAGAAGCGAATTGCTCAACTATTCGCTTGCGCGCCACCAGCAAATCGTCAGCGCAAATCCTTGCGCAAAATCTTGCCGATATTGCTTTTAGGCAGTGAATCGACAAATTCAATGATGGTCGGCACTTTGTAGCCCGCCAGCCGCGCATGCATGAATTTCGTCAGTTCGGCTTTGTCGAGCGCCGGATCGCTGCGCACGACAAAAAGCTTGACCGTCTCGCCGCTGTGCGGATCCGGGACGCCGATGGCAGCGGCTTCGTGCACGCCCGGAAATTGCGTGGCCACATCTTCGACCTCGCTCGGGAAAGCTTTGAGGCCCGAGACGTTGATCATGTCCTTCTTGCGGTCGAGCAGCCGCAGAAAACCGTCCGGATCGAACGCGCCGATATCGCCGGTATGCAGCCAGCCGTCGGCGCTCAGCACCTGCTTGGTTTGTTCGGGACGCTGCCAATAGCCGAGCATCACTTGCGGGCCGCGCACGCAGATCTCGCCGGCTTCGCCGATCGGCAGCACGGTGCCGTGGTCGTCGCGGATCGTCACCTCGGTTGACGGCAGCGGTAGCCCGACCGTGCCCTGCTTCGGCGCGAAGAACGGATTGATGCAGACCACCGGCGACGCCTCGGTCAAGCCATAGCCTTCGACCACTTGACTGCCGGTGATCTCGCGCCAGCGTTTCGCCACCTGGCTCTGGATCGCCGCGCCGCCGCCGACAGCGACGCGCAAGTCGGAAAAATCGATGGTGGCAAATTCCGGCACATTGACGAGCGCATTGAATAAAGTATTGACGCCGGACATCCACGTGATGCGCGCCTTGCGCATGACGCGGATCAGCCGATGCAGATCGCGCGGATCGGGAATGAGAATGTTCATCCCGCCGAGCAGCGCGAACGACAACAGGTTCGCGGTCAACGAGAAGATGTGATAGAGCGGCAGCGGCGTGAGCACGCGCTCGTGTTCGGCGGTCGCGTCCGTCCCGGTCCATGCCCAGCACTGCAAAGTGTTGGCGATTAGATTGCGGTGCGTCAGCATCGCGCCTTTCGGCTCGCCAGTGGTGCCGCCGGTATATTGCAGAAGCGCGATATCGCCGCCCCGCACGCGTGCATCTTCGTAAGCCGCGCTTGGCGGCCGCGCGCAGGCCTCTTGCAGCATCGTAAATTTCTCGAAGCGCCACGCCGGCACGGCATGGCGGATATACGAATTGGCGAAGTTGAACGCCCAGCGCTTGAGCATCGGCACGAAATCGCCGAGCCGCGCAACCACGACGTGCTTGATCTTCGTTTGCCCGATGATCGCTTGCAGCTTGTGCGCGAAATTTTCCAGAATGACGATGACACTCGCGCCGGAATCGGCGAGCTGCTGCTGCAATTCGCGCGGCGTGTAGAGCGGATTGATATTGACGACAGTCAATCCTGCGCGCAGCGTGCCGAGAAACGTCACCGGATAAGCGAGCATGTTCGGCAGCATCAGCGCGACACGATCGCCGGCGCGGCAGCCGATCTGCTCAATCAGGAAAGCTGCGAAGTCGCGACTGTCGCGTTCCCATTCCGCGTAGGTCATGCGAGCACCGAGCGACTCGAAAGCGGGCCGCGGCGCGTGCGCCAGGCAGGCGTCGATCAGCATCGCCGAGAGCGAGGCAAATGTGTCAGGATCGACGGTTCGCGGCACGCCCGCGGGATAGGAGGCAAACCAAATGGGCTCCGCCGCTGGATCGGCGACGGGAGCGGTTTCCGCCTGCGTAAGGTGCGTAAGGACGGTCATGGCTCAATTCTAGCATTGCGCTGGTAAACGCGAACCTTCTTCCGTGCGCAGGTTCGTTGCGAAGCCTTGCCTTGATATTTGGCAAGTCACTTGGCAAGTCACTTGGCAAGTCACTTGGCAAGTGCCATCCATACCGCTGTCTGAAAGTTGTGGAGGCGTCATGGCGGACGTTGCGGCGTCACCAGCCTATCGCGGCCTGCGCGGCTGGATCGACACGGTCGACCGGCTCGGCGAACTCGAACGCGTCTCGGGTGCGCATTGGGACGTCGAGATGGGCGCCATTACGCATATGCTCACCGAGAAAAGCGGCGGCACCGCGCCCGCCATTTTGTTCGATGACGTGCCCGGCTATCGCAAAGGTCACCGGACGCTGTACGGGCAGCTTTCCTCGGTCAAACGCATCGCGCTTACGCTCGGCCTGCCGCTTGAGCATAAGCGCAAGGTCGACATCGTGCAGCAATACCACGCGCGCATGCAGGATCTGCGGCCGCTGCCGCCGCGCTATGTCAATGACGGCCCGGTTTTCGAAAACGTGATCGAGGGCGACGCGGTCGATGTTCTCAAATTCCCAGTGCCGCGCCACCATGAGCGCGACAAGGCGCGCTTCATCGGCACGGCCGACTGCGTCGTCACCAAGGACCCCGACAGCGGCTGGTACAATCTCGGCGCCTATCGCAGCCAGGTCTATGACGGCAAGACCGTCGGCTGCCAGATCACCGAGGGCAAGCACGGCCGCATTCATCGCGACAAGTATTTCGCCCGCGGCGAGTCGATGAAGGTCGTGATCCTGTGCGGGCAGGATCCGCTGTTGTTCATGCTCGCCTCAAGCCCGCTGCCGGAAGTGAGCGAATACGACATTGCCGGCGGGCTTCGCGGCGAGCCGATCGACGTGGTACGCGGGCCTTACACCGGTTTTCCGATTCCGGCCGATTGCGAAATCGCCATCGAGGGCGAAACCGTGCTCCGCGAAACCAAGCCGGAAGGGCCGTTCGGCGAATGGATGGGCTACTATTCCGACGACACACAGGAGCGGCCCTATGTGCGGGTCAAGACTATTCTCCACCGTAACGATCCGATCCTCACTTGCGCGCCGCAGCACAAGCCGGTCGACGAGACCGGCTTGCTCAAAGGCATAGGCGGCGCGGCGCAGATCTGGCGCGCGCTCGAAGCTTGCGGAATTCCAGACGTGCTGGGCGTGTGGAATCACGAGGCCGGGCCGGCGACGCGGTTTACCGCGATCCAGATTCGCCAGCGCTATCCGGGCCACGCGCGCCAGGCGCTGCACGTCGCCTGCGCCTGCCAGGGCGGCGCTTATGCCGGCAAGTGGACGGTGGTCGTCGATGACGACATCGACGCCGGCGATCTCGACCAGGTGTTATGGGCGATGTGCACGCGCTTCGATCCCAATGTCGACATCGACCTCGTGCAGAAGGCCTGGGCCTCCAAACGCGATCCGCTCTATCTGCCGGGCAATTTCAACAATCGGATCCTGGTAGACGCTTGCATTCCATACGACATGAAGCTCAAGGGCACGTTCCCGCAGGTGGTCGATGTCAGCGCCGATCTGCGCGCCAGGCTACGCGCCAAGTTCCCGCAGTTGTTTCACTAAGCACTAACTCGTGTCGGGGGCGCAGCCCAGCATGCAATGGCGCGCTGGTGACCCGGACCGTTAAAATCGCGAACTCGATTCCGGACCTCGATGGCAGGTTGCCCCAGTGGGCCATGATCTCTTCGGCAGTGGATTTTTGATTTCCAATCTTTGATCTTCAATTAACCATCATCTGTCTTAATTGAAATTCCTAGTGTGTCTTTTCAGCACTAGGCGGCATCACCCTGCCGGCTACGATTCATGTGTCATGACAAAAGGAGGGTGCCATGAAAGCACTCGCTCTACTGACGGCAGTGGCGGTGACTCTCTTTAGCGTCGCGGCCTCCGCACAAACCTACGGAACGCCGTACGGCAAGGGCAAAGCTCCGCCCCCGCCGCCGGTCGTTACCAAAGGCTAGGCGAGCTTTTGGGGGACCGGCCACTCTGCCGGTCCCCTTTGCTTTTGCGATAGATCGCGGAGGGCATTGTGCAGCGAATCGGTAGGTCTTCAACCCGGCTGCTTATCCCGTTGGCAATGATCGCCCTAACGGGCCTTGGCCTCTCGGTGGCTAGCGCGCAGACCAGCTCACAATCGCAGACTACGAGGAGCGCGAGCGCCACGAGCGGATCCGGGCAGTACTACTTCGAGTTCCGCTCCCGCCAAGCCTGGGACTATGGCCACACGTTTGTGGTGTTCGGCCGTGTCGGCGAGCCACCCCGCAAGAGTAACGTCGCCGGGCTTTCGCCAAAGGGCGATGACCCGCAGATGTGGCTCATGGGGCATTATGTTCCGGTCCCCTCGGATACGGGATGGACCGACGGCGACCTCGAGGACAGATACATCACTTCGCGCTATCGCGTTCTGGTGAGCAAGGAGCAATACGACAGAACCGTCGCTTACATCCGCCAGCTGCAGGCGAAATCGACGACCTGGAGCGTGGAGCTATACAACTGCAACGCCTTCGTCGCTGACATCGCGAACTTCATGGGTCTTAGGGTACCGTCCTCAAGCTGGATTTATCCGAAAGTCTTCGTGAGCAATATGCGCAAGATCAATACCGGGCATCCGGAAGCCGCCAACGAGCTTGTCAGCGAGAATGTCAAAGAAATGAGCAATCCGACCCGGGACGGCCGCGCCATGATCGCCGCCGGCTTGATTCATCCGGACGCCAGGTCGACGACCGCACCAGTGTCACCCGCTCCAAACGTTACCATCGGCGCTGTTCGCGTCTCGAACCGACCAGCGAGTTCGGCGGGCCGTTTACCGGGGGAATGAGCGAGGCGGTCGGTTTGATTTCCGATTTTGGCCTGGCGCCGCCGGCGCACGCCGGGCTGTATAGTGCCTTGAAAAAAGCCATTTCGGTCGACTGAAATCCCTTCAGGAGAACACCCGTCCCGGTTAGCCTCAATGGGATGGGGAGCCGCCGGGGTGCGCGATGGCATGGGGGAGTTCCAGAGCCCGCCGAGGGATTCGTTGCTGTTTGCTTGGTCTCACACCGATTGCCGCGGCTCTTGCAATCACCAGCGATGCGGCCCACGCCGAAAACTATTCGCCGCCAACTGCCTCGATCGTCGTTGACGGCTACAGTGGCGCTGTACTGCAGGCTTCGAATCCTGATGCGCTACGCCATCCGGCTTCGCTGACCAAGATCATGACGCTCTACCTGCTGTTTGAGCGTCTCGAAGCCGGCAAGATCAGGCTCGACAGCCAGCTGAAGGTCTCCGAGGACGCCTCCGCACAGGCGCCGACCAAGCTCGGACTCAAGCCTGGACAGACCATCGCAGTGGAGGATGCCATCAAGGCCATTGTCACGAAATCAGCGAATGACGCCGCCGTGGCCGTTGCGGAGAATCTCGGCGGCGACGAGAGTCGCTTCGCTAAGCTGATGACGCAAAAAGCGCGTGACCTTGGCATGACACGCACGACTTACACCAACGCGTCGGGGCTGCCGGATGACGCCCAGATCACAACTGCTCGAGACCAAGCGCTGTTAGGGCGCCTCATCCAGAAACGATTTCCGCGCTACTATAAGTATTTCTCGACTGAATCCTTCGTCTATCGCGGCGAAACGCTGCGTAATCACAACCAGCTGCTCGGCTCTATCGAGGGTGTCGACGGCATCAAAACCGGATTTACCCGGGCCTCAGGCTTCAATCTTGTGACTTCGCTGCATCGCGGTGGACGCTACATCGTTGCCGTCGTGATGGGCGGTCGCTCGTCGCTCCAACGGGACGCTCATATGCGCGAACTGATCAGCGCTCAGATCAAGGAACCTACGCTCAAACGCGCGGCGCCGGCTATTGCAAAGAGCAATCGGCGCGACGAGCCCCGGCCAGCGTTAGCCGACGCGCCCGTGGCATTGCAGGGGAACTCCATCGATCCGATTCAGCCGACGCCGATGACGACTACTACCTTAACAATGACGCCGGTGCAGTCGGCACCGCTAGCACCGATGCCGCTGCTCGCTCCTGTCGCCGCTAATGCCCCGCAACCGAGTGCGCAGGTGGCGGCTCGTTGGCTACCATCACCGCCGCCTGCCGATGTGCCGATGTCCGCGCGCGCGACCACGATGATGGAGAAGAGCACTTTGCCATTGTCGCGCGGTGGGAATACCACCAGCTCGAATCAGCCGCGAATGGTGAAGACCATTTCCATCCACACGAGACCCGCGCAGTCGGCATCGCTCGCGCCAATGCCAGAGCTGGTCCCCGTCGCCGCTCCGACCCCGCAACCAAGTGCACAGGTGGCGACGCGTTGGGTACCGTCAGCACCGCCTGCGGATCAGTCGGGCAACGTTGTTGCGTCCGCTGAGCCGGTACCGATTGCCCAAACTCCACTCGCCAAACTTGGATCGAAGAAAATTGAAGCGGTTAAGTTAGCGGGGGCGGGGCTTGAACTGACCAAGGTGGCTGTAAGTGCCCCGGTAAAGGCCCACGCACACGATGAATGGCTCATCCAGATCGGCGCCTTCGACCACGAGGACGAAGCGAAGCAGCATCTGGGCATGGCGCAACTCAAGATGCGCAAGGAGCTTGCGACGGCCCACCCGCTCACCGAACGTGTTCAAAAGGGTGACAAGGTCCTATATCGTGCCCGCTTCACCGGGTTCAACAAAGAAACCGCTGATGCCGCCTGCCAGCAGCTTAGGCGAAGCGACATGGATTGCATTGCGCTAAAGAACTAAATCGTCCCGATGGGTGTCTTACGATAAACTCAAATGCGGAACCGCGTCCGGCTAACTTCGCCAGTGAAAAGAATGCGGCAATGTGTCTATAGCAACGGATGCACCGGGAGGCAGAGTCCATTGTAGGACTTGCCCAGTAACTCTGAACTCTGTCAGTTCCAACTTCGTCGCGATCTACGAGGCTCAGCAGCCCGCCGATTGTCGATTGGATTCTTCTACTCCCGACGAAGGGATCGAGCGGTCAAATTTGCTGCACTGCATATGTCTGCTTTTGGCACAAGGCAGACATTTCACGGTTGAGTTCCAATGTCCGCTATTGCGGGTAAAGCGGACATTGGTCTCACACTCTGCAATGTCTGCTTTTGACCCAAAGCGGACATTGCCCGAGCGCCGCCCCTTCACTTCCAAGCCGCCAGTATGACCCGCTACGATCCCGCTCCCTGTGCGGATTGGGCAGCGATAAATTCGGGAGGAGGCCGGCCCTTTTAAGGGGTAAGCGTCCTCGCAACTCGAAAGCCGAGGAAGGGGTACGCGTCCGTGGGCCGGCTAAAGAGCCGGGAGGCGGAGCGCAAGACACTTGGCGGACTGCCTATGGAGCCGCCGCGCCGAACATGTTGATTGCAATTGGGAGCAATCCAGGCACTGCCATCAGTTGGAGCGTCGATGTAATTGTCGTGCCTACAATCTTCCGTCCACTCCGACACATTGCCATGCACTTGATAGAGGCCCCAGGGATTGGGATCAAACGAATCGACCGGCAGCGATTGGTCCCGAAATTCTCCCCGCACACCGTCGTCGCCGTATATTTCGGTGCCTTTGTAATTGGCTTGGGTGGTCGAAATCGACGATCCCCACCAGAACGGCGTCGTCGTTCCGGCTCGGGTCACGTATTCGCGCTCGGCCTCGCTCGGCAGCCGGTAGCTCTTTGCAGTCTTTTGTGCCAGCCAGGCCAAATAGGTTTTGACGTCATTCCAAGATACGTTAATCACGGGCCTCCGGCCGCGGCCCCACCCTTGATTCGGGGGCGAATAGCCGTTGCAGCCCCCGTCGGCGACACACGCGTCCCACTCGTCAAAGGTCACTGAAAAGCGGCCAACTGCGAATCGATATGCGAATATGACTTTATGCTGGGGACCCTCATTGCCCCCGCGACCAATTTCGGTCTCCGGCGAGCCCATTATGAACGAGCCCGCAGGGACCACCACCATCTCGGGACAGTTGCCGCATTCCCTAAAACTATTCCCCGGCTGTAATGCGCGCTCACCCGTTGATGGAATCGGCACAAACGGTGGCTGTGCGGCTAGCGGCACGGATTGGAGCTGAGCGGTTTGCGGAGGCGGTTCGACTTTTGTCGGCGGCGGCTGAGGAACCGAGGCGATCACTGGCAATTGCTGAACAACCGGAGGGGACAATTGGACCGACGCCGGCGGCGGCTGGGGACTTTGCTCTATGTGCTGTTTCACGATGAGTGCTGCAGTTATCGCGCCGACGAGGCCAATCGCGCCAGCCAAACTGATCACCATCCACCGTGGCCCCGTAAGACCGCTTCCCGGCGCTCCCGACCTCGCAGCCGCCTGGTTAGTTGCGCGCCTTTGCAGCGGCGAGAACGCGTTGGGCGTGTCAAGTGGGATCGACACTCCCTTAAGTCCAGCAATCAGCTTGTCCATGTCCGCGTGAAACGAGGCATGGCGTACATCAAGCCCGTTGCGCGCCGCCAGTCCTTCGAGGTCTTGAGGTAATTGCTGGACTTTTGGAATCTTAGTGCCGTCCAGCAGTATCGGGATTACAGGTATGCCACGTTGCAGCGCCGTCGCGATCTCGATTCGCACAAAATCAGCCGTGCTATCCAGGCGACGATTCCCCTCTTCGTCGCGGGCATCGAGCCAATGTGTGCCGATCACAGCGAGCAGCACATCGCACTTGGCAACTTCCTCGCGCAAGACCTTGATGAAATCCACTCCGAGGGGGATGGCGTCTACGTCCATGAAAAGGAGATCGCGGCCGAACGCTTGCACCAGCCGATCGTGAACGCGCCCGGCATGACCCGCGCTGTCGTCGTGGCGATAGCTGATGAATACTTTCACCTTACGCGCCTTCAGCTCGGTGGTTCATTAAATAAATTATAGTCAAAGGTGATCAGTCCGAATACTGACCTTCGCTGAAAGCCGTCTTATTTGCTTTATGGATCGCAGCCGAACCGATTACGCGAATGGTTCCCAGTCAAGTCACTTCCCACCTCGCGCGCATTCAAGTGTAGCTAATTTTTTGCCGTTTTCGGACATGAGTAGCGACCCGCTTGGGCATGACGTAAGGCATCAGCGGCGGGTGGTCTGGTCAGCTATGGAGCCAGCCTTTTCGATGTATATCTCCAAGGCGGCGTCTATGCCGGTCGAATCCTTCAAGGGTGCGAAGCCCGCCGACCTGCCGGTTCTACAGTCGACCAAGTTCGAGTTCCTCATCAATCTGCAAACGGCCAAGGTTCTCGTGATCGAGGTGCCCCAACTCGATCCAATTGCCTGCCGACGAAGTGATCGAATGAGCGATCGCTTTGGCTGCAGTGCATGAGTCCACTTTTGGCACAAAGCAGACTTTGCTGCTGTGCGAAGCGATGTTCGCTTTTGGGGTAAAGCGGACATCATATAAACCTCCCAGAATGTCCGCTCCTGACCCAAAGCGGACAATTTTGAGTAATTTGAGTTACATTAAGCACGCGGAACATGTCGCGGTACTGTTTATGGTGAACCATTGTCGAGTCAAAGCAGCCGTCTAGTAACCGTCAGAGCTTTATTACTGGGCGATCGCATTCATACGACAGGACTCGAACGTCCCGATGTTCTGTCAACAACTCCCTTGGCCTTTCGTGTGGAAGAGGGCGCGTTTGTGGTGCTCTTCCGATTTGGCGTCGCTGTTCTAGTCGGCATGACCCCGCTCCAAGAAGACGAAATAATACGAAGCCTTGGTGAGCGCATCGTCGGACGTTATTCACGCCCAGAACTGGAAACGGCCGAGATTGAGATTGCACCGGACAAGGACGAACAAATCGCACCTAACGGCACAATAACGCTTAAAGCGCTGTTGCCAGCGCACGTACTTATCATTGCGGATTCCATAGCAACCAATGTGATCTTGGCGCACGACGAAAGGAATGTGAGCACCGTTTTCGATGTCATCGAGCCGCTGGCACGCGAGTTAGCGGAACATGGCCGCACTCCTGGTGGTCGCCGGGCGATTTTAAAACACATTGGCAACGCTTTACTGGTGCAGCAACGTGTGTCTGGTCTCGTCGCGGTCGCAGAAAAGCCAGATGTGCTTTGGGAGCGGCCTGACCTTGAACGTTTTTATGCTAGGCTCGAAGATGAGTACGAGCTGAAGGAACGCGCTGACCTTTTAACCCGTAAGCTCGGCGTGATCTCCGACACCGGAAGGGTTCTGGCAGACATTATCGACACTGAACGTTCGCTGCGCCTTGAGCAAATTATCATTGCTCTGCTTTTGGTGGGAATTATTGTTGCGGGGGTTCAAATCATTTTACATTAGCGATCAAGTAGCTGACCTTTCCATCGCCAGTTCTAGCTCGCCTCATTCGGAAATACTGAGTCTCTGGAGCTAGCAGCTGCGAATGTCTGCTTTTGGCACAAAGCGGACGTCACGCTCGTACTGTGTAATGTCTGCTTTTGGGATTAAAGTGGACATTGGTACTTGTCCTGAGGATGTATGAGTACAAAGCGGACATTGCGCGGCTGAGTTCCAATGTCCGCTTTTGGGGTAAAGCGGACATTGGGTAAACGGCAGGACTTGGCTTGCCCTGCTATTCAAAGCAAAGAGCGATTTCTTCGAGTGGAATGCCGGTGACTTTCGCACTCCAAGTTTCGCGTGCGCTGACCGGCATTGCGAGCGTCAACGTTCCTGTCGAAATAATTTCGCCAGCACCTAGCGAATGAGAATCGTTTGCCAGCAGTTCGATCAAATGGCGTAGCG